>Ga0209367_1007444_pt1 | contig 15092 bp, 9 predicted proteins | sample WorMetLIZISLAND2_FD_187412 | JGI IMG/M metagenome (GOLD analysis project Ga0209367, IMG submission 187412) | Marine gutless worms symbiont microbial communities from Max Planck institute for Marine Microbiology, Germany - Olavius geniculatus... ... | reverse complement strand
CACTGCACACTGGCCATCCACCTTACCTTACTGATCTTCTGCAATATCATAAATCCTCAGTGTCCACGCGCTCTTCTACCAGTCAGTTACTTGCAATTCCACGGCATAATTTATCCTTTGGTTCCCCTTTCCTTTCGTGTCTCTGCTCCGAGAATTTGGAACTCCTTAACTCCTCAAATTCGTCAATGTCAAACCTTGGCTACATTCAGATGTCACTTAAAGACCCACTACTTTCAGTCAGCATTTTCTGCCACCTAGCGTCCATCATCCTATGCGCCCTGATTCTTTCTGAGACTTTGGCGCTTTATAAATCATTTACTTACTTACTTACTTACTTACTTAGTTGGCATTTGCGTTTGTGAAATCTTTTTGAGTGTTCGGCAGTGATACACAGCTTAGTATGCCAGTCATTGACGACTAAAATTAGTTAACGTTTTACTTGGTAAAATTACACTGACTGATGTTGTTGTTTTGTAGCTGCTCGGATTATTAGTGACATACTTCTTATTGGTGGTGCAAATGACGACTTCGTCTCGAGACTCAGCGGCTGCAGACATTGTCACGACTGTCCCTACTGCTGAAATGTACTATAATAAGAGTCTACACATAGAGTAATCATATAGCCTAAACGAGACAACGCTCATTAGTCAATGTGATGCATGGATAGTAGGCCTACCAACATTTTATGGCGTTTAATGTTTTCAATGCATAAGCAACGCATGCGTTTGTTTACATGTGCATAAAATGCATTTGTGTAAATTTGTACATAATTTTTTCAGAATAAACAGCCAAATAGGCCTAGTTAGTAACATGTGGCCATACCGGTGATTCAACTGCTAAATGTTTAGGCCTACGGCAGTGTGCTACTGTGAGAACGGTCATAAATTGATCGATTAATGCAGCACAAATTTTAGCTTAGTTTTTATCATTATGTAAAATGACATTAGACGCTCACTCAAAGCGTTATTGTCATGTCTACAAGGTAGCAAACGACGAGCAGCAGTAATGAGTATAGACCCAGTATAATGCGAGACTACTGTAAAAAATAAGGGATATTGTAATTGTTTAGAAACATATTTTTGTTACCCCCAATTTACATTTAAAAGTAGCGACTTTGTCTAAAATGTTTAAAGTTTTCTTGCAGTATTAATTCCAAAAAATTAAAAGTAATTGCTACAACGGTAGGCCTATATACAACAGCAGAAAAGTTCTTTCAATTAAAATCGGCAGATGTCACTCTTAACTGCAGTTAGAATATTTTGTTGTTGTTTTAAGCGCCCTACTCAAAGCAGGCAGTGGGTCTCGGGCAGTGACCCAGAACGCAGGACATACCATTGGGATATCTAAAAAGTGACTCATGACCCATTTTGCATCACCCATGACTGTGACCGGTCCATGGAACATGTGTAACCTACGTGTAGGGGGCCTTCAGTGCATTTAGCCTGCCTAATAGTTTTAGCATACTATCAGTATCATTTAACCGTGAAAAATTCACGTAGTCTGATCTTTCGGAAACAGCTCGACTACGCGAGCCACGGCAGCCAGTCAGTGCTTTTATAGACTGTCGGACGACAAACAGACGGACCACAAATCGTACAATAGCGTGGCCGTTACTACGGTAGGCTACAAAGGCAAAGAAAAAAAGTTGACCCCTGAGTAAGCAATATGACAGTGACTACAGCGGTCCTTCGTGAGAAAGTACACGTAGCTCATAGACATGCGACTGCATTTGCCGTCATAACTAGAGTATACAGACAGAATAATGCAAAATACGTAGCACACACAGCATGCTGTATTTTACGTATAATGTGGCTTCGCTGCGTTGTGTGGCCTCCAAATATACAGTATATATCATAGTATAATATTATTTTTTTTCTAGAAACCAAAACCTGCGCTGCCCATGTATATTCGGAACAGTTTGTCACCAGAAGTGACGTCATCAAAGTGTGTCCGATCATTCAAAACTAAACCTAAGATCCATCTGTAAAATGACCAAAATACTAATAAGCATTGTTTCACCGTAAATTTTAATGTAATATAGGCCTAATGTGTACCAGGATCTTTGAAGACCGACTGTTCGACCACTCTGAGGTAAGGTATTGCAAAGTCAAAAATTAGCTATATTGCACATATTTGCAGATTAGCCTACTAAATTTTTTACAAGACAGGTACAGTGACTTACGTCATTTCTGGTATTTACAAATGAAATAATTAAGGTAGCCTATACAGGCGGTTTAAAATTTGAAATTTTGATTGAAGCTGCTGGTCATTGGAGCAGTTATTGGATGCAACAGTACTGCGTTATCTCGTGCCGATGAGTGGCACTGCTGTGTAATAGCATTAAATGATGCTGTCTCGCGTCCATATAAACACAATGCTTTTACGCTCACAATGCAGTTATTTGCTATACGAACACTTGATCAGCCTGCACTACTGAACGGATATCTATAAGTTAAAACAGCGCACTTTTAGGCTAAATTAACTAATGTGCGCTATAAACTAGGCCTATTCGAAACAGTGTACGTAAAAACGTATGCCTTACATTTTATGTTGTTACGAGTTTTACACTTTCAAACGCAGTCTGTTTCAGTTATCTATATAATTTGTGCAAAAAGTGTATGGCTAATTCATATAACAATTACTAGTGATATTATAAGTAAATTCTCAAAATTATCAAACTGCAAGGATAATGCAAAATTCTATTTTGAAATTCCACTTGTCACGCGAACTCTGTCACGTGCCACGATTATAGTAAACCGTTAGGCTTATAGTCTGTGTCATAAAACATACCTCGTTTATTTGTATACTGACTGTTATGTAAAGTATCATAGAGTAATGCGACCTAATTCTCGTGTGAGATGTTGGCGCTATATAAATTGCTACTTACTTACTTACTTACTCACTTACAAGAAGAGACACTAGACGTTTAACATGATGTCGTGCGCTTTCTATATCGGTTTGGACACTTACTTTACCATAGTTACAATTTTTTTGAAAATTACAAATTGTATTGATAATGTAATTTGATAGTAATCGTTTAGACTCTGGTATTGATTGTTTTCTTCTTCAAGTTAAGCGTCATGTCATGGATGATTCTTTGTGCCATCTCTCCGTCTACGTATTTCGCAGCCAGCTACAGTGGAAGGCTTGATAGTCTGCTTGATCGCGTTAAACTCGATGACGTATCAGCCGCATTCTGCCGAAAAGTCGCTGTGATCATCACGTCTATAGCTTGGGCTATGTATTTCGTTAATGTGCTGTTCATGGCTTATTCTCTCTTTAGTACTTGAGGTTATATGGATATTATATTAGCTCCCATCACAGTACATATTCACTTGTCCAACCAATTGATTCCACGTATCGTGGTGTATCTGTTCTCTCTGTACTTTACTGCTGCATGGGTTTTTCCTCATGCTATAAGCTTTATGTTAGCAACCGTTTTTACTCGCCAGTACAAACTACTCAGCAGAAGTTTGGAGAGAATGCTGGCAGATAGCGACGAACGTCGATTGTCGGATTCAGATATCGAAACATTCAGACAGCGCCACAATGAGATTTCAACGTTAGTGTGTGAGACAGACGATTTCCTGATGTTTCACAACTCCGGGGCTTTTTGCTGCCAACTGTTTGACAGCATTCTACATTTCTACGACCTCATTTTTTCCACGGTGACACAAACGACCCTGTTGTCTTCAAGATGCGTGTGTTCTAGATGTTCGGTGTCTCGACTGGACTCGCCGTTACCACAGCTGCTGGAATCATGCTTAACTATTACGTAAGTACAGATGTTAATAGCATCTTGAATAAATCTGTACGAATGTGCATGTATGCATAACTGTAGAAATTTATCTCCCATTTTTACTTGAAGCGAGCATAAAATTTAGTGACAGCAGCATTAACATTGATATCATACATTGTGCTTAGATGTCATGTCATACTTATGAGAACATTTTCGTCTGAATATTGCCATATCTAAGGTTTAACAAGGCTTACGTGACGTTGTCGAGATCTGATAATCAGTCCATAAATCTATCTATCAATTAAAAAACCATGTACAAAAATGACCGGGTAAAACTTAAAATAAAAGCTAAATAAATCTGTACAAAACATACATGTATATTAGACCAATCACAAATAGCTCACTTTGTTGGACTGACGGTGGCAGACTGTTTTAGGCGGCAATTGACGTAAACTGTGGTATTTGACACTATTTGCCGTTGAGAGTGTTAAATTTAAATTGTTGCATCGTTGTGTCATAGTTCTGTGTGGTGCAAAAGTGCTTTTGGCCATGACCACAGTGACATCGCCCCTGTCATACGGTAGTTTGCATGTCTGATATTTGACAACTGAATATTTAGACAAAATATGTAAGCCTACATTAATGCTGTTTTATCGTGTACCGTTACTACGGTGATAGGAGCTATTTTACATAACACTGTCAGTTTTTCTGTGTCGGCTTTACAGGCTCAAGACATCTGCAGCCAACTGCACGACGTGAATCTAAGCGATTTGCGTGGAAAAGCAATCGCTAAGGTATTAAACAGTTCTTATGATTGTCACATGACGTTGCTGTTTCCTTGAACAAGACTGCAACTTTTGTGCCAAGCCGCATTTTAGTAGCATGTTTGCACTAGCATAAATTTTAAATGAAAGATTTTGCACTAGACAATATTAATTTTTAACCACCTCACAGAATCAAGTAAATACAATCGTGATACTTTAGATAACCTCATCTTAGACGGGACCTTAGTTGATCGAACCACAGTCATCAATTTAATAAGCGCTGTTCGCGTATCGCGCGGTACCGCAGAGCTAAGAATACAAGTAAACACAACCATCCGTGGACGTGTGAACACTTCGAGTGCATTATAGCCTGCGATGCAGTTAAATCATATATTGTTTTCAGCATGCCTACACAGTTTAGAACAAAGTTATTAAGTTATCTCATTGTTACACACTTTATTCCTGTAAACTCTGTCGTGCGCAGTTAAACGTGTTTCTGAGTCGACTCTATGGAGAACCAATGGGTTTTACGGTCCTTGGTATTTTCGTCATCGACAAGAACACAATTCTTACGGTTAGTAATAAAATTTTGGCAGTAAACTGATGAATCGACAAATTCCTGCATCAGCTAAATTGCGGCCAAGTGTACAATGTGACCAGGAAATTATCCAGCCCCCTTGTGGAGAGGTGTACACTCCCCCATTAAAATCTTGACACCCCAACCAAAAATATACCGGGGGGTGTTGTGGTTGAAACGAAATGTATTTGGTGAAACCTATGTTATTTCTGCATGCTGCTTTTATTACTTTTCATTAATTCACAGTAAACTGTAACAAACTGTGGAACTTTTTTTGGCAAAACAACCGCAAAATCTGATTTTTTAAATTTCCGAATTTTAGATCACATAGCAAATTTGCGGTATCCATTAAATGTTCGAAAGTCAAAAGTGTTTCAGCTTCGGGGTGGCTTCGACCACCTGACCCCTTGACCACGGGCTCTGCCCCTGGACCCCGCTGGGAGCACAGCTCCCATACCCCCATCCCTTACTCCTAGAACTCACACCCCCAGCTTTGATCTAAGGCCCCAAAATGATTAATTTTGCGTAAATCCCTGAATATGACACAGCAATATGGTTTTACCTAGAACTGTGCATATTTTACTTTATCACATACCGGTAGTGAATTTAGATCAAGGCAATTTACGTAAAATAAACAAATAGTGAAATTCGTAAAGCGAATATTATTATACATTCGCTTTACAAATTTTATTATTTGCTTTCTATGCGTCATGTACCTCTTATTTTGAGAGGTCTATGTTATGCGCATATATTTTGAAAGAGACCACATATGTTTCTAGCACAGTGCAGCGATATTCTTCTTCCCAGCCGAAGGTTGCCCTAAACTCTTGTTGTGTGACAGATAAACAGTACTGAAATCAGTGGCGGCGATACCTAACCATTTTGGGGCAGCGGACAGCAAATTTTATGGATGCGAGTTGCCAAACTCGTCAAAGTAATGGGTCGGGGCCCCTGGGGTGTGTAGTATATTTTCCCAACGACGGCAAGGTCTGAGCGGACGAAGCCTTAACCGCTATGGCAATTTTATGCACTTTTGCTAGACTTGGACTGCTAAAATCTACGTTTAATGCTGAAAATTTCATACGTAGGTTGTCTTGGTCTATCTTCAGCCATTTCGGCGCAATTCACTTTTAAAATGTGTGCTACGCCCGCGAAAAATTCACTAAAATTTTCTATTTTAAGGGTTTAAAATCGTTCAAGGTCATCGATTTTGATGCCCTTCCTTAAAAGCTCGTCACCAATGCTAGTTATGTTCTTATCTGTAACCGTTTTCACGCTAGACGAGCCAATAAGCACTTTTAAGGGTATCTCTTTTTCACGCTTTTATTTGAAGGAAATCCTCTCACCCAGCGGCACAAATTTTTGTCGTAAAAACTGGAGTCCTTATGTCAGCCACAGTAAAGATTTCGTGATCTTAGCTTGCACCGTTTTGATAGGGCTGCAGAGTGTGATTGACTGACAGACGGCAGACGGACAGACAGACGGATGCCAAAACGATAGCTAAGACGCGCAAAGCATTACACGCAGAGCTACTCAAACGTTTTGCAAGTCATTTAGTAATTGCATTAAAGATTAGTTTTAACGTTATGCGCTATATAAATTTACGTTTTCCTTACTTTACTTACTATGTGCGAGTTGTAACCAACTCCCGAAATTCGTCGCTGTTTACTCGTTTATGTGCAATATCATACGCGAACACGTACTCGTAACTGCGAGAGGAACCAACGTATTCGCAAAGATACAGCACAATCCGCATCACCTTCTGTACAAACTTTTACCTGAGAAAACTGATCACACTTACAATCTCCGACCACGGAGTCATTCTTTCACATTATCTGTCAAGACATTATCTGTAGAAATTACATAAACAGAATGTTGTTCAAAGACATTTATTAGTCAGCACTTTCCACCTAATAGTTCACACTACAGTAGCAATCATTTGGACAAAGTTCTATTCAATGACATCAGATTTTTATATCTTTTGGTATGCTATGTATGGTTGCATTTTGTCAATCTGTTTTATTAAAGAGAGATGATGATGATGATGATGATGATGATGATGATGATGATAATGATGATGATGACCAACTCGTACGGTGTTTTGTAGCTGCTTGGATTACTGGTCACGTACTTCCTGTTGGTGATGCAACTGACGCAGTCGTATGAAGATTCAGCAGCTGCGCATAGCGTGACGACCACATCTATGTAAACCGCACTTGCAGTTATTGAAAACGACGTTTCTTTAATTAATAATCAATTATTGATTCTAACCACTTTTTGCTAATGCAGACTAAATCTCTATTGTTTTCCAAACTATCTTAATTCATAAAAACAGACGCTACTGTAATCAGTTAAAGATACATTGACTTTTCAAACGAACCCCGACGTTGTTAGTCCAAGCCGCCAACGAAAAGCATTAAAATGCATTAAAATACATTATATAACGAAACCTCGACTTCAAATAAAAGTTAAGCGTTAGCCTAAATTCAGTAGGCCTACAGTAGATCTCAGAAACTTTTAACAGCTGGTAAAGCCGTCTTACGTATAGGATGCTTACTTCACAAAGCATTTTTAGCCGACCGTACTTATGTAACGGTCGAGCTATTGGCATGGTTGTCGTCTGTTTGTCCGTCCGTCTGTCTGTTTGTCTGTAACGGATGTACCCTGGTTAACAGGTAGGTCGTAGAGAAAAACTTCTTACACAAGTAATTAACTGTGTGCATAAAACTCGGGCGTGCAAAATTTCAGCCGCCTAATGCAAGGGGAACATTTACAAATTCGCGGTTGAATGGAGGGAGGTAAGAAACTCAATGGAAAACTGGCCATATCTCGGAAACGGTAAGAACTACGGCCAAGGTTACTATTAATCACTAATAGAAAGTGGCATACGTCCTGCCAGACGAGATAGAAATCGTTGACTTTAGATAACCTTGAAGGCCGTTACGCGTTATTGTGGCTAAACGATGCGAGATAGGGTTTAGGTTGCTATTGATCACTGATAGGAAGTAGCATATTAGCTTTCAAATGACCTAAAATTGTCGACCTTGGTTTGCCTTGAAGATCACAAACAACCAGTACGGTCGGCTATCTTAGCGACAGTTAAGCTTTTTGTTTCGTCATCGGTACAGCATGGTGAGCGTTAGCCTATCTACGAAGCTCTGTGAACAAAACTTAACTCGCATAGCGATTGCAAGATGGGAGAATAGACCCGTAAGCGACTCACCAACCGTTTTCTCGCTCGCTCGTAGGTAAATCTCGCTCGCTTTTCTCGCTCAGCGAGCAAAGCGAGAAAATGCAAAGTTCCATCAGTAAATTCTGAATGGTTGCTTAAAATTTTGAAAAATAAGACCGGGGATTGCTTTTTTGCTTCACCCTGTGAATTAAGTAGTTTTTTTTCATAATTTCCTAAATGGTGCAAGAGGTGTGATCTGCATTGAATCACATGGAAGTCGATTCTATAGTTGGCATTCTGTTAATCTGAGTGTGTGCTACCCACAGTGGAAGTGGTGGAGGTCTCCTTAAACTTTGGGGGTGAAAACTTAAAATGTTGAAATTTACATTTAATGCTGAAAATTTCATATGCATGTTGTCTTGGTCTGTCTCCAGCCATTTCGGCGCAATTCACTCTTAAAATGTGCGTCACAGCAACACGCAAAAAAATCACTTGTTCCATGCACGGAACCACGTGGTTAACTCGGAACTCGGGAAATTACCCGGGTTAACTTGTGATGCATTGTTTCACGCCAAAATTTGGTGTGGACGAACAATGTACGCGAGGTTAGTCCGAGAGTTAAAGTTAACCTCTGGTTATCAAACCCGTGAGTTAACCTAAGCATGCAACAACCGATCTTAAACGCAATATATATTTTTGGGCTTCAATTCGTTCAAGGTCGTTGATTTTAGTGTCAATTGAAAGGGATTATGAGTTTTCCAATAATGATTAATAGTACACTTGGCCCTATCTCGCACCATTTCTGAAATACGGTGACTTATTGGCTAAAAATCGCTATGTTTCGTACCTTTGTTATTCAGCGCCTTCGATCGCACTGTCGAATTTCTGGAAAAGCTTTACGGATCTTGGAAGTAGAGTCTAATATGTGGCAGCCGACAATGAAGATTTTGTGATCCAAGCTTGCATCGTTTTGATACAATTATTGCAGAGAGTGACGGACAAACAGACAGACAGACACACACAGAGAGACAGACAGACGCCTCGACGATAGCTAAGACGCGCGAAGTATTACATGCTGTCGCACGTAAAACATTATGCGCCATTTTAAATTTCGCTCGCTTCGACTCGCTTGCTTGCTTGCTTGCCTGCCTGCCTGCCTGCCTGCTTGCTTGCTTGTGCTTGCTTGCTTGCTTGCTCGTATATATTGTCGCTTGCTCACGGGAAAAATCTCGCTCGCTCTCGCTCGTCCTGTTTCTCGCTCGCTACCGCTCGCTTTCGCTCTCGCTTACAGGTCTATGGGAGAAGCATTGTAGTCAGTGTTTTATGTGTGGTTATTGTTATTCTCGTTGTTGTTTGTGAACTACAAAATAATATTCGCTTCTATAGTTTACGCTATGTTTGCATAATAAAATTATATTCAGCTTAGTCACCTGGTAAATTCCACGCATGTTGTACAATAGCATTTGCACGCAGAAACAAACTCAGTTCGATGTACGTCGTTCTTAATAGTTTATAAACCTTAGTGTGTAGCAGAATATTTTTATTAGGCCTACTAGGCCTATGTGTATTTTTTTTGTTTTTTTTTCGCTACAAAACAATTCTGTTGCTACACGTACCCTCGGCCGCGCCTGATCGGATACCCAGAACGCAAAGTATTATTATTGCCAAATGCCCGTCGAACCAGTTCGAATACTTTTGTCTGTTCTCGTTCTAATGTCGTTCGTAATACAACGACAAAAGTGACATATTTCTACTGAATTAGTACAAATGGTATCCAAAGCACGTTACTGTCCGATTTCTTCTTTCTTCTGTCGTGTAGAGTATGTTAATGTCAATCGTATGTTAATCTTTGCAATTTGCCTAAGCTGTTTGGTATCATAAACATGAATTCATATTGCGTCGTCCTGATGTTTACATGTAGATTCATGTCAGGTTTTTTATCAGTCGCCACAACTTCGAAAATCATTCCAAGATTGGTGCAGCGATACACAAAACGTGATCCAGCCTGAAGGATCGTGCGCTGTGGAGCACAAATGTAAAAAACGTTTCAAAAATGAAAAAAAGCTTTAAAAAACGTGAAATGAAAAACGCTGGCCATAATTTGTTTAACCTTATACCAATGCCAAATGTTGTACGTTCAGTATACCTAAAACCATAGTCTAGATAGGGATATTTCTTAACATTTCAACTCAGCCGTTTGTTCATAAGACCATAGCATTATTTAGACTAACCAAATATATTAGAAAAACTTTTTATTTAGTATGTTTAGACTAACTAAGTAAACTATCACCAGTATGATCTATTAATTCGTTTCGGCGGTTTCAAAAGTGCTTATCGAAGTTTATGATGAGATTTTTATGCACGTTTTTATAATAAAAACGCTGAGAAAATAAATAAATCGGTAAAAACGTAAAAATGTGGCAAAAATAAAAAAACGTAAAAACTTTTTTACATCTACGCTGTGGTATGAACTAATTTTTTATCGTTAGTGGATATAACTTTATAACTAGTGGATATTACAATGTTTGCGGACACTTTTGAGATTGTTACTTTAAACCTAAAAAGGTGGCACGTTTAGCAATTATAGGCCTAAATGAGAAGTTTACAAAAATGTTAACAAAAGTTTCGCGTATAGGTTTTTAATAATTTTATTTTATATTATGATTGGATATAGTTGGACATGATTGGATTAAAGTGTAAAACATGCTTTCGTTGAAACCTCTGGCGCTATTTCTGTACGCAGGTAGAAGTAATCGTGTCAAAGCAATGTTTGCATGTAAACTTCGAAGTAGGCGTATGTTATGACGCAATAAACCTACTTCGTTGTCGCTCTAATAGCCTGTAACACCCCCTAGCAGAAAGACAATGGTGTCACGTCATCAGAATAATTACGTAGTCAGTGAAATAGGCCATTAGTCAAAACACAAAGTATACCGGCGAAATTCGCGAGCATTATCGATCAATTTCGTACAAAACGCACATCGCCACTACACACGTCAATAAAATACGTACGTAGTCATGCGTGACGAGCGACAGGATAATGGCAGAAGGGTCGACATTTCAATGGCCTGCTAGGAAACGCCGACTATCTAAATGCCACATGCCGGACGTTAATACAGCTAATAGCTATTTGTACCGCCATATAACGAAATTCACAACTTTGATGATTCAGTTATTTGTTGGGACACGGAATGAGTGTGCAACTGTACATACTGCAGGTAACTAAGTCTAACTAACTCTGATAGGCAAAAGTAATGTGTGTAAAGCTAAATATTAGATTCGAAAATAAATAATATAGGTCTAACATAAAAACATTATCACACTTGACCTTTTGTTATGCGGCGTTACTAGCTGGTCGTCTATCTTGTCCGTCCGTTTATCCGTCTGTCGAGTACGGACTGATATAACTCGAAAGCAAAAAAATGCAAAAAAAACTGGTATAAACGTTTCCCACAGTAAAGGTAACATGTGCGCCAATCTTCGGAGTAAAGAGTTATCAGACGTCAAAATTTGTAAAAAGAAACCTAAACAAAATGATCGACGCTGTCTCTTCGCTTGAATGATGCTGTAACGTGAACATACCGATGACTAAAATTCACCCAGGTCTGACAAAAATCTAAAATAAGAATAAAATTCAGAATAACAATTCGCTAAAAATGACAATTATCTTAGACACAATTACTGACAATAAATTAACCTACTCGGTTTATAAAAAAGTTCGATTGGAATCTGCTAGTAAAAATGTAGTGCCATTTTTTATCTAGTATCTTGCTTGATCAATGCAGAAACGCTGAATACAACGACTGCATGCCTGAAAGATGAATGCGAAGATGTCAGATGTGTTTTTCATCAAAAGACGAAAGTCGACGGTAGTGCCGCAAGTGTTCGAGGTTGAAGATGAAGGAGATACAAAAGCCGAGCTTACAGTGACGACAATGGCCGACAGCGTGAGACCGCTGCTGACCAGTATGAAACTGTTTGGACTGTATTTCAGACGTGAAGCGGACGCCGATAATATGATGACAGAGGCAAAGTCGCGTCGTCGCTGGAATGTGTACATGATTTATGCCTTGATCATCGCCATTTTACTGTGGATCAACGTGGCTCGCATGTCCTCGGTGTTCAAGAACGTACTTTTCTATTTCTTCTTTTATGTATTCAGTTTACCAACCGTAATCTTGTTATAGTTTCACGCACAAGTGTTTTTCAACGTAATGTCCTCGGAGTTCACACCAGATGACAAATTCGGACCACTTCTATTCTTCAAGTTCATTGACATATTGCGTTGAGCGCATTCAGTTGGCCACGACCAAAGTGTTGATAGTTTTGCTTTTAGTGCTTTGTTCTTCAAGTTCATCGTTTTGGCATACAACGTTCTTTGCGCCGTCTCTCAGTCCACGTACTTCGCGGTCAGCTACAGCGGAAGTCTTGATCGAATGCTCGATCGTATCAAACTTTTCGGCCCTTGTGCAACATTCAGTCGTAAAGTCGCCTTGATTTACACCCTGATAGCTTGGGCCATGTTTCTTGTAAACGCATGTTTTACGATGTATTCAATGTTTTTCACTGGAGGATATATGGATATTTTTCTGTCTCCAATCACAACCCACGTTCACTTGTCCGATCTGTTGGTTCCACGCATTGCGGTCTATCTGTTTTCTATGTACCTATCATCTGCGTGGATCTTTCCGCATGCCATGTGCTTTATGCTGGCGACCATTTTCACTCGTCAGTACAGAATGCTCGGCTGTATGTTCGATAAAATGTTGTCAGAGAGCGATGGACGTCAGTTGCCAGATTCAGACATCGAGACGTTCAGACAGCGCCATCAGGAGATTTCAATGTCGGTCAATGACACTGATGATTTCCTGATGTTTCACAATGCCGGAGCATTCTGTTGCCAACTGCTGAACGCCATTCTACTCCTCTATGATCTTATTTTCTCTCGAGGCATAACGGACCCTGTTCTTATCATGATGCGTGTATTTTGGATGTTCGGTGCTTCGTTTGGACTCTCCATAACCGCAGCCGGAGGAATCATGGTTAACCATTACGTAAGTAGGCCTACAATGTTACAGATGCTATGTAAAGATGATTTTTAATCTTGCAAAAAGATCTTCGATACAAATACGAATCCAGAAACCATATAGTTGGATATGATTTGGGTCGCTGACAAAATCTTACAAACTGACTGCTTATTGAACCTCGTCCACCTATTCAAACAATGCCATCTTCCAAATGCTAACAAAAGTGTAGGCTAGGCTACTTTTATTTCGATTACGGTTGTCGGTTTCCAAAAGCGGTTCTTGGATTACACCCTATACCCTTTACGGATACGCTCATATTTATTCGAGTAGCCTAATCTTATGGGATGCATGAGGCAGATAGCAGTCCGAGGAACCTGGATCCGGATCATCATAAAAATCGAAAAACTTTGTATCTGCACCACGCACAATTAGCCTCTCAGAAAATTTTAGCAAAATCTTTTTCGCTCATTGCGGGTCTAATTGACAAGCAGCCGATCAAACAAATGACAAAACGGACATCTCACATAACTTTTTTCGGCTTAGGTAATAAGACAAGTTGACAGCAATGCTAAACATAAAATAATAATAAAACAGCAAACTGCAAAACATTATAATGCGAGTACATCGATTGTCTCTATCAGACGCAGTTGTGTTCCTGTAAAGTTGTGTAACTTTATTAGTCTATCTGTTATATTTCCATATATCACTCGGCTTGTCTATACTTTCGCACAGGCTCATGATATTTGCAAACAACTGCACGACATGAATCTGAGAGAGTTGCGCGGGAAAACAATCGGAAAGGTATAGATTATAGAACAATGTTCCTTTTTAATCAATAGTCTTTTGTCTTATTTTAAACAAATTTTGCACAACTTAGTCTCCATTTATGTTAGCTCGTAGGCCTATTGATGCGTTACTTATTATCTTACTTAAATCCTTGTAAATTTGTAACAAGCAATTTGCGTTTGCACCCACCAACGAAGTGATTTTTTTCACTGGCCATTGCTTTCAATATGTTTAGGCAAAGCTGTAACGTATATGCGTGACTTGGATTGTCAAATATTGTTAATGCTAATATTATTGGTGTACAGCTGAACATGTTTCTGAGTCGACTTTGCGGAGAACCAATCGGCTTTACAGTGATCGGTATCTTCGTTATCGACAAAAACACTGTTCTTACGGTCAGCTTTTATTCATGAACAGTTCGCATCTTAGCCTGCTTAAGCCTACAGATTCACGACAAAAATTGCGCGAGTTTATCAGAATTAATTTCTCACACGATCAATAATTACAATTTACATACTTTGTTAAGAACAGAAGTGAGAGAAAACAATATTGTACCAGAAATTCTTACCAGAAATTCGTGATGAGTCAGTATTATATGTCTTTACTTTCTAGCAGGGCTAGAAAGATGGTCCGAAAAAACCCAAGTTTTATAAATTTTTAAAAACCTCTAAAATCTTAAATGTCCATTTTTAAGTTGTCTTAAGTTTCTAAAATGTTTTTTAAATAAAATGTATTACAGCGTTTATACTTTATTCTATATTTCAATATTGCTGTAATTTACAGAAAAAAATGCAATTATGTGACGGGCACAATGTACATTAAAAAGTTTTTCTAAGTCTTAATTTTATGCACGATGTTTATTGGACACTAAACCCAAAAACATTCTAAAACTTTTTTAAAAATCTTTAAACAAGAAATTTGAGCAAAGCTCACGAGACGCGCGAAAGCCTATAGCAGTTTCTGTTCGCAGGTAATCTTAGTCTATCTCCATCCATTTCGTCGCAATTCACTCTTTTTCAGCTACAAA
>Ga0209367_1007443_pt1 | contig 15092 bp, 6 predicted proteins | sample WorMetLIZISLAND2_FD_187412 | JGI IMG/M metagenome (GOLD analysis project Ga0209367, IMG submission 187412) | Marine gutless worms symbiont microbial communities from Max Planck institute for Marine Microbiology, Germany - Olavius geniculatus... ... | reverse complement strand
TGATGGGACCCAGAGTTTCCAGCGCAACAGGCTGAAACATAAAAGAGGCTGGAATATCATCATACTTTGAAACTTTCCGGGCTGCCGCTAATTCGGCCGCCGCTCCAGCTGTGGTGGCAGACTGATTTTTTATTATTTTTATTATTTTATTATTTTTTTATTATTATTATTATTATTTTTATTTTTACCTCGGATGAAGGAGGTTATGTCTGTCTGTCTGTTAACCAGATTGCTTAAAAAATCGTGGATGGGGTTTGGTGAAATTATCTTGAGTGGTTCATGGTGGCCTGCAGAGGAAATGATTACAATTTATTTCCAATCAAGATTCTTTTGCTGATTCTGGATTACACTCCGGCATTCTTCACCATTAGGAGATAGAGGGCATAAAGTGACAGTTCGAGTTTATCTCATTGAGTTAGGAACGGATTTTGATGGAATTTTTTCCAGACAGATGGAGATTTGTCCGAGAACCAGTCAGGTTTGGTGGCAAGCTGGTTCAGGAAAAATAGGCCAGCTTGAGAAGAATAGAGTATGTGTTGTAGTTGTGCAACTAAGACAGATGGTGTCTTGGTATGTAGTGGTTGCGCATTTCGCTGGTAACCAAGACACTGAGCTATAGTTGTGTTGTGACTTGCACAGATGCCAGGTCATACTTAACACTGTTCACTACAGTGATACTTGACTGCTAGTAGTAATTACATGACTGAGGGCCGGTTTCTGGATCTTTTAGTTAACTGATCAGTTAGTAAACCGTCTGTTAATTGTAACTTGCTAGTTAAGTTTGTGCACGTTTCTGAACAAAACTTTGACTGGCCGTTAGCTAACTGAATGGTGAACTATAGTTGCTTACCAACGATGCACACGACACTTATCACTTCCGCGTAGTGCAGGCAGGCGTCATGAATATTAATGAGCGCAAATGCACGTCAGCCAGCCAACCGATTGCAGATGGCCATTTTGTTCATTCATGAATGGGTTTAGTAGTAAAATTTGTAGCAGCAAACGTCTCCTCGAGCGTTTTGAAGACTTTGCTATGCGGTAAAATCATTGTATAGTATCACATTCGTCAATAAACTGCTTGCAAAATGGTACAAAAGTTGCGTTAAATATGATAACTACGATCGACGGTTAGCTAACTGGCTTGTTTCGGCTAGTTAAATTTTTGGCCATTTTGACCGTTGGTTAGTGCAACGGGAAATGTCAGTTAACACTAACTTGACCGGCCAGTTAAGATCCAGAAACCGGCCCGAGACAGATAGCGTGTTGATATGTAGTCGTAGTAGTTACAGATACAACTAAGGCACTCTGTTGTGTTGGTATGCACAGATGCCAGATCGTTCATTACGCTGGTCACTGCAGTGGTGCTTGACTGTTCCATTGAGTCTTAACAACGACTCGCTGATTGGACAAAGCGCTGTAGTCATTCAGAGCACAAAGATCGTCTTTATGGTCAGTGTCACTCGTACTGCACCATGTTTCAGAAAAACTGTCCCAGTGTTGTTTTTTGAATAACCATATGAAACATTTTTGATTTTGATAATTTTTGGCTCTCAACATCATAAAGAAACTTGATGTGAATGACTCTAGTATTGCCAACCTTACCTCAATACTGTTGCTACACTACTTTGTAAAATGCAGAAGTCATAGTTCAGCCATGATTTATGACGATGAATTTATGGCAGATAATGCAGGCATTGTCGCGTTGCCAATTTTTGCCATAGTTACTGTTTTGGATGGTGTTTACTGCAGATGATGAACAGTTGCTGAAAGTTTACAGTTCGTGGTTTCTGGAAGAATTCTGTAGAAAAATTGGACGTGCACAGGACTTGACTACTTGATTTCGAACATTGACAAATATGGGACTGCAGAAGTTCCAGGAAGTGGGCGACACAATCTTAGAATTAATGCATATAATTAGTGTTAAATACATAACCAATTTTCAATGATTTTGTGGTCTCTCGGTGATTTTTTTGAGCTGACACATAAGATTGACACTTCCCTACGAGTCTTGTGGCTCGGTAAGGATTTTACATTTGCATTACGTGCGTGATTTTGTGTACGTTTAGATTCAACTGATACGAAATGCCCAGCCGACTCCGGGACAGTCATCGGTGGAGCCACAGACGTTTGTCGTTCCAATCATCTATAATACGAACGGGAACGTGACGAGCATGATGTTTGACCAGAAGTCGCAGCTGCAGCCGTCGCAGCCAGCCGTGGCTGTCAGCAACTTGCTGAAACGTTTTCACGACTTCAACAAAATGAGCGATCAGTGTTCCATCTTCCCCGCAGTCCGCGAGCTTCTCCTGAACCTCACCATCTGATGGCCCAAATCGTTTTCGCTCCACCCAATAGGCTGGTGTTGTTTGTCTGAGATAACTGCTGGCTGAACCTAAGCCAGGTTGTTATCTATAAACTCGTTATCAGGAAACCACGCCTATCTGAAAGTAGTGTTGTGGCGGGTGGGGGTAGGGGTGTGCAAATGCCTCAGATTCTGTGAGTTTCTCGCTGACATTGTGCGCTTTATAAATTAAATTAAATTAAATTAAAAATTAAATGCCCCTGCCTAAATTTTGGGCTGTCGGAAATAAATTTTCTTTTTGGAAATTTTCGTCTGGAAATGCAGACTTTGGACATTTTGGGAAAAATTAGGAGCAAATTGAAATTTGTCAGAAATTTGCATCTGTCTGTCAGAATTTTGTCCGAAACAGTGTTTGTTGGATAATTACAACTTATGCCTCGCCGACTTTTTTAACCCAAGATGATGCTTGACTGCTAGTATTAGTTACATGACTGAGACAGATAGCGTGTTGATGTGTAGTCGTAGTTACAGATACAACTAAGGCACTCTGTTGACTCTATTGTGTTGGTATGCAATTTCTTCGGATGCAATTCCACTTCAGTCACAACCGAGATGTTTAATGCAACTAACTACCATTATGTACTCTCGTTTTTATCGTCTCACAGAAAATATTAGGCAGACCGGTCCACACCCACCACCCATGCCCGTTTCTTTATTTAGAGTTTATTTAAATGCATATTGGTAGACCACTGTGGTTGCTGGTAATATTATGTCTGGACTACCAAGTCGTTTAAGTTGCGGCTATGTCATATCATTTATATTTGCCAGTTGTCAGCAGTATTTATTCTCGGCGGAGGTTTGAGATCTCTGATTCTTTCTAGTTGTTGTTGTTATTTTACTTGGAATAATGTTACCTGTTTCTCTCAGCCTGGCGTTGTTATAAAATTGCAGTGTATATTGACTCATTATGCATTCCAGTTAGAATTGCATCTGTTTGACGTATTCAAAAATGAAAATCTGCTGAGGTATTGCAGAACTTCGTCACAAACCTTTGTGCATCTGGCTTAGTTTTCTGTAGCATAGTATGCTATAATCTGTTATAAGAGAGCAAAACGCCAGTGACATGTCTTTTGTTGTTTTTCTGTTGCCAACAGACAAGTGACTCCATTTAACATTGCTTTCTCCACATGACAGAATTTGCTGCCAATAAATAGAGGGCTGAGTAGCACTTTTAAAATGTACAAATCAGCAATGTTATTCATCATGCAGTTTATAGTGCTGCACAAAAAACAAACAAGTACACGACATCATTTAATGGAATAACAAAACTGGTGCATGACACTATTTGCAGAGTAAGCATATCCGGGCAGTAGCAGCCAGTCCAGCATCTGCTAGACCAGTGTTTGGGGGCATATGTGACTTTTTCTTCATTATATTTGATGAAAGAGAAATACTGATGATGCCAATTGGTGTCCCCCACCAGGGCTCTGCCCCTGGACCTTGCTGGTGGCACAGCCCTCATACCCCCTACATAGCTTGCTCTCCTGTTCTCGCCTCAGAAGCCAAACCAATCCAAACTATGCTGCTACGGTAGGTTTTATTGGGTTCTGGTTTTTTGTGTTCAACCCGGGTTTCTTTCAGAATGGCTGCCAAACTTGTTGATGGTTTTTTGGACCAGTATTAGAATAAGCGCTGCTTGACATGTCCACATTACGTAAGTATCCAAAAAAATTGCAAGTTCGTGGGTTTAAAGTTCAATGAAACTTAGATAATTATTAGTGAAACAATTAACTAAAATTGGATTGAGTATGGGGTGGATTTTGGGGTATGTGTCCAGGTGGATCAGCCCTGGTCCAACCAGTAGAGACAGGCTCTGACAGACAATGGGAGCACACAGTTAATGCACAGTGATTGTTCAATACGTAGGTAATACATTAAGCGTATGATCAAAGAAGTGCCCTGAGACAAGTGCGAAAATGACTTAGAGCTACAACACAGCAAAATGTGATTCAACAACTACACCGTGAGTCAAGAAAGCGCAGCATTTTATCATAATTTCACCAAATGTTGACAGATATTCAAAGGTCTTTCATTGACATACTTTCCGGAAAATTGGCAAAAAGGAATCACCAAAGATCCCACCATACGTGAATCACGTGAAATGAAAATCTCAGAAAACTAGCATAGTAAATAGTCTATGCAATTAATCATACCATTTATTTGTACAAAATATGATTAAAAAATAGCCCTATATGGGACTGCAGTACTCCTATGTATAGGTTTTCAACGCTGCATACCAGTGAACATAACAGTGACGTTTAAAGTCGCGTGAGACAAAAACCAGTCAGATATCAAAAATCCAGTCGAATTAAGTAGATATTGTCTCCTATTTTAAGAATCACTTCTTATTTGCCAATTACCAAATGTGTTGTAAATGCCGGAGGAGATGCAGACTTTGAAAATAGAAGAATTTGTAATTTTGAAGGTCTTGTGACCTTGACCTTGGATCCTAGATCCAAGGTCACATGGCATAGTGTAATGTAGCACATACCAAATTTTATTTGAATCTGACAACCCTCAAAGCTTCTTGTGGTACGTACAGACAGTCTGCTATCTGGCTTTGTTAGGTCGACTCGGTTGAGGAGTCAATCGAACGAGCAGTTGAAACAGTGAAAGGCATTGCTGTTCACATCGGAATTATCGCACCGCAACAACTCTTGTCAGAAATGCTCATGGGCAGTTGGGCACATGCTAAAATTATACAATAAATTGCACAATCTTTAAACGTGAGTACGTGACACACACCCTCACACACACGCACAATGGTATTATAAATTAATCGTGTGAATTCACAAAACAAACTATCCAGTGCACATCGTTTAAGCACACAGACAACTGAGTCTGAGACGAGCTTGTTAGGCTGCCTATGGTGCAAAACGAACACAGTCTGGAGTGGTGTAGTCTACAGCAAGTGAGTATTAAACAAACTTATGCACTTCAAACAGCGTTTAACTGGCACTTGTTTCACAGTTGTCGACAATCGAGAGTGTAAGAGCATAATCGATTTAGCAAAAACTGAAACTGGTTTCCTTTCAGGGTAGCAGTTTTCTGCAATCCATTAAGGAAACCGAAACCAGTTTCGTGAAACTGGGGTTAACTGGCAAAACCATCTCTGGACCAGATTTCGCCTTTCTACCACTACTCGTTGCAAAGTTATCAACGCTCAAACAGGTCTGGTTTTTATTGGACCACCCTGTTTTTATGTATTAGCATCATATGGCAGATATTTTTGTATGCATGTGTGGTAAATGTGAATTCGTTTTACAAGATAATTGTTTTACGTGTATGTATGCCTGGTCATCGTACCGTATCCATCGCCGGTTAATTATATTGACAACTGACTGAAAAAAGTTTGAGAATTTTTGCGTAATAAAACAGTCATACATTGTAGAACTGCAAACGTCGTTTCATGGCACATCTTCTTGGTTCTCACTGAACAGAAGCTGCAATATTATTGCTATATTATATCACGTGGTGACACGCCCATTGCATGTTTGCACAGAAACCAGTTTCGTGCAATCCATTTGCACAATCGAAACTTAAACCCGAAACTTGTTTCAGTTTCACTAAATCGATTACGCCCTAAGCCTATTCACGCTTGAGTGCGCCTATGCAGTTATCAGTTGACATATTTCATGTTTGCGTTGTCAGAAGTTGCATATGTCAACTGTCACTAAATGAATATACAGTATGATGATGATGATGATCAACCGGTTATACCACAGACATAGTGCCAAAAACAGGCAGTACGAGTGCGGCCGTGTACTAATAAAGTTTAGATACCATCTCGTTCTAAGTCAACAGTTCACAAGGAGGGTACCGGCCCACTAGGTACGGTCATGTTTGAAATGTGGGGTTATGCACGTGCCTGCATGCTGAGCTCTAAATTTGTCCTCCCATTTCAGCGTCAGCGGGCGATTCATTTTCCGCCAGTTTGACAACATTTGCAAAGTCGACGTTGAATAAGTTGGCGACGTTGTCTTTGCCTCCTCCATATCGCGGCTCTGTTAATAAGAACTCTTTGTTCGCCAGCTGCAGGATCTGTGACGTACGCTTCTTCAGCGCCGTCTCGAGATCTACAGATTAATTCACAAAGCACAAACAACACATAATATGTGGCTGACTGCGCAACAAAAATAAAACCGTATTACTTTCAACTTATTTTGTTGCATTGCAGTATGCGTGAACCCATGCAACAAAATACATGTTCTCTGTTCAAGTTTGTAGTGCCACGTTCTGCCCTGTGATGAACGGTATACACAGCGGCGTCGTGGATTACTCAGTAGGAGACTATAGGAGGGACGGAAAATTGCAACTATTTCGACATATCTGCAAATTTTCGACAGAGGGCATTATGGCAGAGGCATTATGGGTGCTCATGATAAAATTTTGCCTTGAACTTTTGCAATAATTAGGGGTAATTTAGCCCCAAATTTTGGGAAAATAAAACTACGAAAACTTTCCGACAGACTGAAATTGGAGAATTAAGTCATTTACAGTACAGAGGTCATGAAGCACGATTTAACTGCACCATTGCTAAGGGCCAATGAAATCTAATGTGTCAAAATCATTCAACTGACAAACTCGTGGATCAACGCATGAGGTTTTAATGTGAATAATCCGAATGCTTATCAAAGGGTTCTTCTCTTGCAAATAAGCTGAAAAAGACTGGTTTGCTAGCTGACAACTACCTGCTAGTACGAAGCCACTGTCCATGATGGTCTTGTGCTGAGTCCGCCAGACCGTGTAGAACTGGTGAAAGGCCCCGACGTAAAGGTCGTTCATAACGCCAACAACATCCAACCGCCTGTTGCACTGCCTGTTACACATCACAGTATGAAACAAGCGATGTACACATACGCATAACTGCGCAAATTAGGTAAATTTAAAAAGCGCCACAGTAGAAATATATCTGTAAAATTTCACATTAAAATGCCGAACGGTTGCTGAGAAAACAGCAAAAAACTCAGGGTGTAGGTAGCGTTACATTAGGGGATTTTAAGCGGCTTAAGTAGACTACAAACCACAAGGACACATATAAAACCACAAGTCACAACAAACTAAAACACAATACATGGTGCTGCAAAAAAGTGGACCCCTAAAGTTTTTAGCTGTTTTCTCAGCAACCGTTTGGAATTTTAATGTGAAATGTTACAAATTTATTTAGTAAAATGTTCTATGGCTAAGCGCCAAGTGAAATGTGATTATAGTGAAAAATGACAAAGTTACAGATTTTTTAACATGACCACCTACCGATTTTTTAGCATTAAAAATGTTCAAGCTAAAAACGTTAATTAATATTCAAAAACCGGTTACCACGTTACTGCCGATGACGCCACAGTTACGTTTTAATAAGCAGTTATTTATTTTGTTTATAAATTATTACTAAATTATTGTTCTTTTAAAGCAATCGCCGCCTGCCCACTGGATTCATCTTCCAGCAGCACGGCGCGCCAGCACACACAGCGCTCAACGCACAGAACTCGCTGCGGGCCAACTGTCCAGATTTCATAACAAAGGACCAGTGGCCTCCAAATTGGCCGAATATAAACTCAATAAACTATCATGCGTGGGTGCAATGTTGGAGGCTTACCGCAAGCTTAAAACAAAGCCGAAAACAATCGCTGAACTCAAGGAAACGCTGCCGGGGCATATCTGGGGCAACTTGCCACAAAGTTGTGGAAGACTCCTAAAAGTAAGTGACTGAAGGCTTGTGTTGGAGCTTGGAGCTGACGGTGGACACTTCGAACATTCACAGTGACAATGGAATTTTGGCATCTGATCATTAGTTAACTGTGCAGTTTCAACGATGTTATTGCATTGGTGTTGTGGCTTGAAATTTTTAATGCTGAAAAATCGGTAAGCGGTTATATTAAAAAATCTATAACTTCGTAATTTTTTAATAGAATTACATTTTACTTGGCATTTAGCCGTAAAACATTTTACTAAATATATCTGTAAAATTTCACATTGAAATGCCAAATGGCTGCTGAGAAAACAGCGAAAAACTTCAGGGGTCCACTTTTTTGCCGCACCCTGTAGATGGATATGACTGTATCAGCAGCACATAAAATTAGCATTTCACCTGTTAAGACAGTCTCCTCTCAGAGTTAGCAGCGTCAGTCGTGTCAAATTGATCCCAGTCAGCGCAAATGGAAAGTTCTACAGCGCAACCACAACTGTACGTGTTAATCAATAATCACTACCAGTTACAGCAAGCCTGTGTCATACGGTTTGCGAAGGCTCAAACCGACCTCCACAGTGTGTTGGCCAATCCTTTCACATTTTTCAGGCGCAAATCTATACCCCATGGACGGGGTCAGTGTTATCGTGATCTGCCAGTAGCTTATCTACGGCCATATGCCATAAGCCACATTACAAGTCTTGCCCGTTCATCCGGGCTCGGGCTCCTAACTCAAAAACAAAACAAGAAATATTATTAGATTGTGACCAATCTAATGTACTCCTCGCACGCATCATTTTCTTTTGTATTCTTCTAAGAACTTTTTCGTTCCTTTCGGCTTGTATTAGAGACCCGGCGTCTATTTGAGACCGGTCTAATATTATACCAATAGTGACTGGCGTCGAGGTCGTTATTGGAAAATGTCTCCTCGCCTATTTGGCACTGCTATCAAAGTATGGTGCCTCAAAGATAATGAGGTCACGACCTTGACCTTTTGGGGTCATGTGACGTCATCGGTCACGTGACTATTCGACTCGCGGTGGTCGACTTCCTACGGGTGGTCCGTTGTGACCATGCATCGATCTAGCACCGTTATGGAGATATGGCCGTTTGAAGTTCTTCCAGGAAGGCTCTTCCAGAGGTCTGTCGTAAGTCGGTCGGTCCTCAATATTACACTGATCTCATATACTCCTCTTTGCTACGTTAGGAACGTAGCACGCGAGGAGTAAAAAAGCATAGAAAAACCATCAAAATTTGTTGCGGGTCACAAGAAAACATTGATATTCAATGCTGATTTTTTTCTAATAAAGCAAATTTATTACCAGTAGCCAGTAGGTAGTTTCGTTTTATGCTTTTATCATCATGGTTGTATTTTTCATTCTATGGGCAGTTGTCAGCACTTTTGGACCATTCTGTCCAGCTTTAACATTGTATTCTATCTACTGTAATATTGTAGCAAATAAAAAAAATATATGTAACCTACACCATGTCTCAGAAAAAAATATGCCAGTGTTATTTTTTTAATAACTCCGTGAAACATTGGCAGATTCTAATAATTTTTTGGCACGCAACGCCGTGAAGAAACTTGATGTAAATGTTTTTAGTTTTGCCCACCTCACGTTACTACACTACCTTATGAAATGCAGAAGTCGTAGTTTGACGTTCACAACAATAAATTCATGCTGGGTAACACTAACACTAACTGAAATCATGGCTGCTAGATATAATACTCAATGCCCGTAAGAAGCAAATCCACTAAGATGCTGTTACTCTGTGGAAACAACGCCATGATAAATGCGCATGTTAAAACTCAAAACTGGGTCAAACACCTGATCTGACACACTGCATGACCCGTGACCCAACCCGACCCAGCCAATATCACTGATCCAGTGACCTAGTGACCTGGTTTCATCTCCAGGGGGCATGTATGTATGAGTCATTCATTGAGTATGTATGTAAAACACATCAGTGTGACAAGCCTGTGTATGATGGCATGAGAGTTTGTAGATGCTACGAGCCAGCTGCTGACACTTCAGTTCAGTCACAAAGTAAAGCAGCTGCACTAGTGACAGGAAACCAACGCCTCGCAGGTCTGTAGCCGGGTCACTGCCTGTAGTGTATATGCAAGCAATCAATCAATAACAACTGATATGATCGATATCAGGCATGAAGTGATAAAATAATTGAGGCTGTGGTTACATGCAAAACAAAAAGGGAGCTTTTTCGGAATTGCTTAAATTGCAAATATTTGCGATTTATTTTACATCATTGTAACCATGTCCACATTATTTTCAAAAGTGTCTTGGTTTACTATGAAACATTTTCAGACATTGCGCGATTGAGCATGGCTTGTAGTAGTAGGTGGTTACTGGATAGATGTAACAACATATTTCAAGAAAATGTTTTAGTACCATCATTCAACCTCTCAGCGCTGGGAGCAAATGCTGAAAATGTTTCGAAACGTTTCAGCATGACTGAGGATGGCTTGAAAATAAGAGGTGTTTCGACATAAAAATTAAACAAAAATGTTTCAGCTACATGGATTTTCCAGCGGAAAATATTTTACATGTACGACGTAATCACGTCTATAACAGTTTTGAAAATGTTCGATTTTTCCTGTCTTCGAGCAGTGTGCGTTCTTTCTAATCCCAAAACATTTTCAACAATAATACGAAACAGCTTGGTTTAAGCAGCTACGGCATGTCCATCTCAGTATAAAACCAACCGACAAGGCAAGTCAGCCTTCCACTGAGTATCTGTCTGGCTAGGGCTAAGGCAGGGCGCATTCACCTGTGTTGGGTCGCAGGTAACACTGTATGATCCTATATGGCAGGTGACGCTGCATAGCTCTAAGATGGGTTTTTACATACAAGAGCTAGCTAGCTAGCTATAGCGCGTGTTAGCTATGGTAATTCTGTCCGTCCGTCTGTCACGACCAGGTATCAAGACCAGGTGAGATAGACTTTGGGTTTACACCATGCGATAGCTTAGTGTCTCTAGTATTTCGTGACAAAATTTCATGCCACTGGTTGAAAGGGGTCCCCATGAACGACGGGGGGAAAAAGGGGCACCCCTCCCAAAAAAAACATTATTCTACCGCTATTGGTTCGTCTAACGTGGAAATGGTTGCATATAGCCACAGACATCTGCTTATCATAACACTGGTAACGAGCTTTTTAGAAATGTCAACATCGATGACCTTGAATGACCTTGAACACCCAAAATAGGGGGTTTTAGTGAATTTTTCACGATTTTTGGATGCAACACACATTTCAAGAGTGAATTGTGCCGAAATAACTGGAAATAGACCAAGACAACCTGCATATGAAATTTTTGAATGTAGACCTTAGCAGTCTAAGTCTGGACCCTCTAGATTCAAGGAGGCCTGCGCACACGGGTGTCAAAAAGGGGTACCCCTCTAATAGTGGTTATTTATCCAATGTTGGCTTGTCTAGCGTGAAAATGGTTGCAGATAGGCACAGCCATGCTGCTTATCATAACAAGCACTGGCAACGAGCTTCTTAAGAATGTCAACATCGATGACCTTGAATGACCTTGAACCCTAAAAATATTGATATTAACTGATATTTTGGCGATTTGTGGCTGCAAAAGAGTTGAACTTCGATGAAATGGATGGAGGTAAACCAAGATTACCTGCGAACAGGAACTGCCATAGGCTCTCGCGCATCTCATGAGCATTAGCTCAGGTTTCTTGTTGATGAAAAGCTATACACGCCTATTTAACATTTAACTGTTGTTACCTTGAAAGCCGATCTGTTCCCAGTGACTGCCGTAGCGAGAACAGTCGACCCTGACGCCCGTCAACTGACGATAGATGGTCTGCAGTACTCGACAGTGTACTGAATCATCGTTGTTAAACGGACCTATGCAGACAGACAGACCACTTCGTCAAACGTCCATTACAATACAAACAAATTATACACGCTGACCAAATTACATACATATGTACAGGGTGAGCCAAAAAACAGACTGTTTTTGAGTGTTCATAGTTTAGCAACCATCAGTGATATAGAAAGACATGTGACATGTCAAGTTTTGGAATTTTGTTCAGAAAAATTTTTTTATTATTATTATTCATTGAATATTTTTGTCTATTTTGCGGAAAACTTCACTACACCTGAAATTATGCTGAACTGGGCAGTAACCCCAAAAATTTAACTAAATTTTCATTCGACATTTTTCTAGTCAAAATTGACAAACTGCACGCTTTTCTACACCACAATGATCAATGCTCAAAGATAGTCCAATTTTTGGCGCACTCCATTTTAAATGCTCGAAATTTCACTAACTACTGTACAGCTGTCCATGAAGTTAAAGACAATATCAACAACCAGGTAGCATGACTAACTCGCGATAGGCAGACTGATTGCAAGACTGCAAATTAATTTGGTATCTTCAGAAATGCAACAAACTTACAAAGCTCAAACACGGCTGAGACTACTACTGCTACGACTACGACTACTACCACTATTGGTAGTACTATACTATTGGTACTTACATGCAGCGGTGCAGAACACAAAGTCACGTTCATTGGCTAGATCTTCATGCAAACTTGGTGAACCACAGAGTCGATGTAGCAATGCATGGAACCCGCGGCGTGGCAGCGATGTTACAATTGACGACTGTACGCAACAAGCAAGACCGACCATTGTCAGAACACCATGCCATGTTCACTGGCGTATCCGGGATCCACAGGAAACACTCAACGAGAGCATGGGGAGGGATGTCTCTTCCTCACTGGGAGAGGAGTCCCCTTTCCACTCAAAAAAAGTTTGGGGAAGAGCACGTGCCCCTTCTGCCTCCATTACTCCTCTCCCCTACGGCTACACCAGTGGCAACACTGCAGTAGTCATTCTGATGCAGTAGTCTGAGAATGGGTAAAAGCATCTACGGGCTTCATTTCTGCAGCTGACGATGCGGATCTATCTTCATCCAAATTTTTCTGCTAAGCTCCGAAAGATGCACATTTTGTTCAATAGAGTGTGTAATGGCTGTTCTAGCTCTAATTAGTTGATTATTTATTTGTAGAGAATTTTATTATATCTTGGACTTAAAAGCTTTCAAAATAGCATAATAGTCCATTATTAATAGAACAAAAAATTAAAATGAAACTTAAGTTACGAATGGGTTTTTGGCTTTTGAGTGGGTATAATCATGAGATTAAACCTACGAAAAACTTTCAAAAAATTCTGAATTAGGAACTCTTTGAGAATAAAATTTACAAAAAAACTGCAATAAAAACTCACACAAAAGTTACAAAAACCCTTATATTTTATTACTAAACTGCTGACTCAAAAGAAAGAATTAGAAAAAAAACAGATCTTAGAATAATCTTGGAAAAACTCCTAAGCCCCAAATTCCGAAGGTCAATTAAGCTTAGTCCTATACTAAAAGTGGCATACAACCTGGGGCGGTATGCATAACAACGTCGTAGATTAGTTGGGACGTAAGGCCTACGTCACGACTAACTACTTCCAAACTAGAATGTTACATTCGATGGCATGCAAAACGCTGTCGTAGCGAGCGACTAGCTAGTCACAACGTAGTTGACGTCAGGTAGTTTGACTCTGGAATTTCCTGGCATAAACGTGCCCAGCCTCACTCAGCGTGCAGCTAAAAATAGACACAGGCAAACTTGTTGTCTGCTGCAATTTCGGGTGTGCTTGGGCCTAATTACCGCTCCATAGCCTAAGTAAGAATGCACGATGCGAATAAACGAAATGTATCGAACGCTAAATGTTTTATTAAGCAACTTTGAATACTGGAATTAGTTTCAATAGCGTAAATGACTCAACAGAAATTATATACGACACATGACGTGATTGCAGCTGCTCTTTAGCGACATTAGTTTACATTGATAATAACCGACTAAATACTTACGTCAGGTCGCTAGAGCGACTAGAGTTAGTTCGGACGTAAGCGTCTGACTAGCGTTACAACGTCGTTATGCATACCAACTTAGCACTACATCTGACGTAAATCGATTTTAGTTTTGAAGTAAAGTTACGATGTTGTTATGCAAACTGCCCCTGGTGATTTTGGAGTAGTCTGTATTGGTGTCAGATTGGTGAGAATACCTTATATTTGTCGAGCAGATCCGAGTGTTGCAGATAGCTCAATGTCTCAGCATAACTAATGGGCTCTAAGCCAACTGACACAGCTGCGTGTGCTTCTGCATAATAATGGTCAAAGCAACAGTTTCATGCAATAAACGTTTGCAAATGTTTTTGCTTATTTACGTCCAACAAACATGTTTTTAATGTTTTTTTATTTCCTGGTTTTTGGTGATGTTTAATAATATTTACATTGCAAAAATTAACTTGTAACTGATAGAGAATTTTGTATCGCGATTTACTTAATGATGTGAATAATAAAAATTTTCAAAATTTAAAAAATTGTATCCTGAAGCAATGAATTTAGTCCATACGTCAAATAAAAAAGTTGTGTTTTCCATTCAATGTTTACAAACAAATGTTTTTTTAAAACAAATATGAAAATGTGTCAACATAAAAAGATTTCTCACGTGTATACACAAAGTGAACATTATATAAAAAGTAAACCAGAAAGCACAATGCGAAATAATTTTTCTCAGGAGAGCATTTCTCACCTCTGTTTTCAGCATCGTCTCCAAAAACCAAAAGTCAACAACATAACAGTCATTCAATAGTTATGTACCATATTATGACTGACTGATATCTGATACAATCAAAAAATAAATTAATTAAAAGACAAATAAACCATAATGAAAGAGGTGTAAAATCAGACGATTACCGGGCTCAAGGGACGCAACCAAATCCCACTCAGCAGACACAGCAGTCACTACGACTTCACTGCCTAGACACAAAAACCACAACAGTACGTCACCATCACTGGAGAAATACTAAAGCCGATGTCAGACGAACGACAAAATCGGCCGACTTTTGTGGGCGTGGTTGAGTTGCCCGACAAAATCGGCCGACAAAATCGGTGAACCATGACACACGGCCGATAGTTTTGTCTGCTACTTCATACGTTATCAGCTAGCAA
>Ga0209367_1007442_pt1 | contig 15092 bp, 9 predicted proteins | sample WorMetLIZISLAND2_FD_187412 | JGI IMG/M metagenome (GOLD analysis project Ga0209367, IMG submission 187412) | Marine gutless worms symbiont microbial communities from Max Planck institute for Marine Microbiology, Germany - Olavius geniculatus... ... | reverse complement strand
ATTGCAACTTCCATCGTTCACTCCAAACTTGACTACTGTAACTCTCTATACTATAATCTTCCTAAGTCTCAATTAAATCGTCTTCAACACATCCAAAACTCCCTTGCTCGTGCTGTCGTCAGAGCTTCTAAATTTAGTCATACCACTCCTATTCTTAAATCTCTTCACTGGCTCAAAATAAATGAACGTATTGAATATAAAATTCTCTCTCTTACCTTTAAACTTATCTATACCGTTCAACCTCCTTACCTGTATAACTTAATCTCTCTCCAGCCACCACGTAACACTCGATTCTCGTCTGTCGTCACCCTTGCTCGTCTACCTACTCATTCCTCCTTAAAAATTACCAGTCTTTTCTTTCGCTATGCATCATCTCATCTGAGTCATCTCTGGAATCAACTCCCCCACTCACTTCGTCAGCCACGTCTTGATCTATCTCCTCCTGACTCACCATACTTCCGTGATCATCTCACCTCGTCAGCGTCACCATCACAACTCTTGTTATCTATCACTCCATCATTCTTTCATTCCAATTTCAAAACTTTTCTTTTTTTTCAAATCCTATCCTCCATAGACATTTGGCATCCCCTCGGACTGACTCCACGGTTATTCGGACCTGCTCACGGTTTTTATGTTTACTCTTTTCAGTTTTTTTCTGAGTTTTAGTTTTCATTATTATTCTTTATTTCTTACCTTTTCAGTTTTTTCTTATTTTAGTTGTCTTTGCTTCAGTCATTTTTCGAATTTTGTCATTTTTACATTTAACACTATTTTTATTCCTAGTATCTCTCATTTCATTTTTTAAAACATTTAAGTTCTTTTTAGTTTATGTGCTAGATTAAACTGACAGTTTGTTTGTCAGTTTTTGAGTGCAAATTCTCCATTGTATTGTATTGTATTGTAATACAGAAACTTCGTTAGCAGCCGTTCACTTTACGTTCTTCAGACTAACTTGCTACTAGCTGTCAGTTAAAATGTCTGGCTCCAGTACGAACGCAAGCGCGTAAACGTTGACGCCATTCGCTAGAAGCACGTTCAATAACGGCGTGACTGAAAGCGGCCCACTTACTCTTAATGCGTTCTTGCAGTTCGTTGACGTGCGATCTTAGAATAAACACGATTCATGTTAATTTTTAACAGATTTTCAAAGTTTTTGTGTTTTCGATAATTTACTGACCTGGCGCATGCGATCGCAGCGCTATACAGGCTTGCCGTGGATATGAAATTTCTCATCCATATCCATATCCACAGATTTTACGTGGATATTCATGGATATATCCATATCCACAGACGCCTCCATGCCGCGTACATGTAGAACTGTAGCCTCCATTTTTTTGCAAAATATAGCACTGCAAAAGCGTTCATTTCATCTCCCAAAAATATGACGCCGACATTTCTCTTTTTTAATTTGTTGAAAAATTAATAAATGTAAAAATAGACACACATTTGCATTAAAATACGATCTTAGTTAAGTATGTCTTAACGTTCGTGAAAATCTGCACAATTTTATTGACGTTGTTTTTGGTCGACCGTTAGGTCGAGCCTTGGGTACGATATGTCGTCTGTCTGTCGTCTGTCTGTGTGTAAAGCATGTATTGTGGCTAAACGGTACGTCGTAGAAAGTCGGCGACGGTACATTGGATAGAGCGATGGCAAATTTCTATAGGCTGTCAAAAGTAACCATGTCTCTATCTGCAGCGGTTTGGCCGCAATTTTAAAGGCAATTCTGTTGACTGCAGCCGTCACCCACGTGCGCCAAATTGCAGCGTCATATCTTAGTATTTGTTCTAGAATTTGATATAGTAGCGTCACCATAGCGTATATGGGACTGCAGTCACTCTGGGAAATCGCTTTCTTTCCGCGATTCAAAGTCGGTGGCCTTGGAATATAGGCGGTACGGTTGGCGCACCCTAGCAGACGCAATTCATGTACGCCTACAGGTACACGGTGGGGTGGACGCTATTGAAGAACACTTGATTTGTAGTTTGTGCTATATGGTGCTAATAAATTAATTTAGGCTAACTAAATAATGGCGTGCTGATGTCAGTGATTATTCATTTTACTCACTAACATAAATAAACGAGAAAATGAGGAGTAAAAACCACAGAGAGGGAAATTTTATAGAGATACAAAGATATAGGTAGTCAATTTAATTAGCAGATGCGCGAGCATAATATCCATGGATATATCCATGGATATCTTATGTCCACGGCAAGCCTGGCGCTATAGGACTGGTATGAATTTGTTGTTGACGGCCAAAGTACGACTTCGGTATTTCACAAGGTAATGTAGCAACAGTATTAATGTGAGGTGAGCAAGTTTATTCGTGATATTGGCTGTTAAAATTATTACAAGAAATCTGAGCTAATGCTCATGAAACGCGCGACAGCCTATAGCGGTTCCCGTTCGCAGGTTGTCTTGATTTATCTCCGTCCATAGCGCGCAGTTCATTCTTGAAGTGTGCGCTGCAGCCAAACATCGCCAAAATCACTAAAACTCTTATTGTGAGAGTTCAAAGTCGTTCAAGGTCATCGATGCTTGTCACCAGTGCTTTTATGATAAACAGCAAGTATGTGCCGATCTGCAACCGTTTGCAAGCTAGACGAGTCAACAGCGGTAAAATTACCACTTTTAAGGGGTACTCCTCTTTGACACCCGCGTACGCGGGTTTCTTTGAACGTAAGGTGTTGGTACTTAGACTGCTAAAATCTAAGTTTAATGCTGAAAATTTCATACCGGTATGTATTGTCTTGGTCAATCTTTATCCATTTTGTCGGAATTCACTTTTGGAATGTAAGCTGCAGCCATAAAATCGCAAAAAAATACTAAAACACTTATTTTGAGGGTTTATGGTCGTTTAAAGTCATCGATGTTGATACCACAAAAAGCTGGTCACCAGTGCTCGTTATGATTATTAGCAGATATGTGCATCGTATCTGCAACCGTTTGCAAGCTAGACGAGTCGATAGCGGTAAAATAACGATGGGCACCCCTTATTGACACCCTCGATCGAGGAAAACTTTTTCAGCCAACGTCACGAAATTTCGTCAATAAAAAACTAGAAACAAGTCGCTATCGTACGGTGAAAACCTCGAGTCTCTAGGCCCCTATCTCACCTGAGCTTGAATCGGTAGCCGGTCGTGACAGACAGACAGACGGCAGACGAATAGACAGTAGGACATAATTACCGTAGCTAATACGCGCTATAGTTTGCTGTTGCGCGTAAAAATAAGCCATTGTTGTACGGAGTTATTCTAAAAATAAAACTGACACGTTTTTAGCCGACCGTACTTAAGTAACAGTCGAGCTGTTGTCGTCTGTCCGTCGTCTGTAACAGATGTACTGTGGCTAACGGGTAGGGCGTAGAAAAAACTTTTTACACGAATAATTAGCCATGGGTGCTAAACACGGGCGTGCAAAATTTCAGCCATCTATTCTATGCGGAACATTTTCAAATTGGGGGTTGAATATAAGGGGTAGAAAGTGTGCGTTTTTAAGGAAAACCTGGCCTTATCTCGAAAACGATGAGAGACGGCCTAGGTTACTATTAGTCACTAATAGGAAGTAGCATACGCGCTGTCAGATTAGATGGAAATCATTGACCTTGGATGACCCTGAAGGTCACTAACAACCAGTACGGTCAGCTATCCCAGCGACAGCTGGGCTTTTTGTTTGAGATGCAGTACTGTATAGTTAAGAAAGTACAAGTAGTTAAGCCAAGTAGTTGGTGTCCATCACTAAACGCTAATTGGGAATCGTCAACAACAGCTAGGTCTACTAATTATAGTTGGTTTTGTGACGATAAGGATGACGCATTATAACTTATATTGTTGCACGTCAGCGATATTAATCCACGAATGTCTTTTTTTATATCGTAACCATCTCGGACGTCAGTGACGTAGTGCTATCTTGAATCAAGTTCAGACGACACGGCGCTGGCTGGGTGCCAAGTAAACAGGTCGAAACTCGGCCATTCAGTGAACCAGGTGAATGACAGCGCTCAATGCGAGACACCTTTCTGTTTAGTCTTGGTCTGAACTCAGTGTCTAAATATAGATCATAAATGGCGGGCAATTTAATGTGAACTTATATAGTGCGCCGCGTGGCCGACTAATGGCAACAGTAACTCATCATCGTGACATATAAGACACTAAAATTGCCGTGTTGACAGCGGACACACGCCCTTCACCATACTGCACCATGGCTTGACCTGCAGTAAGTGGCCTTCTTAGGTCGTCGTACATTATCGTTGACGACAAAATTCAGTTTAAAAATTCATATGTACCTGCATTAATCGTCAGGTAAATCTCAAAGCAAAAGTGGGAAGCGAAGGTATAAACAGTCAGGATTACTGGTAGAACATGACATCGTTTTGACACGGTGTGTAGCCAACATTGAGGAGTGTTTTTTCTTCCACAGGAGCACCCATACATGTATTATTATTGCGAAAATTGTATGATATGCTTTGGTTTGGTACTTTAAGTTCTTGCAATATAGAGTCTTCTAGAATTTGAATAAATTTTAGATTCAATTCAACAGCATGAATTTTCAATTATGTTTTGCAACACGTCTCGGTCCCTACCTATAGTATATAGCCTGTGCTATTTTTTATAAAGCAAACTCGAGACATGGCAATGATGGCATGGCAGAGATGTTTATTTATGCACAATAAACTTTGAACTTTCATGTGTAATGAACGTCGCAACGTCGCAACTCAATAAATTATCATGCCACCGGGCACTGTGTGCAGTGCTTTTGCCAGATCAAGACGTTGACAAGACCAGGACTATTTTGTCCTCGAAGAGCACGGTCTTTAGGACTACATCACTGACCGCGTGTGTCTTGAATCAGGTGTGCTCACACGTGTGACGCTAAAGAGAAGGTCTACTTCGGTCAGAGGTGGCCGAGACAACGACGTTCACGTGTCGATACGTTTTATGAGTTCTGAACGTAGGCTGTTGGTAGTAAGTTCTCACGTACGTGCTCGAGTTCTGCGCTAATTAGCAAGACAGCGTCTTCGATGTCGGTCACAACAGTGTTAGTCAAATTGTTGTAACCGATATACAGGAGACAGTCAAAAGACATGCAGACAGTCTGCTTATCGAGCAGTGCGATCGGCGCTTTCCGCAAAGTGATGAACTGTGTGCTCTGATCCATGGAATGTAAGGAATAACATAAAAATAACACAAAAAAAATTTCTACAGACGATCGTAATTTGTGTTTTAATTAAACTGCTGAGAAAAGAGAAGGATATGGTGCTAAAACGTTTATCGCGTACAGTTTGACAGGTTCACATGTCCGTGCGGTTGCTTAATAGCGTATACTTTACCTTCTGGGGTGACTTCACAAAAGCTGCTGCAACTATTGTTCGCGTTGGCCGATTTAACTGAAATTTGGTATTTTAATTGCCAATGGATGATGCACTGTTATGGCCGAATTTTGTGAAAACCAAATGTTGTTTGTTAGAGTTACGCAAATGTACACACTACAGAGAGGTTTACTTGTGTAACGCCGTACTGGTAACGGAGGTATTTTGTTATCGATAATCAACAATTAATAACTTCGCTAATAAATAATGTTTTTCAACGAAATTTGATGGTCGCTTAAAAAATTTATTGGGGATTATGCGCACGAATTTTTATTTTTTACCTTTTCAGGTTTGACATTTCTGTTGTATAATGTCTATGGGGGTTACTTTTTTCCGCACACAGTGTAGACCCGGCCCTGTAGTGTAAAATATAGAGTGCGACATAACTGGTGAAGTCGTCGGACCTTATAAAGTCGACAAAAAATGATACTGATGAAATAATTTTAAACGTACTACAGGTCCTGTCTTAGAAGCCGACCTATAATTTCCATCGCACTAAAATGATAAAGGCTACACTCTAGCTGTCGCCGTCGCCGTCTCAAGATACTTGTTTGCTATTTCCAGACCATCACAATGTCATCGACATTCGACACTTACGCGTTTGGTGAACACGAACGTCGTTGAATTATCAACTTATACCCTAACCATCGTTAAAGGCCTTTTTCTTTATTCAACTGAATAAAGATTAGCATTGTTGATTTGGTTTTTTAATGAAGTTTGGCCGACATTATTCATTGTTCGCTTAGGACTCTCTATTTATTGATTTTAGGCCGATCCCTCTAGAGCAAGTGATTCCGCTTATAGCTAGTTTTCTTATAGCGTGATCTGTCGTCTGTCCGTTGTTTGTTACATTTGTGCACTCTGCTTAAACCGTTTGTCAGATATGCCTGGTAAATAACAAATTTACAATTTTGCTTTTTCCCAAATTACTTTCTGAGTCGACGTAAGCGGCCGCGTTTGACAGCAGCGATTAAACCTATTAAACCGCTGACACTTGGCAAACTGATTCGTGTTTTCAGTCGGTACAATTTTGAGAAAAGTGATATTTTAACAAGGCGACACTTCGAATTACAGGTATCTTATTGGGAGCTTTAGTGGCTTTTGTTGCAAATTTCCTGCAGAATAGAATGACAATGAGAGAGACAAAAGTTTGTACGTGTGTTTTTGATTTACGGTAGGGGCCTATAGGCCTACTAGACCTAACATTGAGGTCCGACTCTGATTGTCAATTAATAATGGTCAAAAAGTATACTCTGCGATTTGGATGGGCAGATATCTGTAGGCTACTGTTTTCAAAACTAGTTATGAGGACTTATGAGGAAAACAATTTTAGAAGTATTGCAAAGTAGTTGCAACTGCTGTGTTTGTTATCACTGCTGATTCTCAGTTAGCCTATTTATAACCCGCCTACTGAACTACAGACAAGACATGATATAACGAAACGTTCGATCGTCAAATATTTTTGTACTCGAGCTGACCGTATTTGTGCGACAAAACGCGGACGTCGCTGACACTAGGTAAAAATACTAGGCCAACCAGCAGGCTAGTGGTGGGCATCTACGGTAGCTTGAGTATCATGTATTAAGTAGTTAATAATTACTTTTGATAATTTTTATTCAAACAATACAATGTGTATAAACAGACAAAGACAGACAGAACAATACAATCAATACAAAAATCTGAGGTTAAGCCTACAAAAACCAAAGAGATCATATAGAATACACTGTGAAATGATATAGTCTAAGCTGAATAATTTTATTACAACTTGTTCAGACAGGAAGCACATTTTGGCAAATCTATTGTTTAATTTGTTTAAAATTTTATACAGAGCAGTTTTCCAACCCTATAAGGTTCGGAGATTAGCATTAGACATACCAACTGCTTCAAGACCATAGAGTTAAGTAAGGCTGATAGGTGTCAGTGCCTGGATTAGCCTATGGGCCTACTGGTTTATCACCAATTTGGAAAGTACTTGCCAAATGGCAAATAGTCTTAACTGTAGTTACTAACTATCTTTATAATAGTTTTTTTAGTCGACCGTACTTACACTGTAAGTAACGGTCGACCTTATGGTACGGTTGTCGCCTGTCGTCGCCCGTCTGTCCGTCGTCTGTAACGGATGTACCCTGGCTAACAGTACGTAGGTCTTACGAGAGAAAAATTTTTACACGAATAATCAGCTATGTGTCATAAACCTAGGCATGCAAAAATTCACCGATCTAGTGCAAGGAAACATTTTCAAATTTAGGGTTGAATGGACGGTGGGTAGGAAAAATGTGCGTTTTCAGCGGAAAACTGGCCATACCTCAGAAACGGTGAAAGATACGGTCAACGTTGTCACTAATACGAAGTGGCATATTGGCTTTCAAATGAAAATCATTGACCTTGAATGACCTTGAAGATGGTCACTGATAACCAGTACGGTCGACTATCCTAAAGAGTGTTGGGCTTCTTGTTATAGCTATAACTACGTGTTAACTAACCGGAGAGTTCATGTATTTATAACCATGTAACTGTGGCCAGGAGTGCCCATCACGTGCATGCGTGAGTCGCCGGCGACTTATATATACTCAGTGCTTTGACCGTCTGCTGCCAGCGCCGATAGTCAACAAAGATTTATTGCTGGAGTTAAATCATCGCGACGTCCGTCTACCGACCAGTCATACAAGCGTGACGATCGACATCGTCTTCTGTCATTAAGCCGCTTGTAAACAACTTGGTAATTCAACAACTTCACCGCCGTCGGCCTTCACCTTTACTTTTTCAGACACATTCTGCGGACGCTTTGCTTCTTCCTCAGTACAGTACTAGGTCCATCAATAATTGTGGGTCTATCAATAACGCAAAACTGTCAATGGCTGGTAGCCGTCAAGTGACTAATAGAGGAAACAATATTTTTTTCAGTTTAATTCGGCGGTCTGTTATCAGGCAGTCCTAACAGACCACATTAGAAGTCTTGCCGTCAGTGGCGTAGCCAAAAAATTCAACTGGCTGAAGGCTTTGTCTCCCTTCCCTTTTCTTTCCCTTCACCCTTTCCCCTTTTCTTTCTTTCTTACCCCTTTTCTTTCTTTCCTTTATTCATCCCCTTTCCCTTATCCTTCCTTCCCTTAAAAGTAGGTCTCCTTAAAATCCAGCTACAGCGGAGCCCCAGCCGAAACCAAATTTGGTGCATTATAGCTTTAAAATAGAGGATCTGGTGGCAACAGTTTTAATTAGGGGGCCCATTGTCCTGAGAATAGTGACCAAATTGGCAAATTAAGTGCAGTTTCAATGTGTGTTTAGCTTATGTCTTGTATGAAGGATGGAGGAGGGCTGGGTCCCCTTTTGTATGCCACTGTTATGTTACATTTTGCATTTCCATCAAATCTACTTGGCAACGAAAGCATGGAAGTCCATAACACCAGAACAGTGGACAATACCATGAACACATCAATGTTTGAGTTTCAAATGGAGACGACAGGCCTAACAAATTATACATTACATAACAATAACATGAACAATTGAACATACGGTGAAAGTTTTTAGGCTATGTTAGCAATAACGTTCTCACGTTTAAAGACAATCAAAACAAAACCGCACCATTACCATCTATCCTTTAAGCAAGTCTATAGTAAATTCTATGCGATCAGCCTACACGTATTGTATTTGTATATGCATTATTAGTCATGTCAGCAGTGCACATTAGCAGAAAGTATCACGATGCAAACTGAAATAGACTCACTAGCCTGCAACTTGCATGCCAGTAGCAATGATCAGTTAGAAGGCACTTTACTGCTACGGGAAAACCACAATTACAAAACGGACGCCACAGAAACTACTGTCAAGTTACAGTAAATTCAAACACAAATAGTTTTACAACACAACCTACTACAATTACTAGTACAAAAATGCAACACTGCTCAGAACAAGAAATTCTGAGCCAAATACATGAACTGCCGAAATGTTCTATATCTGCCATTAAAAATATAAATATTTTGTGTATAGCAAGACACAACACAGGAAAAGTTCATGGCATAATTATCACAGATCTCAATTAATTAACTCATGACCAATATGTCAATGTGCAAGGTGTTTGTAGATCAGCAGTGATATTAGCTAAACACGATGTAATAACTGTCTTTAATGTACCAAAAAAATGTATAAAAAACATTTACTATACTACACTAAATGCAAAACATGCAAAAATTGATTACACAACAATATACCAACATATTAACTCATTTCTACAAGTGGGACAAAATGTATTAAACAATAACTAATATCACGAATATATCAATACAACATAGATTCCTATAGATGAAACACAGCTAAAGCATATAAAATGTTACAGTAAGCTTCATTCCATTGTCAATACTTCGCACTATCTAGTTACGCTAAAGAATTGTGTAAAGCAACAAATCCCAATTTTTAAAAATCCAAGTAAACATTCAGTAACTTAAAGTGGTGTATGGTCTATCGACACACATCCATATATAGATAAATTTCCTATAAAATTCTGTTCCAAATTTTCGAAATTTGCCTTTAGCACCTTTTTTGCTGTTGGTTGAGCATCACTAAACACTGACCTGACCCATCTATGCACACAAAACAGGGCTGTTCAAGTTTCAACAAAAGACAGTGTGTAAAAAAACTACAAAAATAAAAAAATTCACCCATCACTAATGAAGAATTGTACAGAAAGATTCAGTTGGCAGAAACCCTACTGCAGAAAGTGATACAGAGAAAGTTGCGCCTCTTCGGCCATATCTGCAGAATGAACGACAGCAGAAAGATAAAGACGCTGGTGTTCGGAATGATGGATGGTTCAAACAAAAGAGGACAACCTCACCGAGAATGGTCAGATGACATTGAGCAGTGGTGTGGGGCAACCCTGCAGGAGTTAAGCCACGCTGCCCTAGATAGGCAGCAGTGGGCAGCGATAGTAACAATGGCGTCAGACACCAAGGGGCATTGAGCCCACGGTTGTCGATGATGATGATGATGATGACTCATCACTGAAGACGACACATTGTAAATATCAAATACAAAAGCACTCTAAACCATGCTCACAAACTCCAGTGCTCAGTCACAACTCATACAGTGGTTAACTGGTCGACCGCATGCAATATTTATCACTACAATATGACATACTCTAGGCTGTACCAGATTTCTCGTTTCTAAATTCAGCCAGAGTTGGATTTGGCCAGGTTTGTGGAAGTGAATGTAGTTCACAGCTGGATTTGCTAGTTTGCTGGTGTAGATTAAAAATCAGACTTTTACTTTGCCTGTGCATTTCTATCATAATCAGGCCTATGACTAGCAATTATTTAGCAGACAAAATATAAACACAAAGTTTTTGACTTCTTTGTAGTGAGCTCAATATCTAATCGTTGTGATAAAAGTTTGCGTAATCAGTCAGCATTGTTACAAATCAACGAGTTCTCACTGATTTAGTTCAGTTGACATTCATAACAATAAATAAATATCCGATATGCCACATCAAAAATGAAGTTTTGCAAATCCGGCACAAATCTACATATCCTGTCAAGTCAAAATACAGCTGTGTAAAAATAGCTGGATTTTGTCTGCAGCCAAATTCTGGTACTACCATAGTACACTGCATCGAAATATGCTAAACATTACAGTTCCTTGATTCTGTTTGGGTGGCTGGGTGAATCACTGTCAAAGAATGGCGGCTCGGCATTCATGCGTGCAGCAGAGACGGCTTGCCTCACTATGGCTGACAGCTCACTGACACCGGTCTGAGGTCCCCATGGCCCGACGACATTGCCTCGGTGGTCTACCAGGTACTTCCAGAAGTTCCACTGTGGCGCATACCTAGTCTTCTCTGAGTACAACAGTACAACAGCCAGTTGTAAACAACTGTAGACATTCACAGCTAAAACAAAATTATTTTTATGTATTCTGATAAGAAAAGCTAGAAACAGACGTTGGCCCTGTTGCCGACACAGTAAGTGGCTGTCTGCCTTAAAGTGGTACACTAGTTACTCATGCCTCTTGTGTTGCAAAGGGTGAAGACAAATCTACACAAACATGTCATTAAAAAACTGCACAAGCATTTGACCAGGAAAATGCTTCTTACAAGCTTTCTATAAATAGAGTTATAGAAAATAACTACAGCATCACACACATCAAGTATCTCAAGTATAATACACTGTAGTACCGGTACGACGTACAGTAGCTCAAATCTCATTATAGTGGAGCTGTTAAGCTGTAATATTAGCAAGAATTGTGCACTTTGTGATAAAAGCACCAAATATGGCAAATGTATTTACAAATATGGTACAAACATTTTTAGATATTGGGCCATGTAAAATTCACCCTCAGTATCTGCTATATTAGATTTCAAAATGGCCACCATCCCAAATCTAAAAGTGACAAAATTTTTTGATCCAGGTCAGCTACATGGGTGGCTAAACATACATTTTTGGGATCAAAATAACTGCTATCTGAATCAGGTGTGTCCTCTAGCGCTCTTTGATGAAAGAAGGTTACGCCTAGGCACAACAAGAAACCCAGCTGTCGCTAGGAAAAGCCGACCGTACCGTGACCATGCTATCTGTTGCAATGCCCAACACTGAATAATTCACAGAATTTAAATCTGGACTTTTTGGCAGTGAGTTTTTGAATTCAATGAACTCGGGACATGGGAGTGCAGGCAAATGCCTAATTTCAGGAGTAATGAAGATTTAGGGAAATTAGGCAAAGAATACTTAAATGATTTGCTATGCAAGTTCGACCCTTTTCTACAACATTCTAAAACTTTTGACATATCACACACCTTTCTACGGGTAACCATCGCTCAGTTATCAACGCTCAAACAGGTCCGTTTCTTGGCCAACCCTGTATGACTGCACATTAATTTAGAGAATTTTCATTTTTAGCCGACCGCAGCAAGATCAAGCAGATGTCACAGTTGTCGCCCATCCGTCCGTCCGTCTGTCCATCACAGATGTACTGTGGCTAAAAGTGCAAGATAGGGCCTAGGTTGCTATTGATTACTAACAGGAAGTTGCATATTGGCTTTCAAATGACATGAAAATTATTCACATTGATTGACCTTGAAGGTCACTACTGCAACAGAAACTGTATAGGCTGTAGTGTGTCGTCCCGAGCAAGGCGTTTTTATTGTGAGAAATATTTGCAAAACTTGCGTCCGATATTCTCCTTGTTAATTTACTCTGTATAGCTATATATATCGCATGGCAAAATGATCTCGTGTGATGTCTGTACTAGCATTCATTGTAGCTTTCGAGACAGCATTCCATTAATGTGCATGGAACTGTGTCACCTCTGACAAATCGCTTTCTCTTCGTGACTGGAAGTTGTATGCTGGACTTCGGACGTAGGCTGTACGGTTGGTTGGCTTTTCCTAGCGATAGAGCCTGGGCTTTTTGTTAAATTACTTGCAACCATTTGCGAAGTCTTGTGTTAATAGCACTGTCCATGCAGACTAATTGTCTGTAATTTAACTCCAAGTAGTATTTACTGCCTTCAAAATCAAGCCAATGGTGGGCATAATGAAATATCATAAATTAATTGTAGTTTTGGGGTTCCAGCATTCTCGAAGTCTAATATGGCTGCCTGCCAAACCATTTCTGAGTTGAACCATTGAGTTATGTAACCCCACAAATGTACGTTCAGCCAGCAATATCATGTCTGAGGTGACCTGGTTCCCAAAATATTGCCATTTAAAGATTTGAGATGGCGGCCATTTTGAAATTCAATATGGTGGATATAAAGGCAAAATTTGAGGTGGCCCAATATCTAAAAAAAATTTGTTTTATATTAATAAACAACTCTGCCACATTTGGTGCTTTTATCACAAAATGCGCAATTGGTCAGCTAAGCTGCTGCACTATTAGACCTCTAATGAAAGTTGGTTAAACTGTATAAAGCCAAAGGACAAGTTTCACCATTAATCACCACCGGGCATGATGATTATATCTGTAATTTGCAGCCATTAATTGTACAATTTTTGTCATAAGGACTTACAGCAATACATCTTAGACATCATCACTATTAAATGACTTTTGAAGGACAAATCTGTGCTAAGAAAATATGTACTGAAATGAATAAATAAATACAATGCACAAAAATTATACCTTTTAAAAATGCCCACAATGGAGATGCTGTATCTCCAACAACATCAACTTTATTAAACAGCCGGAAATTCACATGATATACACTTGATGTAAACTTCACTATTTCAGCTATATCCTATAAACACACATAGTATTCAGTTAGTACTTCTAATAGCCCATAAAAGATCAACTTTGACACACAAATACTTTACATAATGGCAGATAAACAAAGAAAACAAGTTATGAGACTGATAAACATGTACATAACTAAAGTCATTTGGTATAAAGCAAAATCACTTCCTTTGTATTTGCCAGTGGGCAACAATTTGTAAAAATTCTGCATGATGCATATCCCACTCCTTGATTGCATAATCTGCATTTCCTAGGCGAGTTCAACCACTCCGCCCTTCCCTCATGTGACATAACATGTCCTTGAACCCCACAAGTATGCCTGGCAAATGGCATGTAAATCTGTTAAATGGTCTAAGCAAGGTACACGACTATGACATTTATGAAATCTCGGTACTCGCAAATGTTATTCTAGCTTATTACACACTTGCTTGCATAACGATATAAACAACCACCAAGTCCTAAAATTGGAACAAAAAATTTAAGACTAAGGTTCAGGGGTAACCTATATGAGTAAAAATGAAAGCATAAAACTGAATATCAGGTAACTGATCACCTGAGGTTCCTGCTGACCAAACTGGTTGCACGGGAATGCAAGAACATGGAACAAACCGGTAAACTCCAAGTCTTGTTGCAGCTGCACAAGATCACGGTAATGTGTATGCGTGTAGCCACATTCACTAGCCACATTGACTATCAGCAGTACCTGCAGAAATGAATAAAAGAAACATTACAAGGGGTGCATATGAAAGAGTGCGTGTAACTCTTCATATAGGAAACCTAGAGCTAAACATGGAATCAGTATTACCTTCCACCCAACACAAACAAATGCACCCCAACTTAACCTCAGGCAGGCAAGCTGGTACTTGATTTACCTACCCTAGAAGGTGGAAGGCTGAGTTAACTTGGGCAGATGGTTAAATACCAAGATGGTTTACCTGTCCACAGACAGACAGTCACCGTACAGTAGTTACAAGTCTGTAAGAAATGCTTATGATGTTTTTTAAGTTGACTGTGTCCAGCACAAGTCAACTATGTTAACTAGACACAACAAGCTAATCACTATGTATCTTGCCACCACATTACATCACATGAACTGGAATAAAAGTCAACACAAACTGCCTGTAACCTATTTCTACCTAAACCTTGCTATGCACCCAGCTTCTGCCAGCTGTGATTCTAGCAATTTTGTTCTCCAGCATTCCAGTCCCCATAAGGCACACGATGCTCGTACAACGATGTCGAAAAATTTACACTGCCAAAGCAACCTCAAATTATCAGTTTCCAAGACAGTGCTGGAAACTTAAACTTGGAAATTGACAATTTAAGCTTCTGGATCACTTTGCACTTTAAACAGACTAGATTACTGCAGCTTAGAAATGTTCTGTTTCTACATTTGTTTAAAACAAGTGATAAACAAAGACAACAACTAGAAATTTGGGGCAAAGCCCAACGTGAGTCCGCCCGGCGCCCTAAGTCCGATTGAGGGAAATTGAGGGGGGGGTAAAGAG
>Ga0209367_1007441_pt1 | contig 15092 bp, 7 predicted proteins | sample WorMetLIZISLAND2_FD_187412 | JGI IMG/M metagenome (GOLD analysis project Ga0209367, IMG submission 187412) | Marine gutless worms symbiont microbial communities from Max Planck institute for Marine Microbiology, Germany - Olavius geniculatus... ... | reverse complement strand
AGCAGGTGCAGCAGCTGCCCGCCCTATCGCCATCGTACAGGTGTCTACACGGCCGGTGACGCTGACTGTCGTCGACCAGAGCGTAGCGGCAGCAGCCGTGGCGTCAGCGACGACCGCAGCGACGGCTGACGGTGGCAGCATGGATGACAGCGTGGACATCACCAACAGACTGCAGACTGCGGCAGCCGGCAGCGGCGCCAAACCCAAGAAGACGCGTTACGCACGCAAACATCAGGTGATGTAAAATAATATCATCATCAGCAACAGACGACTGTTGTAGCATTCATTCATTTATTTGATGCATTTACCGTAGACCTGCACTGTTGCACATGAGATTGAAACAAGGCATGACCATCAGCAGTTGCTTTATATGTTATTTAGCGGTAGGCTACTTGCTATAAAAACAATCAATCTTACTTATTTACTTACTATCAAGAATACACAAATGCATTTAGTAGTACGTGGAGTATAAAGTATAAAATACAGGACTGCTGCAAAATGTGCGTCTATGATAACATGTCATTACCATTTGTTCATTTGGTGCATGCAAAGTGATAGTAAGTATAGTACATGCGTGGTGAAAGTACGCGCTGGCGCTGGTTTTTTTGTTGGTCTCCAGACGATGCATTAGATGATAATGTGTCTGTCTGTGTTGCTGCAGACGATATACCGGCCTCGCGCCGTAGAAGACAGCAATGAAGACATGAACAGCGCAACACTTGCCGACGACAGCGACGTCATCTTAGCAGCTACAACGACAACGACGACAACAGATAGCGAACAACAGCAACAACAACATTCTGCTGACGTCACACTCGCCCGTAGCACGCCGGAGTCTGCAGCCGTTGTGACGCCGCAATCATCATCATCATCATCAGCAGCAGCAGTTGCTAGTGGAAGTCTAACAGACTCGCATCCTACCACGTTGGGCGACCGCGACAGTAGATTGGGTCAGACAGAAGCGAGCGGGGTGGATCTGCAGAGTCAGCAGAGCAGCGATCTCGCCACTGCGCACAGGACAACAACAGATGACGATTCCACCGTGACAACGCACACTTCACTGCCAGTTGACCTCTTCGACCAGACGACCACCACAACGGCCAACACGTCACCGTCGCCCCCGACATCTTTCTCAACATTTCGAAACCTCCTGCAGTCGACCTCGGCGCTGACTGACACACATCACCAGCTGAGACGTCAGGTTCTGTTTCAGCCGCAGCAGCAGCAAGGCGGTGTCGTGTGCGAGAACGGTGTCTGCAGACTGCGCGTCGTCACGTCCAACAAGCACGCCGCGCCGCCCGCATCCACCAGTTCCACTGCCGCAGCCTTGACCTCCGTCAGAGACGCCAAATCTGTACGCTCACCGCAACGTCTGTTTATTGCGTCGTCACTCACGCTTGGCGGCCAGTTTTAGATTTATTTTCGCCTAGAGCCTTTGTGCTTTTTTGTTTTCTTTAACCTTGCTTTTCGTCGATGATTTAACATATTTCACCTCACACCAGAACCAGTCATTCTGCTTCGGCTTTTCGCACAGCTCTCAAGACTCTCCTGTTTTTCCAACCTCAGACACGGTAGTGTATTTTCGGTCTTTTATTGACGTAAGTAGAGCACTATAGCAGCTTTTACTGGTGTGACCAGCGCATGAGAAGTTTTACAAACAGTGTATGTCATATTGTACGTTATACTTACTTCACTTACTCATTTAGTTGCTGGTGTACCTGTGATAATGGCACTGAATGACCTTTTTTATGCTGATGAGCCGTTAAAAAACTCCTCACTGCATGTGTGACAGGAGTCGCAAGCATCAGATGCTGCGGCTTTTGCGTCTAGCCGCGATTCGACTCCACTGGCCGCCGTCAAGCCAGTAGCAGCAGCAGCAGCGACACTGGACGTGACGTCAATCATCGAGTCTCAGCCGACTGACGACGGTTTGAGCGCTGTTCAGCCGCCCGCGGCACACCAGCACGGTGCTGGGTCAGCGCCGCCGGCTGTCACTGGTAGCAGCGGCACTGCAGGGAGCCTGGAACACGGAGTGGACGACCGACATCCGCTCGCACGTGTTGAGGACAGCTCGGCGCTAGCATGCACCGACACCGAGGTACTTGACCGTTACGCAGGGCCACGTTACTGCACTAGGAAACGTAGCAAATGCTAGATGCTACACTACTACAAAGTTAACATTACTGTTCTAGTAGTTATTAACCCATTATTTGTTATCTGTTATAAGTGTACCTCTCTGATGCATGGCAGAAGCCGTTATGAACAGGAAATCTAGATACCAGTAGCCTCAGCCTACCGTATTTTTCGTTTTTCTTATTGAAAAAATAAGAGTAGCTGCACTTTAATGGTGTACATGTTTTATGACATGTATGTTCCAGCTACTAAATTGGGTTATTTCAGCCTAACTGTAAAAAGGCCAATGTGTTTTGATTTTATTTTCTAATTGTATTTTTGATTTTTGGTTTACCTTCTCAGCTTTTAGCATCTTTTAGAGTTAGACTCTCGCGTAGGTCTCCCTCGTGGCTAGAAGTCCGCTGCATGCGTTTATGCTTTTTTTGCGACATGCTGATGACAAAATGTACTACATGCATTAGAGATCTTTTAAAATATGCATTACATAAATTGACACTTTCTTTACTTTCTTAGGTACTTACCAAGTTAAATTTACTCGTTGTGATGAGAACCCCGCGTCATGTTTTTGCCGCAGGCCCCGCAGCTGATTAGCCCAGCTCTGACAGCGGCGTCTGATATCGCAGTCGAAGCATCGTCGTCGTCGTCGCCACGCGAGTGTATCTCCCAGTCTGCTCAGAGTGCGTCGAGCCGCTCGAGCGACGTCGTCGGGCCGGCTGCCAGCGCTCAGTGCCACGTCCCGTCAGACGATCGGCGCCAGCAACACAGTGACGACGATGGCGCTTTGACTGCTGCCGCTGAAGCCGTCGTGCGTCAGATAACAACGGTCGTTCCACCTCCGACTCACGCCTTTTCCACGGCTGACGCGGAAGAACCGCCGGCTGCTGCAGTTGATTCCAGCACAGAACATCCTTCCACCACCACCACCATTACCACCATCCCTACTTCATGATTCACTCGGCGCACGAACTGCAGCGTAGTTTATAAGTGTTAAGATGTGCCACTCGTAACATCTAAACTTTAATATGTGACGAATAGCATTTAGATCTACTTAAGTACATTCGGTCTCTCTCAAAAAAATTCTTGAATTGTTGAAGCGGTATTAACTTTTAACAGCAATGATAATTAACCAACAACGTTAAAGCATCGAAGTAGTACCGTTCAAAATCAACAGTTAACTTTTTGATGTAAAAAATAAAAACAGATAAACAGCCAACGGTACAACAAATAATTTTTCGCATTTTGCGCAACTGGTGAATAACTGCATTAAGTCAAGCAATATCACACGCATGAGTACTCTATTCTTCATGCGTTGTGTAACACCACAATGGCAACTTAGACATTCGGATGTCGATAACTTTTATGGTAAAAAAGTATGCCTAACAGAATTACTTGCATCGGGCAGTCTGGATACGATGTCATAACGTAATTGCTAACAGTAACTTACTAGTAAAACACACTGCAACGTTTTTTTTTCAAAACAAACCGTTTATAACAAGTGATACCGTTTTCTTCGTGTATGTCAAATGACTGGCCCTTGTTAGCTCTGGTCACCTTGCTGAATAATTTATTTCTGTCGTTTGTTCGAGTAAAATTTATGGGCCGACACTACCGTCGCTATCTGTCTCCAACCAGCATTGTTTTGTGCCTCCGCCCGTTTCCATATTTCTCCAGTTATTCAAAACCTGCTAACCACATGGCGTTGCAAGTGGAGTTCCGAACGAGCAGAGTTACTGTACATGGGCCTATTCATTGCAGATCGTCCACATAACAAACGTCAACTTATCGGTCGATATCGCTAAATATTAGTCGCCAAGCATTAAGAGCACGCTGTGCGTACTTTAGCGTAATCAATAGAAGATGAGAGATACTGAAGTGTAGTTCATTGTTTAATCTCATAATTATTTGACTTATGCTGTGTCTACGAGCAACAAGTGCGAAATGGAGTATCTGGGTGATCAGATGACAAGTAGGCCTGTGTCTAGTTTTTGCATGTATCAGCGCGTACCGTGTTGAAAGCAAAGCCATAAGCATGAGCGATGTTACATTTTGTTTTAAGCTGGCTTTTACCTACCACGATATTAATCATAGAACCGTAGGCCCACAAGCATTGGGTTTTAGTTTAACTAGCTTGTGCTTCGGAGTTAGGTCTGCAAGATAAATTACTGTTGGGAATTATTGTGTTCTCCTATCACTCAACATGTAGCGTAAAAGCACTGAAAGATGGTATTCTACCTGAACAAGAATAACACGCTCCCGCTAGGCTGCCATCAAAACACAAACAGCGGCGCCGCGGGTTAAAAAGCAAACTTAAAGCAGAAAGTTGCAGTTTCAGACAGCTGCAAATTTAGGAGGTATATGCGTCAATTGTTTAATTTTAATCTCGCCTCGAATTTTGCATTTTTTGCAAAAAAATTCCGACAAGGATAACATTTAAGTAGAGTGTAGCTGCTTCTCTTTATAGTACTACGACGTTACACTGGAAGCATGATAAAAACATAATTTTAATTTTTTTGGTGCGGTATTAGACTGTATTTTAAAAAACATTGTTAACGATGGTTTAAAGCTAACTTTCAACTTGATTTGCATAGGCATATACGGTTTGCAGGCCTATATCTCAACGGTGCTACAGACAAAGGAATGGCGACCCGCAAAAGTTTGGTAGGATATACGCGAGACCTACAAGCTACAAGCTAACATTTCACACTAAGTTTGGCATGGATGCATGCACGTGTTTTAAGCTATACGCCATTGACATGTCGTGAGATTACTTGGCATGGTGTTGGCGTCGAGATGCGATCTCAACGAATGTTCTGCAGGGACACGTCGACAAGCTGCATGTGTGACGTCATCGCAGACGTAATATGCCTATCGATTATTTTCATACGGCCAAGCCAGCTGACTAGTTTGGTGCCTTCAGTAAGGCGACCTATGACTATAGGCCATAAGCTTATAGCCTATACTATAGTGGCCGAGATGGTCTGCATTGTCGATCAATATAGTTGTCGGGTCCTGTAGACCACTCATCCAACTGTAGAACCTGGCTTCAAACGTTAAGGTTAAACTTTCTGTCGTTATTGTGTCTAGGCCTGTGTGTAATTTTGCCTGCAAAGGCCGTCCCCGAAATGACCTATACTCTGTCTGGCGGGACGTTAAACCCTACTCACTCACTCACTCTCTGGCTTCGAACCGACTGAATGGCAGTTCTGACACCATCATTCGTTTGTCATGCGTCGCTGCAAGTTTCTACCGACACACTGAGTCTGCAGACTTGCTGCTAGAAATCAAGCATTACTTTAAAATTGTTAAGCCTACTTCAAACAAAAGACAGCGCGTGTATACAAAACACACACACAATCGTATAAAACAGCGACACAAAAAGCTGAAATGAAATGTACGCAGCAAAAATATTCCAGATCGAATTTTTTCATAGATCGGTGACTAATTGCAAACATCAAAGCAATAGTGCTGCACGTGCGTTTTATACGTTCACGACGTAAGGGCGTGCAATGCATGGAAAGTGCTGTGCTATTGAAAATGATATGCTGCTGACTTGCGGGTAGTGGGATCTACGATCAGTAGGCCCTCTAGCCATACAGCGAGCGATATGTCAAAACGTGTCGTTTAACTGAAACGTCGTGCAAGTGATTCCACGACTCGGCATTGTTCGACGTTCAGTTACGGACCGTGAACATGAAGGCACCGTGCGAACGCGCTGTTTAGGGCAGATGCACGCAGCTTAAGCCTTCGCCTATATAGCAAAAATGTACAGCCCACGTGTAGCCCTGAGCCTTCGTATTTGATATCGGCAGCATGTAGTTTAGCTATAAGCCGGTGTCGGGCAAGGCTCGCACTCTGTCGATACGCTACGCAGTCGTCACTTTTCAGTCGTCGTGGCACACGCAGCGACAACAGGTGAGTCTACTGTTGTTGTAGAATTCTCTCATTCTTTACTTTCTTACTTAGAAATTGTTTCTTGTACTTTTTTTATTCAATTACCTACATCGTTTTCCGTACTAGATACCGCACTGCTGGAGTGGGGAAGCGAGCACGCACTGCGAGCTTATAAATACATGCCTCGCTACACTTGGATAATACACTCTACAGGGTGCGGCAAAAAAGTGGACCCCTAAAGTTTTTCGCCGTTTTCTCAGCAACAGTTTGGGATTTTAACATGAAATTTTACAGTTTTATTTACAGAAACATTCTACATCTAATTTCCAAGTAAAATGTGATTCTGTTGAAAAGCGACGAAGTTATAGAGTTTTTAACATGACCATTTACCGATTTTTTAGCATTAAAAATGTTCAAGCTAAAAATGCTATTTAATTTTCGAAAACTGGTTACACGTTATTGCCGATGACGTCACAGTGACGTTTTGATAAACAGTAATTTATATTGTTTATAAATTATCGCTAAATTATCGTTCCTTTAAAGCAATCGCTGGCTGCCCACCGGATTCATCTTCCAGCAGGACAGCGCACCAGGACACACAGCGCGCAACGCCGCGCAGCGCACAGAACTGGCTGCGGACCAGCTGTCCAAATATCATCGCAAAAGACCAATGGCCTCCAAATTCGCCGAATATAAACCCAGTGGGCTATCACGTATGGGGTGCAATATTGGAGGCTTACCGCAAGCTTAAATCAAAGCCGAAAACAAGCGCCGAACTCAAGGAAGCGCTTCAGATGATCTGGGGCAACCTGCTACCGAACGACAAGGCTGTGAAAGATTTCTCAAATAAGGCGACTGGAGGCTGGTGTTGTAGCTTGGAGCTGGCGGTGAACACTTCGAACACTTACAGTGACGATGGAATTCTGGCATCTGTGTTGTTTCAACGATGTTATTAAATTGGTGCTGTAGCCGAAATATTTTTGAATGCTAAAAAATCGGTAGGCGGTCATGATAAAAAGTCTATAACTTCGTCGTTTTTCAACAGAATCACATTTTACTTGGCAGTTAAATGTAGAAAATTTTTGTAAAAATAAATGTGTCAAATTTCAAGTTAAAATTCCAACCGGTTGCTGAGAAAACGGCGAAAAACTTTAAAGGTCTACTTTTTTTGGCCGCAGCCTGTAGACTGTGATAAAGCGTGTACTTAGTATTTTAGTTTCTCTCTTTTAAGCATGCACATTGGGAAGGAACGTACAAATAACCGACGAAGTTTAAAAGTCTTTGATGACGCTGAAGTTCGGCACGCTTTTAGGCGCACTATAAATGTTTGTTTATTTAGGCCTATTGTATAAAATTTATCACACTGCGGATATCTGCCTGTCTGTCCGTGTCTGCGTTCCATTTCGGCGTTTAACCGACTGACCGAAGAACGCAAGATTGAACAGAAAGTTCAACTGCTGTGTAAACTTAAACAATCAAATTCTGAAAAATGTTCTTAGTTTGTTATTAGGTCTACGTGTTATTTATTTAGGCTATGCTTTCTTGCGTTTTGACAAGATGCTAATAAACGAACATGACGATGACGACGAGTGCTGTTTGTTTACGTTATCATAAACATCCATATGCAAATGTGGATCATCTTAAAATATTATTGATTGTTTTTTGTCTCAACGACTAATCCTTCGAAAAGTTTACCATATTTTGAGTAACCTTACTATTCACAAAGCTGCAACTAGCAGATAGAGACAACCGCCTTGACACGTTGGCCTTGGTGAAGCTAGTGGCAAATCTTACTATAATGCTCGGAAAGTTTGTCTGTTCTTTTGTCTGTCTGTCTGTCATGCCCTTCTGTCGTTTTCAGTGTTGCACGATCGCCGACCCCGATCACGGCTTTTGAGTTCTTGGGCCTTAAGTACGTGCACCTCTACCTTGTCCTTTATCTCCCCTACGGGCAGCGTGAGGGGCTTGATTGAGTTGCCGGGTAACGGAGTGGACCCGCCCGTAGGGCGGAAACTTTTCTAGTAGTGAATAATTCATCAACCAATTAAAATAATTTAATACTTGTTCTGTGCGCCCACACACTAGTAGGCTATTTCTGATCAATACAGTTCAATACTGTGTATATCGGTAGAGCTCAGCAGCCTACCGCGATCTCGCGTGTACACAGTTTATCTATTGGCCTATAGGCAAGGCAAGAGTGAATTGCGCCGAAACGGCTGGAGATAGACCAAGATAATCTGCGTATGATATTTTCAGCATCAAACGTAAATTTTGGTATTCCAAGCACCGACCCCGTAGGCCCAAGAAATTTTGCGCACGCGAGCTTCAAAGAGAGGTGTCCCTTTAAAAGTGGTTATTTTGCCGCTATTGTTTTGTTTAGCGTGAAAAAGGTTGTGCTGATAGGCACCGGCATGATGATTATCATAATATGCACTAATGACGAGCTTTTTAGTGGCGTTTACATCGATGACCTTGAGTGATTTTGAACTTCCAAAATTGGGGGTTTTGGTAATCTTTATGCGATTTTCGGCTGCAGCGCACATTTCAAGAGTAAACTGCGATGAAATGGCTAGAGATAGACCAAAACAACTTGCAAACGGGAACTGCTAAGGCTGTCGCGCGTCTCGTGAGATTTTCTCAAATTACTTATTGGTGATAAATGTACAGCGATTGTCGTAAACAGAGGCGACTAAATTCATTTACCAGCGCCGTAATACGTCTATTTGTGTTTAACGGCGAGCGTGGGTGTTTTAGCGATTGCATAATGTGCAGGCCTAGTTGTTGAGTCCACAGGTTTAAATCTGAGTTCTAACTACTTCTGCCGTGAAATGTACCACCGGCCTATTTTGCGGACAACGATGCTGCTTACGAAAGTATATGCGTTTGCGTTGCTTTATTTTACTGTTTCATCGGTCAAGCTTTTCGGAACGGTTTTGTCAGACTTCTTTGTGCTGAACGGTCTACGCTTATTTTTAGTTCTTTAGTAATTTTTTTAGTTTTAATCATGCACTAAGACCGCTTGATAGCTGGCGGGCGGCGGCCTATCAGCGTTTGAGCGCATAGCCCTACGAGAGTAGTATCGCTCGAGTGGACGACTTACGACGGTATTGTATTTAAAATTCTGTTTGAATTTATTTGGAGACTGCGTACGACTGTTTGCAGAATGGACGAAGAAGAACGAGGCAAACTCGTGACAAAGTTGAGAGAAAGAATGTCAGAAGTCGATCCACTTCCACATGAAGACTTCTTCACTAGAACTGACACGTGCGAAACAGATGAGCTTACAGCATCTGTTGTCTTGATTTGTAACTTTTTCAAATTTAGCTGAGTTTGCTTGCATTTATGCATAAATCGGTACAAACGATGTATCCGGCCTCAACTAGGTTATTATGATATTGTGTCGATTACTCTATATATTACAGAACGTTCACAACATGTCGAGAAAGGTTGAAAATAAATACGTTACAGCAAAACACGTGTATAGAGTGTGCCATGTTCTACGCTCTGCTTTTGCTATCGCAGCAGCATAAAGTAAAAGAAAAACCCGGCTCTTTTTGGTTTTAACACGTCTCACAAAAAGTAACAATTTTTTTATTACAAGGCATTAGTATTTGGCCGAATATTTAAAAATTATTTTGATAATGTAACGGGGGCGACGATTTTTTTTAACGCAACAGGAAGTTTATTTCGCGCAAAATAATTTTACACATTGGATCTAATTTAATCGGTCCTTGTTTTCCACAATCAAAATTTATATATTTTGTGAAATCTGGCAGCAAGTTTTGACCAGGAAATTAAACTCGTACAAAGTGCCGCTGTGTGATTACGACAGCAGTGGAAAACCGGAGTTGGCAATAGAGCATAAAGTAAGACTCATCAAAATGTGATAAACCTACGAAACTTAAAAATTTCTGTTTGCTTTATTATTCAAATATTTCAGCTTAGCGTTATAATTACCGCCAGTAATTTACGCTATATTGTTATCGGGTATGTGAAAAAAATCGATCTTCACATGGCGGCAGATAGTTGCTTATATGGCGTAATTATTTGTCGCTGGTTGTTGATCAGTCAGTCAGTGATAATGATGACGCTGATGATGATGATGATGATGTTGAGTGCTGGTGGGATGCGCACTTGCGCAGACTGGTGCGGTTTCTCAAGGCGCGCGAGTGGAACTTGGACGAAGCAGAGAAGCAGCTGAGGGAAACAGTGGAATGGAGGCGCCAGGTCGACCCACTCAACATCGACTGCCGATGGTGTCACGACAGACCCGGCTATCACTGCGTCGTACGTATTGGCCTATATGTACAGCGTGGCGCGACAAAAACAGTGGAACGTACATGCTAATGCAAACATTTCGCTCAGTCATGGTTCTCTGAAACGACTTACACCGATTAGCTCTGATCATTGCAGAGAAGTGAGTAATGTTAAACACCATCAGTTAGCTGCATAGGTTCTGTTACATTAGGTTTCCGCGTGTGTATGATGTACATGTGCAAGACAACAGAATGAAATGTTCGGCAATATTTTGCGTAACCCTGTATATATTATTGAGACGTCTGCAACAGCTGCAGCTCTGCGACTGATCAGTGCTCGTCTGGTGGCATTGGACAACCGCCGGCTAACTACCACCGACCGCGTCGACTCATATTCTATCACTCATTCAATCGTCAGACTGACCAGTCAATTCTCTATTACAGCAAAAGCAGCACATACAAAGTACAATAAAAAATAATATAAGACGCTAATGGAAAAAAAACAGTGCAACTCGAAGTCTCGAAGTACAAAAAATAAAATGACACTATTTTGTTATTGCAAACACAAGCCGATTTTGATGATTTTAACGTGAATTGATGATTTTAACGTGAATTTTACTACTAAATTTCAAGATAAACTGCTAAAAAAGGTCCGCCAGAATAATAGCTTTTACCTTGATTTATATTTTTGGCCGCAGAAGGTGTGAAATATATTTACTCTTACTTCAGTATCAGGGCAGATGAATATTACATGCAACTGGTCATTGAAGTGTCATGCAATGACGTGCTGTTGAATGCTGCGCCTAACGTATACATGCGCCGCTATCACAATACGCAAATATTATAGATTAAAAATGCAAGCAATTTATTTAATGTTGTATAAGCGCTGATGTGAAACGGCAAAAATCAAAAAGTATATATAAGCACGAACTAATGTATTAGCTTAGACATTTAATCTGTTCTCAGTCGCCATGCAGATATAAATGTCTAAGCTAATGCATAATGTTCGTGCTTAAACGTTTTGATTTTTGCCGTTTTACGTCAGCGCTTATACAACATTAAATGAATTGCTTGCAGTTTTTTTATATATAATATTTGCGGTTTTATTAAAGTTTGAAAGGTCACTGAACAGTTACTTTGTACACAACAACAACAACTAGGGCCTACTACTACTACTACCTTCAGCATCTTGGATTTTGTTATTTGCTTAATGTGGGACCGCAAATTTAGTCTACATACCAAATTTCATGCAGATGGGTAAAAGCAGTTATAAGTGATGAACTACATTTAAAATGGCGATCACCGCCATCTTGAATTTACTACTTTTCTCGATTATGGTCGCATGATTTATTTCCAGTAGCAACTAACCACATTCCTGCAAAATTTTACGACCTTTTTCAGTCAGCAGCTGATTTGTTATGCTTTGTGTTAAAATACAAAATGGTGGCCTTCGCCATGTTAAATTTCACGTAAATGTAAAGCAGTATTCGGTTGTGCCCAATTGGTCTACGAGCAACAATTATTGTCAGATCGACGAATTTCTGAGTGCCGCTGGTTAGATTTATCTTGCGTTGCTCAAATATTCGGACCACAATGACCACAGTGATGCTGATAGAAACTACATGGTAAGCGTATAGGCCTAAGTGCAAAACAGGACAGGACAGGGCAGGGCAGAGCAGTCGATCGATATGCGGTGACTGAGCACGAAAGAGATAGACGAGCTCGCGCGGCTATATGGCATCACACGGCGAGTCTGCTGTGAATTGCCAGTAAACGCATTGCGTCAATCGTGAACTCGCGCCCTTCGCTGACACCTTATCGTCCAAATGATCAGACAGAATGGCGGTTGGCAACAGAGGAAGCCACCGTATTACGCAAAGCAGGAATATTTCACTGAACTTAAGTCAGATCTAACAAATAGGGCCTAAAGCCAACATTTGCAATAATGTCTTCCGCTTAAATTACAGCTTAAACTAATCTCAAACGCTTTTAAGTTATGTTGGCTAGGCTATGCCTATATACATTTCATGTTTTCACTTTCGTTCGAAATGCACTTAGTGCAAAGAGCAGTCAAATAAGCAAAGATGTAGGGCCTAATGTAGGAGTAGGCCTAGTCTGTAAAATGTAACATCGAAGCTAGAAAAAATATAAAATTCATATTAAATCATAATGTATTGAGTTTAGTTGCTGCATAGTTAGAAAGAGCACGTTACGTTTTTTCCATCATTAAAACTAAACGAACTTGAGTTCGCGAGTTGTAGCATACAATCATGTAGTCGCAAGAAACTTGGGCTTATGCACTTGACAGACCAAGTTTCTAAACATAATGTGCTTTTTAGTGTGGCGGGAAATCGCTGCAAACTCTCTGTTGGTCTATTCTAGGACGAAAATCAGGTCACGTACATAAATTAACGTAAAGTCCTTCCCTAGCCTTAAGGCTCATTAATCGGCGTTGATCTCAGTTTTTGGCCCTCAGCCAAACACCAGTTTTTCACTGCGAGACCACGGATATGGAGCTAGTGCATCGCGCGGTGTGCCTCTTTACATCCCAGATTTCGCTGGTACTCACTGCGCCTACACACGGAAGGATGGCCAGGCTGAGTTGAGTTGGGTTCGTGTAATGCGAACAATATTATCAATCAGTTAACCAATAAATACATTACCATAAAAAAAATCAGCTGTGACAATAGGTGTGAAAACAGTTTGGCAACAAAATTAGAGTGATAATGGTTGATGTGTTGTGTTCAGCGACAAGTCGGCTTCGATAAGCTTCATCGTCCAGTGGTCTACGCCTGCTTCGCTCAGGCGACCTGTGCCGACACGACCGTTGACGACACAGTCGTGCACATGACACACTTGTTTGAGAACGCCAAAAGGACAATGACGGACGACGCCAGCACGTGGGTGCTCGTTGTCGATTGCACCGGTCAGTGTCAGCCACTCGTCACCCGACCAGCAGCTGTAGGCCGACTGCTGGCTATAGGACTAGACCAAAATCACGTGTTCGCCGAAAACGTGAATTTTGGTGTGCGTTTCCGTGATCTGTTGAAAGGTTAAAGCTTAATGGTGGTGTACAGCTTTTTATGAAAACCCATCGCAGAGCTACGGAGCGTCACCTGCCATATGAAATCACACAGTGTTACCTGCCACTTGACACAAGTGAACGCGTCCCACCTTAACCCCAGCCTTCCATCCATTGGTTATACTCGTACGTAGATAGTTTACCTGTCCACAGACAGTCACGCATCCAAGTATAGTAAACCACTTGATAGCTACTTGACCGGAAGTCGAACCCACGACCTCGCGATCGTAAGTCAGACACCCTATACCGTTGCGCCACAAAACCACCATTTATGGCGATATTTCACAAATAGGCCCTATGCCTTACTGAATTTTTTGCTGATTTGCTGTAATCCGTAAATTGCTAATATTAAAGAGTACAAATCAAAGCTTGAAAAGCCGCTTTTATTTACTGACGTGTGCCAAAAGGAGCTAGGCCTAAAACGAAGCTCTTTACAAACTGATTGAAGAATATATATGCTGTGATATATGCTATGATATAGCTATAGGTGTTCAAACGGCAAAAAATAAAATCAAAGTTTGGACACACCATACAAGCCACGTTGAGCGGCAATTACTGCGCTATGCAGTGTAGGCCCTATCGTTTTAAAAGTTTTGTTCACGACGAAGAGAATTATGATGCTGCTAGGTATGACGTTGGCGGCTTGCAATCCGCGCGTGGGGCACGGTATCACAAGCGCCATGGCGACCTACTACCCAGAACGACTCGGCCTCGTCGTCTGCATCCACCACAATCCCGTCTTTCAGGGCGTCTGGAACGCCTTCAAGATCTTCCTCGATCCGAACACGGCTGCCAAGATGCAGATGCTGCGCAAGAAGTCGCGGTTTCGCGAGGCGTTCTTCCAGCTATTCGACGAGGAACTGGCGACGTGGTTGCTCGTCGAGGTGAAGTTGAACAAGCGCCGGCCGATGCTTGCGTCACAGAGCCAGTTCTGGAAGGGTGTCAAGACGCCATCCAACACCGTGTCTTCTAGTAGCACCAATGCGAGAGAAACAATAGCCGAACTGGCGAGCAGGCATGACCCACGTGGCTGCCCGTCTTACGTTCGACAATACGTCAAGCCGTATCTTGCAAACCAAGCGTAAGTCATGATCAATTCGTTGTATGACGACATACGTTTAATTATTTTGATACTATTTGATTTTACTACTTCTTACAAAATGTACTGTGTACGAAAAAGACGTCCAAGCACTAGTTTAGAACTTTAGATATTAAAAAAGTTGCAGGTAAATTCATGTTAATTCGTCTTTTTTCGTTTGCTGCAAAAGGACCGAACGTCCGCCTAAACAGTTAGAGTAGCTTGAGAGGTTTTGCGTAATGTGAGGAAAGGACTTGTACCAGATGAAAAAAACTGAACCGTTTGCGCTAAGGAACGTAAACGAAGAATATTGCATTTCCTGCAGTCGATTAAACCACATACGCCTACAACTGGTGAAGTAATTTGAACTGCGGGCAATTCTCGCACATAATTATAGCCCATGGCTTGACTTCACTCGATTTCAGCCTTCAGACTCCGAGCGTTGGCTGCACTATGAACTGTACTTATCTATTCACTTCTATACACAGTTTTCTGTATTTATTTATTTATTTGATTTAATGACAAAAGGCCGCAGCCACTAACATGCCACAATAAAATAACAGTATACATCAATAAATGTCACTGGTAACACAATACAACGATAGGTGTACTAGAAAAAATAAACTTTGCAATAACTAGCCAAGAATGTGGA
>Ga0209367_1007440_pt1 | contig 15093 bp, 8 predicted proteins | sample WorMetLIZISLAND2_FD_187412 | JGI IMG/M metagenome (GOLD analysis project Ga0209367, IMG submission 187412) | Marine gutless worms symbiont microbial communities from Max Planck institute for Marine Microbiology, Germany - Olavius geniculatus... ... | reverse complement strand
GAAATAACGTCTGTGGGGCCCGTGAATTTCCGAAATTCTTTCCGTGAATTTTCCGTGAAATTTGACACATTTTAAAAATTCTGCCGTGAAATCATGCATTTTTTCCCGTGAATTCGGTTGGTCCCTACTAATCTATCAGACGCCAACACTGACCAACTATCTATAACCATTCACCTCACACGTGCGCGACTGGAACACTGTAGTTTCGGATCCGCCTATACGCGAATCCATTTCATGACGACCAGTATTCAGTAAGCGTCGTGCGAATTTGAAAGCCAGTCGGTTATATAAAGGCCGCTGCAGCATAAACAATTTCAAAACTATCTAATACGGAATTAACCATCAATAGTTGCAGCTAATTGTTTCAACTGCTATCTGCAACTTAACCTACTAGCTGCAACCATTAGCTGCAATTACTGTATCATTTCATACGTACAAACTTGGTCACCGAAAGTCGATAAATACTGTATATAATAGAACTTGAAATTTGACGACCTAACTTAACGTCACTTTCACGCCAAATAACGAACGAAACAGAAAATAAACGAATACAAACTATAAGCAAAAAAACCGAAAAAACTCAGAACTCCCGGACAAACCGTCCTGTAACCACTGTGAGACGGTGCTGAAAGTATCAAAAGTTTATGATGGAAAATACTCGTAGAAGAGACCATAATAGGGCTTACGTTTTCAGCCGTGAATGATAAATTGAAGAAGCAAACGTTTAGCAGCAGGCGTTGTCGCAATTTACTGTGCTGACGTGACGCAAAGTAACCTAGGCCAAAGTCAGCGACACTCAGGAAAAACGATAAAGCTGAGATAAAGCTGTCAAACGAAAATACGTGCTAGTTGTTTTTTTTAAATTCCAAAACGAGGTTAATTATCGTTCGATGCGGAAACTATTCCGACTAATATGCAAGAACACCTAAGCTTAGGTCTATACAGTGAAACATTCAAAGATAATGCGGAAACAAATGTTTAAAAAGACCTTATATTCTTCTGCAGTTTATCACGGAAAAGTCAGAGCGCAAAAGTAAAAAAATTATTACATAACGCCCTGTTGTCTCAATTAACATGTACACCGCGCGAAGTTTATGTTTACTCAAACCAGACTTATTTCGCTCTAAATTGTGGATGCTTCTAAGCAAAAGTTGTCGTTTTAACGAGCGAAGATTCTAATCTTTAGCAGTCTAATACCCCGTTTACACGATCAAGCAAATATCGAGCAAATGCATTCAAAATACACGTGCACAGCGTGTGCTCTGATTGGTCAATGTTTGCTCTATGTTTGCTTGATAGTGTAAACGGGGTATAACGCATCTGGCAATGACACACAAACGTTACAGACTCGCAGACGGACGGACAGAGAGACGAACAACTTTAAATAGCAATAGACTACGCTACTGAATCGCGCGATAAAAACCCACTTTATCCGAAAGTTGTCACAAAAAAAACTGCGCGGGTGTTTTTTTTAGTCTCGCTCGGTCTCGACGACGGCTAACGTAAGTCGGGCTAATTATGCAAATGATGCCAAATCCGTAAAGTTCATAAATATTAATAAGCAACGTTCCGCTAAATGGGTAAGATTTGCATCTAACTTATTCTGAGAATAGGTATTCAAAACAAACACACACACACACACACACACACACACACAATAGCCTAAGCCAAATATTACCAATCGAAAATTGGTCAACAACTTTTTGTGTACCAAAGTGTATAATTTTTGGTCGGCTTAACATTTTTTGGTGTTTTTCAGAAACGAAATACATTACATCTTTTGACATAGGCCTATTGCGTTGTTTATTACATATTTTGGTAGACAACAAATGTGACACACGTAAAGAAAGATTCTATGCACAAATAAACATAAAAGAAAAAGTGACAACTTTGGTCAAATTTCAAATAATTACAAAGAAAAGCAATACGAAATATTTAGTGCAAATTTGAAAATAAAACCCGATAACATAATTTATTTTAAGAGCGCGTAGACCTAAGATTATGTCTATATATTTCTGCATCATCGTTCTTTTCATAAAAAAGTTTGTATACGGTGGCATTTTGTTGTTTTGCCTCACACTATAGTCAATATCACAAAAAATTTGAGCTTATGCTCACGAAACGCGCGAAAGCCTATAGCAGTTCCTGTTTGCAAAACAGTTTCCTGTTTCCAGTTTCCTGTCTCCAGTCATTTCGTCGCAGTTCATTCTTGGAGTGTGCACTGCAGCCCAAGATCGCAAAAATCAATAAAAACCCCTTATTTTGAAGTTCAGGTTTTTTCAAAGTCATCGATGTTGATATGACTGAAAAGCTAGTCATTAGTGCTTGTTGTGATGAAAGCAGCATCCCCATGCCTATCTGCAACCGTTTTCACGAAAGACTGGCCAACAACGACATTTTTTTCGGGGTACCACTCTTTAAAGCCCTCTTGCGCAGGCTTTCTTGAACCTAGAAAATCGAGACTTGAATTGCTGAAATCTACGTTCAGTGCTAAAAATTTCGTATGCAGCTTGTCCATGTCTATCTCAATTGGTTTCGGCGCAATTCGCTCTTGAAATGTGTCTCGCAGTCCGAAATCGCCCAAACATTTATAAAAACCCCTATTTTGGCGTTCAAGGTCATCCAAGATTATTGAATTTGGTGGCAATTGGGAGCCAGTGTACGACTTCCTATTAGTTATTTGTAGTAACCTATGTTCTATACCGCACCGTTATTGAGATACAGCGACTTATTGGCTAAAAATCTCAAATTTTTTTACCCCCTCTCACTTAGCGCCCTCGTTCGGGGTGACCCCCTTTGAATTTATGGAGAAGTTTTACGGTTCATGAAACTACAGTTTTGCAGGCAGCCGACGGTGAAGATTTGGTGATCCTAGCTTGCATCGTTTTTGACTGATCCACCCGTGTGACAGACAGACGGACAGACAGAATTGCGATGGCTAAGACGCGCTGAAAGCAGTAGCTGCTTTCGCGCGTAAAAATGTGTTCGGCGAACACTAAGTGTTCGTATATGCGTAATCTAATAATCGCAGACGTCACAAAGTATGCGTTTTTGTTATGACAAATTTCGCTTAGAAGTGCAGCCACAAATTCGTCAACCGTCAACAGATCTCCGCCTGCATAATTGCTTTGCCATGAATTTGTGATAATCTACATTGTGTCGAAACACTGAAAACAGTGGACTTGCAGCAGCAGTCTGGATGCTTCATCGCAAAGTACACTACTTCGATGTGTAAATTTGTTGGTGGACAAAGCTGTAAAACATCTTAATTGTGTGCAAAAACGTCGTGAATTGCTGTAGACTTTCGACTTGTAAAAATTTAATGTGCAGCCCTTGCACTTATCTTGCACAAAAAAAAATCAACAACTAATCAAGTAAATGTGGCATTGGCTTGAGCTGCGTTTTCAGTGAAGAATTGTATAAAAAATTAGTTAAATGTTCAACTGCTTTCGCTAAAAATGGCGGCATAAATTAAGATTTTTTACAGTTCTACAAACGTTTTGTTGAAAAATACGTTTTAAAGTTTCTTTAGGATAAATTTTTTTCAAAGTTTATTACATCTCTGAGATTTAAACCTACACTAACGAAACATTCTGTATGTTTATTCCAGGCTTAACGATTTTTTTTCGATTGTGGGTTTTTGTTATTTTTTAGTTCTCGATATTGTCTTTGCTTTTCGGTCATGTTTCAGGCTTCCATCTTTGCCATTACTAGATTGTTTCTTGCTTATTCTAATTTCAGATCCCATTCTCAATATTTGTTTCCATTGTTGTCATTCCATTTCTTTTCGAAATAGTTTTATCCGGCTGGGCTGCCGATTAATCTAGCAAGCAGAAATTATCTACATTAAACCGGCAATCTGTTATAGCCTATCTGTTTTCGGGTGCAATATGTAGGCCTATACGGTGTCAAACTGCGGCCAAACTACGACTTTATTTCAGAAGGTAGTGTAGAAACAGTATTAAAATAAGATGGGCAAAGTTATAGTTTTTTACGTCAACTTTCTTCGTGATGTTGCATGCCAGGAATTACGAAAATCGGCCAATGTTTCACGGAACTGTTCAAAAAATAAAAATAGCTTTTGATAGTATCGCAGAGTCAGAAAAGCCGGCGCCAATCTGCTCGGACAGAAAAAAACCCCGAAAAGTTAAAAAAAATTTACACGAAGAGTAGCTTACCTGACCGGTAGCCGGTTTGGAGCGGAGGCGGCCCGCCAACGAACAGAAGAATCAGTGATGACAGCTTAAGCTGAACGGAATAGCAGCAGCAGCAGCAGTTTGCGCAGTCAACTGCAACGACGTACGGTCGTCTGCGATAGATTCAACGTGGGCGGGAATTTTGCTGTCGTGCGGGGACAAGGACAATGCTGGCAGACGACGCACTCGAAGTGGCACACGGTCTGCAGCCTGGAACGCCATGTCTGCTGACATTCGAGCTCCCGCTTCTCGCACTGTGTTCTTGAGCCGTCTTAAAGTCGTGTTTAACAGTTTAACGCGACAGAAATAAACTTAACTGAAATAAAATAAAATAGTTCTGCTGTTCACGTGCACGCTGCGGCTTTTATTATTAGTTACGATAATTAAGCCCGCCTGTCTGCCACTTTCTCGGATCGATTTAAGATCAGGTGAGATAGAAAATTTGGGTTTTCAGCATATGATAGCTTAGAATTTCTAGTATTTCGCGGCAAAATTTCATGTTGCTGAATGAATAGGAACGAGAGAAAGAAAAAGGGGCAAATAAAATTGTTTACACTGAATGTAAATTTTAGCAGTCTAAGTTTCGACCCCGTAGGTTCAACGAGGCCTACGCACGCAGGTGTCTAACAGGGGTACTCTACCCCAAAAAGTGGTTAGTTTCGGTAGTGGCTTGTCTAATGTGAAAACGGTTGCAGATAGGCACAGACATGATACTTAAACCTATTATAACAAGCACTGGTGACGTGCTTTTTAATGGTAGCCTATTAACGTCAATAAATTCTTAATAACCGTGAACCCCAAATAAGGGTTTTTAGTCATTTGTTTGTTATTTTTGGCTGCAGAAAAGTGAACTGCGTCGACATGGATAGAGATAGACCAAGAAAACCTGCGAACAGAAACTGCTATAGGCCTTCGCGCGTCTCATGAGCATTAGCTTAAATTTCTTGTTTTAGTTCATTTTGTTTCAGATCAGTTTAGTTAATTTCTGTCACTTTAAACACACTTTAACATTCGCCTTAACACTCACTTTCGTAATAAACCTTTTAATTATACGGTCAAATCTTTAGGTGTGTGCTAGACTTATTGTTGTCGAATTTTGTATTCTGTTATTGTAAGCCTATATTTTTATGGTTGCATGCTGAGGCGTCTGCACTCTGCAGATTAAAATGCTTGCTAAACGTATGTTTATATTCACAAATGCTAGCAGTCAGTTTTCGTCAGATGTTTTGTTTATGCGACAGCTGATTAATCGTCGTTTAATTCTAAAGATTGTCAGCTGTGTGAGTACGTTTAAAAATGTTTTCGATACCGCGTAACCGCTAGCGCAAACGAAAAATCGGAGATGTTTTTATTCATATCAAATTTAGTTCTATCACAAAAAACATCGAAGTCGAATTAAAGGACTGCAAACTTGCTAAGCTCCTTGGCTTTAAACTTAAGCATGCGTATCTTTACAACACGATATCATATCAAATTGATAGTTGGCAGGCACAAGATGTGGCTTCCACAACGCGCTGTAATATATTCAAAGATAGGCTAATAAATACAACAAAATTGATTTTTGTATCTTTATCAGACTGTTCCAATGTGCATGTATGATACTACTCTTTAACTGCATAAAATTTTTCTAGTAAATTTCGGATCGTGAGTTGAACCGCACTCTGCTCGCGCTGGCACCGCTCCGTTTTCGTAACTTTCGACTGTGCATTTGTGCGTCAAAAAGCAAACGACGGTATAGTCTATGCAATCTAACTTAAGTACGATGTCTGGGGTGGTATCAGCTCGTACCGCGTACTCGCTTATCCACTACAGCAGTGCGGTATCTCGCACTGAGAACGTGTTAATATGTCCTATAAGCAAGTCAACTGTCGTAGTGTGTAAACCTTAATTTTCGCGCATAAAAGCGCCGACGACCGTTAACATCAGCTGCCGCATTTCACAGTATCATTAGTCCAGTGCGTGGTTGACTTTGTGTCATGCGATAATGCCATGCGCAGCCGTAATGCTATTTCGCCCAGAACTAATTGCATTGTCTAGCCGGCTAATGTCATGGGTCCCCACGGGGCATTCGTGGCCGTGGGATTCGAAGCCAGAACTATTAGATTATTATTAGGCCTTCACATCCGGGCGTAATTTGAGAAATTTATTAGATTTTGTTCGCATTAAAGTAAGCTCTTGCAATGGCGCGTTGTTATGATATGATCCGACAACAGAACCGTAAACGTGGTCATTATTATTAATGTTATTATTAAGTTAACTTTGTCAGATAAGAAGTTTTTTGGACCTGTTTATGTGAAAAAAATTTTGATGATATTTTACAGAAGGTTGGGCATGACCCAAAAAAGAAGTGATTAGTTTTTGGCGGTCATGCGAATTTTTGTGTATTTTTCATCAGTGTTCAAATCTTTATCATTAAAAATATAGATCTATAGAATTATGCAAGAAAAAAAGTGATAAAAGAAGTTTGGAGATTATAAGAATAAGATAATGTTTTTCACTAGTGTACATTTTAAACTAATTTTGTGGCGTTTGAATTAGACTGGTAAGATTCTCTGATAAAAAAAATCAAAATTCGCTACATGCTATAGTGCCGCCTAGCGTTTAGAAGTGGCAGCTGATTGGCATGAGCTAATGACACCGCAGCGCACTATGCAGCTCTCCATTGCCAACGTCATCGAGCAACTGCACGATCCGCGGTGCAACAAGCTGACATACCACCGCCCCAATCAGCCACATTCACCCTGTAGACCGTAAGCTACTGCCCATTTTCCATCCCTTAGCACAGAGTACAAGGTTCGAGTACGACCCACGTTAATGATTTGAACTGAACAGCAACCAGAAAGTTACAAGTCCTTTTTCTTCTTCTTCTTCTCATCATCGTCATCATCCTCATCATCATCATCGTTCGTTTAATGAAAAGTTAAAAAACGCAACTTCCAACAACGCAAAAAAGGAAAACATTTGAAAATATGCAAAAATTGGCGAAAAAACGCCTCATGGTGTGTCCGAAAGCTAAGACCGACTCTATCTCTTAGCAGTGTTGTTGACCGATCGATGCTCTACCACTATAGAAGACCACCGCCGGAGATGGACCAGGACATTTATCTTACAGCTACGTCGACGAAACCAGCGCCAGGACATCTGCGCGTGTAGACATAGAAATAAGTGCAGTAGTTGCACCGTTCATAACTCAGTCATGTTCATACGTTCGCTACAATGCCCGGAGTGATCCGTCTTCCTTCCGACAAGCGATCGTTCACAACGCCTGTATTATTCATCAGAGGTAGGCCTGCGGGTCGTATGCGCTGCTAGCTTCAGGTGAGACGACTACGCGACATAGCACCCCTTGCACCCCCATCAGGCGCGACATGCACTCCCCTTTCCGGCGTTTTTATGCACGTGAAAACAATTTCGCAAATTGTTTTTGAAACCGGGACGAAAACTAGGGGCCCATCGTGCACGTTTTGACGCACAAACATGCACGACACTTCCATAAATCGCTATTTCGCCCGGCGCACATGCACTGTAATTTGTATTTCAATAGCAGATCAAAAGGAGAACTTTTGATGAACAAGAAGTACAGTTGTAGCTAGGATGGGCCGACTGTACAGAAGCCCATCGTCTGACTTCTGGTCGCAGAAAGAAAACGATTTCACACAGTGACTACAGTCCCGTACAGGCCTGCATAGTGACGCTGCTATATCAAACGCTACAATCAACGCCAGGATACGATACGGTAATTCGGAACACGTCGGTGATGACTGCAGGCAGAAACTTCGCTATCAAAAAATTGCGGCTAAACTGCTGCAGATAGAGTCAATGTTACTAGTGACAGCGTATAGGAACACGTCATATATCGTTCTATTTAACAGTATCATCGCCGACCCCTTACGATGTACGCCGTACAGTTTAGTCACAATACATGCGCTAGAGAGACTACAGACTGATGACACATCGTACCCAAAGATCAATTTAACGGTCGGCCGAAACAACTAGAAACGTTATCCTATGTCTGTCTGCGCAATTCACACATTTGCGGCCGTCCTGTTTTTAGTTTGCAGAATGTTTTCAAAGTTTTGGTTAATTGTTGAAATTTTTAGTATAGTTTTTGGCCAGCTGTTAGGTCGACAGTCGAGTCTTTGTTACTATGTGTGGTCACAGTGGTGTCGTCTTGCGTTAAAATGAGCGTTTGACAGCACGCGTTGACATGATGTGTATAAAAGTGTAGTCACCCCTGGAAAATCGCATTCGCTCTGTGACTGTAAGTCGGATCCTGGCCTTGACATAGGCGGTGGGCCCACCCTAGCGACAGCTAGATTTTTTTGCTGTTGAGTGGACGACGTGATGTAAAAGATTCAAAACTCGAAAATTACAATTAAAATATTCTAATTAAAATGAAATCTGTATTAAATTGCACTGCAAATGAAAACCTAAATACCTAAACTTTGGACAGAATATGACGGTAAAAACGCGTAGATTTTTCAAATTCTGCAGGTCTTGCATTAACTGCATGTGCGTCTCAAACAACAAAGCAAACTACAGATTGCTACCAAAGTATGTACATAAAAATAAAACAAAAGAAGACTTTAACTTCATTTTATTCAAGCCCGTCGAGAGCCACAACCGGGCCCTGGGAAACATTCTCGCGGGGCTCCCAAACGAAGAAAATTTTTGAATTTTTCTTTTCAAAATGGTAGGCTACATTCTGGAGTACTTTATATTTTTCGTTGACGACGGGGCCCCAAACGTCGCGGTGCCCAGAGTAGCTAACCTCCTGCCCCACCCTCTCGACGGGCCTGAGTTTATTTTTTTCGAATTTATGAGACTTGAGTTGACGTACTTAACGTCAATGAAAATTTTAATCGCGCCCATCACTACTTGAAACAAGTATTTTGATTTCTATTTCATGTGCACGTTTTAGATGCCATCATTTGCGCTCGATGTTTTCCGGTTTCTTTTTTGAGATGTGTGATTTAAATGTTTTACATGAAACAGTTTAGCGAAGTTGTAGCTGCTAGACAATGGGTGAGTTTCTGAAACTTTGTTAAGTCGTATGCTTACTTTTGTGCAAAGGCCGACAAGATAATTTAATCATATTGCCACTGAGTGTGTCCGAGCATATTTTAGAGACCCCTCAAGTCAGAATGGCAGGACTTTTACTTTTTAAAGTAGACAGCGGTTGCGTGCAAAGCCGTTCTGCGCGTAGAGCTTTTTACATCAGGAAGCTGATTAGTCACGACTGGAGTGACGTCATTGTGGCTTATTCAGTGCATGCAGTGCAAACGGTAGTTGGTTTGTCTAATAAAATTAATGATGGTTCAAGTAAGATTTAGGGTTAGAGATAGAACTAGAGACGAAAGTTAGGGATACGAATTGGTTTATAGTTAGGGATAGGCTCATGGTTATGGTTTTTGACTGGCGGCTTTATACCAAGGTGGCAAGTATTGGAAGTAGCTCTGTATGATCAGCTTTGCCTTTAGCCAAGAATTTTTTTTGTCCCGTGTGCTCTGTACTTAGGCAGATAGCAAGAGCAGACAGCAAGATGGTCTTGTGTTGTTTGATAATGCAGCACAAACCATTACTACCACTTTTGAAATAAATTGGTGTGAATAACACAGTGAAAAAACCATTGGTCAGTTTTAGTGTGAGTAAATCTAGATATGTACAGTGCAGCAGAGAAGGTGTTCAAGTGGTGCGTGAAGAATGAGAGTGATGGTAGTTACAGATGATGCTTAATTGTAGAGTGAATGTCTTGTAAATATTTCAGATGATCGGTCTGAATCGGAAGGATGGACTGGGACAACGCATGTACCGGTATTGGTAAAGTCGAAGAAAAAGGTTCGACGAAATGTTTTGACTCGTATGCGAGGTAAGCTTATGAGCTCAAAAAGAGATTCCATATGGTGAACATTACTTTGGAAAACTGGAAATATCAGAGAATTTAACATGTGGCAGAAAAATCTTTACAGGATAACTGCTTATAGTTAAGTTTGCATTTGGGGCAAAACTGGAGTGATGTTCATTAGCAAAATATTTTCTTGGTGCATCACATTGAATTGTTTTTTTTAATTTTGCTATTATGTTTTATTATTATGTTGTTATTATGTGTGACATGAGTACTCAGTGCTTAAACGTGTCGGAATTTTTTTTACGATAAGCTGGTTTTTAGTATCTCTTTTTTGCAGACTTTGCTTACGCAGTTGAATAACTATTGGATAACTACCAGTCGTCTGTAGTAGTACTTACTGGTAGTCTAGTACAGTATCATATTAGGCTCATAAATGAGATATCATTGTGGATTTGACATTATCTGATTCTCTGCATTGTATTAATTTTAACGTTTAGGAAGCCTGCACAGTTACTGTCACTGAAATTGCTTTACTCAAATCAGGGCAGGTAATTTGCCAAATTGATTGTTATCCAGCAGTCTGTTGTTACTGAACTGTGTTCTACAACTGTCTACATCCCACTTATTTGCAGCATCGTTGAACGTAATGCTGGTTATTGTGACAGATACTATAGTAGCATGGTCTCAGTCTATGTCACAAAATAATTGTATTAGATGCAGGTCTCAGTTTTTCGCAGGAAGGAAATTTTGAAGTTCGGATACTAAGTCAAGATTTGCATGGTAAGTTTGACCAAACTGACCTGCAGTTTTTACGCACAAAAGCAGCTACTGTTGTAGCGCATCTTAGCCATTGCAATTCTGTCTGTCCGTCCATCCGTCTGTCCGTCCGTCTCTCCGTCTGTCACACAGGTGGATCAGTCAAAAACGGTGCAAGCTAGGATCACCAAATCTTTACCATTGGCTGCCTGGAAGACTTTAGTTTCATGAACTTTAAAGCTTTTCCATAAATTCGGAGGTCATCACGCCGAATTAAGGTGTTAAATGAGAGGGGGGTAGGAAAAATTTGTGATTTTTGCCAATAAGTCATTGTATCTCAATAACGGTGCGAGATAGGGCCTAGGTTACTATTAATCACTAATAGGAAGTCGTACATTGGCTCTTGATTGCCACTGAATTCAATGACCTTGGATGACCTTGAATGGTAAAATAGGGTTTTTATGGATTTTTTGGCGATTTCGGGCTGCGAGACACATTTCAAGAGCAAATTGCGGCGAAACCAATTGAGATAGACATGGATAAGCTGCACATGAAATTTTTAGCATTGAACATAGATTTTGACGGTCTAAGTCTCAATTTTTCAGGTTCAAGGAAACCTGCGCACAAGGGCATCAAAGAGCGGTACTCCCATAAAAGTCGTTATTTTACCGTTGAAAAATGTGAAAACGGTTGCAAATAGGCATGGGCATGCTGCCTATCACAACAAGTACTAGTAACGAGTTTTTCAGTTGTATCAATATTGATGACTTTGAAAAACCCTGAACTTTCAAAATATGGAGTTTTTATTGACTTTTTTGCGATTTTCGGCTGCAGCACACACTCCAAGAATGAACTGCGACGAAATGGCTGGAGATAGACTGACAGTTTGCGAACAGGAACTGCTATAGGCTTTCACGTGTCTCATGAGCATTAGCTCAAGTTTCTTGTTCTTTTCTGTAAAATATACATGTCTCCACTGGCCAAATGTAAGTGTCATTGCAGTGAATTGAAAGCTCATGTGCTGGATGTGAAGATGACTATCGTGACGGAGCTCTCGCAGTCCTGCGCAGATGTGTGGAGCAAAGACTTAAGATCAAGGTCTGGACTCGAAACTATGGATATGTCCGTGGCATCTGCATCGGTTACCTTGTTGCCTTTGACAAACACTGGAACTTGGTATGTGAGTCCAACAGTCACAGTGTAATAAGTCTTTTTGCATGTAATAATGATAAGAAGAACAAGAAATACTTTATATTGTAACCAATCTAATATATACTCTGCGCACACTAAACACCGATACTACTACTACTACTACAACTACCACTACTGCGGTATTACTCCTGCTACAACTGCAACTAAAGATCTGAGACATCTTTTACAGAAGCCAGGTTATGGCTCATTTTGTGTCAAATTTTGTTGCCATGACAACGAGAGTCGGTGGGGTAAAACCATTCGATGGCTGAACCCCGATAACCGTATTCTGAGTTGGATTGTGTAGTTTATGTTTGTGTTCGCATGATGGGTTTGATAAAATGTATTTAGTAGTTAGTAGCTTAGTAGTTTTTTTCATGTTCAGTAGGTTTAGTTTAGATAATTAAAACAGAAATTGTATGTGTTTAGGTGGCCAGCATTGTTGACCAGTATGGTTTTCTGGCAACCTGGCTCAGTTGTATTATGTTATCAGTTAGTTGTATTTTTGTTTGAGCTAAATAAATTTCTTCTTCTTCACTATAGATGCAAAGATCTCACAGATATCTCTTACAGCAGTTCATTTCATCCCAAATTTTGTTGCCAAAACAACGGGGTTTGCTTGCAGAAAAATTTGGTTTGCATCGTTTGACGACCCATTCGTGAAACCCCCCATAGATGCAAAGATCTCGCAGATATCTTTTACAGAAACCGAGTTATAGCCCATTTCGTCCCGAATTTTGTTGCCATATAAACTTCTGCTGAGATTGAGACTAAAACCGTATTCCCTTTCTTTGTCGTGTGTATTGTTAGTGTTCGGGCTCTGAGGCCTCTAGCTTCTGTTCTACTATAAACAGTTCTGCCATCTGGTGAATGCTATTGAATAGAATGTTTACAAACTCTGGCGTAAAGAACAAATTTATTATACTGAATGTCTGACACTGTTGCCATTTTTCATGTTACCCGTATTTAACGGTAACAAAAGCACTGTATATGGCCTTAGGGACAGAGAACACCATTACATATTACTTCTTTGGCAGTTCAGCTTTTTTTTCAAAATTTCTTTTGTTATGCAATGTCTGTATAACTATAAGTAAATTATTGCCTGCTGCTATCCCCATTATCTGGCATTACTCTCAGTACTGGTTTTTCTATGTTATCTTTACTAAACATTGGATTTTTAAATTTTGTTTTACTGTCATTGGTATTGGTAATAGTTCAGTTACTTCTCCATATACATTTGTTAAGTGCTTGGTTTATGAAATTAAGTAAAATAATTAAAATAAAAAAATATTAAAAACTTGAATGACTGTTTGCTGTTTATTACGTTTGACCCTACAGCGAATGTCAGTCTTCCAAAAAAATTAGTTAAAACTTGTTCACAAATTTTGTGCAATCTGACGAACTGACCAACCAACAAAAACAGAGACAGTTACATTCAGCGATTGTAGCTGTTTAATTGTGATTTTGTCATGAAGTGGATGTGTTTAGGACGATAATAAAATATATTGTATTGCGTTACTGGCAGTTTATTGGTTTGTTTATGTTAGGCAATGGTTGATGTAGACGAGACTTATTCTAATCCAGTCCCAAAGTTGTCATCAGCCGTGAAAAAGAAACGTGTTCGAAAGAGGAAGTTGAAACAGGTGTTTTTTTTCCTTTTCAGTGTTTCGTTAATTTGTTCTCTGCTGACCTGGTTCTTTCTGTTAATGACGTGAGCAGGTCAAAAATCTCAACAAAAAAGACCCATTTTTTGGCCGAGACAAGACCAACACCATGGAACTAGTGATTAAGATATTCAAACCTAAACTGATGACAGCTGGCCATTAAGAGTAACAAGAAGCTCAGCTGTCACTAGGATAGCCGACCGTACTGGTTGTCAGTGACCTTCAAGGTCATCCAAGGTCTATGATTTTCATATTCTTTGAAAGTCAATATGCGACTTCCTATTAGTGATTAATAGCAATCTTGGCTGTATCTTTCACCGTTTCCAAGACGTGGCCGGTTTCCCATTGAATTTCTTACCCCTTTCCATTCAACCCCCAATTTGAAATTGTTTCCCTTGCACTTGATGGCTGAAAATTTGCATGCCCGAGTTTAACACACATGACTAATTATTCATTAAAAAGTTTTCTTTTACGACCTACCTGTTAGCCAGGGTGCATCTGACAACAACCACGCTAACAGCTCAACTGCTACTTAATTACAGTTGGCTAAAAAGTTACTGAATAATAAAAACTACAAATTGGTTAGTTCTGTCTGGGGCACATTTCCACATTTTAATGTTTTTTTTTTAAACTTTTCTACACTTTTTTGTTCTTGAGTCAAGAGCCCATATGAACAGACAGACAGATGGATGGATGTGGTCTATTAGGATGGCATCATAATAATAAGTATGTAATGAGAATAATAAATAATGCAGTGCAGTTGTAATGAATAATATTTTCAGAATATTTGTCATTCAGTGATTGTGCATGATTGCATATTTCTTTATGCTGTTCTGCTGACTGTTAGAGTTTATAGATGTTATTGTCTTACAGAGCCTTTAGACTTCCACTGCTATGCAGTTTGATGTAGCACATAATAAAAAAAATATTTCATTGTGGATTCCATATTTTGTTGTTTAGTGTTGTAATATATTGCATATTGTATGTTTATTGCATGTTGTCATCATATCGTCTGTTGTATTGGTTACCATATTATCAATTGTATTGTAAATTGTAAATAGTATTGTATGCAAATTGAGGCTAAACCAGCTTTGTACCAAGCCTTTTTTAGACAGATTACATTTCCATTCTGTCCCCACTGTGAAAATTGAAAGGAAACAGCTGAACATTTACTTTTCTTCTGTCCAAATTGGACAGCAGAATGCCAACAGTATTTTAGTGACTCTGTTGACATCACAGATGTGTTTCAGGACTGCGAGAGCCTGGTGCTATTCTTCGGCCTTGTCGTGGGTTGTTCATTTTATATTTGAAACTCATCATCATCATCGACAACCGTGGGCTCAATGCCCATTGGTGTCTGACGCCATTCTTACTATCGCTGCCCACCGCTGCCTATCTAGGGCAGCGTGGCTTAACTCCTGCAGGGTTGTCCCACACC
>Ga0209367_1007439_pt1 | contig 15096 bp, 10 predicted proteins | sample WorMetLIZISLAND2_FD_187412 | JGI IMG/M metagenome (GOLD analysis project Ga0209367, IMG submission 187412) | Marine gutless worms symbiont microbial communities from Max Planck institute for Marine Microbiology, Germany - Olavius geniculatus... ... | reverse complement strand
TGCAGCTAACATATAGCAGCTCGTCGAGCCAGCATGATCGTGTAAATGGGATATAACTGATATTTATTACGACTACTTGATCAGAAGCCGACTGCTACTACAGCACGTTATACTGAGTCGACATCTATAGCTGTGGCCTTTTGTCCGGTGGCCTTATGTCCGGTGGCCTTTTGTCCGGGGGTGACATTTCTAGTGGCCTTTTGTCCGGTGGCCTTTTGTCCGTACACCATGGCTAACTGTTAGGGCTTATGCAGAAAAAAATTTTTCATACTAATAATTAGCCCTATGTCATAAACCTAAACATGCAAAATGTCACAGATCTAGTGCAAGGGGGAAGAACAACATGGAAACTAAGATGATTCACATGTAAACTTCTAAATCAGGTAACAGTTAAGGCTGCACGAAGCGTTAAAACTTGATGCATACACTGTAATCTGTTTACTCTAATCTGTGTACCATTATATTATATGCCGGTACAGTTATTGAAATATGTTACAAATTGCTCTATTCGCCTGAACTCATCAATAGCCGCGTTTGAGAGAACCGCTAGGCACAAGCTACTGGTCAGGTCGACTTGAAATGACTTGTAATGAAACTGATGGCGCCAAAAAATTTTGACGGTGATGCTGCTACAGACCGACTTGGCCCGACTTGGAAGGCCCAAGTCGACTTGAGTCGACTTGATCGACCCGACTCGCAGGTCTACTTCTACTCTGCTAGATACTGTCAGAAATACAGACCTATGCTCAGTTTTGGGCAAGTGTGTGCAATAGGATGTGCATGGTTGTTTATTGGTGAATGCTGCTGATAGGCAATTTTCAGCGAATTTGCTAAGAAGTTGACCGTTTGGGCACAGGTACGGTAGTGCATTAACGTCAACGTGTTGTCGCTTGTCTGTAGGTTTGTGTCTTTTTATTCATATCGCACTCAGTGGAATAGACGAATCACTTTGCAATAAATTAAACAAAGGCCTTAAAGCAGTGTTATTAGCACTGACAAATGTGTTTATGACAGACTATTGTTGGGATAGCAATGTATGGTTTCATTTAGGCTAGTGATTGGAGTAGGTGCTATTTTCAGTGCTTATTCACTTAACCAAATTCTATTTTTAGTGCGGTAGTGAAAAATAGCCTTACATATACCAGTTGTGAGGCTATTTTCAGTGCATATATATACTGAACGAAAGTAGACTTTCGTTCAGTAAGAGACTGCTTGAGGCAGTATGAGCAGCGTGATCATACGGCTGCAGTCGCACGCCATCATGGCAGCGGTCACTGACACTGTCATCCGTAGCAGAAGCCAGGCAATGTATGGCAATGTATGTCATCCGTAGCAGAAGCCAGGATCTCATGGACACCATGCAGTTTCCTGAAGGTTTTTGCCCACAGCCTTCCATGGCTGCACTCAATTCATGCACCAATGTTAAACCTTTATTTGGGTGTCCATGTATCGTCACATAATTTTCTGAAATAAGTTACCATAATCCTACACCTAACCCTAACCCTATCCCTAACCCTAACACTAATCCTAATTTTAATACCTAATTCTACTCCTTATGTGTAACCTATACCTATAACACCAGCACCACCTAGTGAATCTAATCTTAAGAAACATTCTGCGTCTCGCACTGAAAATAAACTTTCACACAGTGCGATTCCGCATTGAACGAAAGTCTATTTTCGGTGCTGCACTAAAAATAGAATTTTGTTAAGTGAATACTCGCTGAAAATAGCTTTTTGCCTTGATTTGTAATACTATCATTGTTAAGTTGAGTGTTAGTGAATAGCAGATCTTAAGCGCATATGTATTTTGACAGAATATGTCGACAGAATCATGTAAGACAGACCTGAGGTTGTCTGGTGATGGAGTAATCTTAAGAAATCTCAGGTCGTCAGCATTCAAGATGTCAGTTGAGCCGGCATCAGGTGCAGTGATTGGCATCACATCAAGCACAGATCTTCTCTTTGTCTCTGTACTCCATCAAGGTCTCAACATCTACAGGTAAGTCAATTTGCTGCATGGGAAATTCTGTGCACATTTTTATTACTAGGGCCCACAGTTTTCCGTGAATCATGGAATTTTGAGCCGAACCACGCAGTTTGCCTCTTTCCACGGAATTTTGATATTTCCACAGAATCTTGCAAAAGTTGAGAAACGACCGATGATCAGTGTGATTGTTGGCTTCACATCATATCATTGAAAAAATTTAACTGAACTGTCTAAAACTGTGATCCCTATTAATATCTATTGCAATACGGCCCACAATTATAAATAAACACAATATGACTTGACAGATTGTACTTTTGAAAAAAAAGATTGATAATTATTTTTGAATGTTGCTAGCATAACTGTGCACAATGCCAGCCTTCAGTAACTGATTTTTTTGACAGGATAGAGCTCATTTTACTCACAAATGAATGGTCATGGTGAGCCGCGGAATTTAAACAATTTTGATGCAGTGAGCCATGGAATTTTGCAAGCTGGCCTGCAGAATTTGTCAAAATTTGCTGCAGAGATCTGTGGGCCCTATTTATCATTTTCATCAAAGTTCAGCAGAAATTATGTAATTTTTATGTATCTGTTAGCATGTCATATGAAATTTTTATACAGGAGCGTTTTTGGTTAAAAATCTGTCCGTTTTTGGGCCCAATTTTTGACTTTGGGGGGATTTTTCAGGGGTTGGATATTAACTTTGAATTTCGGTTCCCAAAAAGGTTTGACCCTTGCGTGAGGCCGTGTTGTCCGAGCCATCGCGCGTGAAAATCCGCCGGGCGGTTTGACCTGTAGGTCGGTCAACAACAAAAGATATATATATATATATATACTGGAAAAATTTTCGTTATATTTCACCCATTTGCCCAGAAGCCCCCAATGGACGGATTTGCTCGAAATTTTGCACAGGGGGTCATCTCGTGGACATAATCACCTGTTTCAAATTTTGTGTCGATCAATTGAGGGGTTTTGGATCTGCAAGGGGTCGAATTTTGCCATTCTCCATTGACCTAGCTGGTCGCCATTAACACAGGGCTGCGCTACCGCTCGCTTGTAATGTCAAAAAAATGTCTGTTTGTGCATTTTATTGCAGATGTGAAGGTGGTGGAATTATGTTTCTGGGTCAGATATGTGACCTCGATAGCAGTTTTCATGATCTACTTTCATCATCTCATCACCTGACTTACATCAAGGTTTTCACATATTATTATTTATTGTTGTATACTGTATATTAATACTTTAGTGCTGAAGTGGCGAAATGTGGTCTGCAAAACCTGTTGCACAGTGTCAAAGTTTCTGCCTTGGATTACAGCCTAACTCCAGAAGTAGTCTTCTTATACAATAAAAGTGGTAATAATTGTAGTTGTATTAATAATTATGATATATAGAATTGTTAGGGATTACGCTATTGTTACATTTCATTGTTATTACTTTTCACTGTTTTGATGCAGTTGGTTTTTTAATGGGCATCTGACTTGTAAAAAGTTCTGTTGCAACACTGCATCGTTTAACTTTGACCAACTTTCTATTTACACAGTGGCCAGATAAACAAAACTTTAAAGTACTGATGTTACTTACTAAAATGTTGTCACAGACATAGGCGGAGCTAAGTTATTCTGGCGGCTGTATCTGTGGGAGGAGCTTAGTGTCAGCTACTTGTAGTGGTTAATACGTTGGTCTTAATCAATGAAGTTCATTGACACTGAGCCCTGTTATTATTTGGATGGGTGACCATCTGTTGGTGGCAGGTAGTTATGTAACTTGCTGCTAAAGTCAGGTAAGCCTTCCATTTCTCCATGGGTAGACACAGTGAGTGCCAGCGAAAGCCAGAATGTAAACAGGCACACTTTGTGATGTCCGGAATCTGTAGTCTCGTTGTGTAAGCTGGTGTCTAGTTGAGGGCTAAGGAAACAGAGATCAGTGCTGCCCTGTGGGCCTAAAACTTGGGGAAGAACAGCAGCATTGTGCATTAAAAAGTAAGCAGAGCAGAAAATTGCAATTTTTTGGGAAGAATTTCGATAGACAGCGGCCATTTTTTTGACAGAAGAGATTTTTTAGTGGTCGAAATTTTATTTTTGCAGCTATTTATTTTTTTTCTAAGATGGGGGTTATTAGCCCCAAATTTTTACATTTTTGGATGAAAATTTTCGAACAGGAAGAAGATTTTCTGTCAATTTGCTGACAGCTCAAAATCTGTAGTGGGCTGCAATTGCGTTTTTGCAGTTTGTGAAGGTCTCTATTCTGCAATCTTCAGCCCTACCGGAAATAGTGGTAGCCATCAGACTGGTTTCAGACTGTAATTGGTGTCCTGCAAGGCTGCATGTTGTTGCCTCTGCTGTTTAACATATTCCTAGAGGTAGTTACGGCCAGGGCACTGGAGTATGTCGATGACGGAATGACTATCTGTGGTTACACATTGAACAACCTTCGTTTTGCTGACGATATTGCAGCAGTGAGTGACAGCCAACAAGACCTCCAGTCAGTCATGGGTCGCATTGCAAACATAAGTCACAGGATGGGCATATGATAAGCACAGAGAAAACGGAAGTCCAACACACTGGCAGACATCCAAAGTCGATGACCATAACCATCAACCAGCAGAAATTAAAGCATTCAGACAAATTCACTTACCTTAGAGGAGTGATGAGTTCTGATGGCACTGCAGAGCAGGATATTTAAAGAAGAATTAAACTGGCCCGTGATGGAATGAACAGATTGGCTACTATTTGGAAAAGCAAGGATCTTAGCATGGAAACGAAGGTCGTTGTATACAACTCCATGGTGATAGGAATTTTGATCTACAACTCCGAAAAAGGGACGCTGACAGAGTGACCAAAGAACAAGCTACGAGCATTCGAAATGGGATGTTTCCAGAAAATTTTTGGTATGTCAAGAACCTCTGACATCAGAAATACAGACGTCAAGAATCAGCTCAACATCCAGCATGACATTGTGGACAGGATCCGAAACCGCCATCTTAGATACTTTGGCCATGTAGTTCGAATGCAACCTCCCCAATGGCCACACTGAGCCCTGTATGGTCGTGGTCATGGAAAAAAGACATCGAGGACGACCGAGGAAGCGCTGGACTGATAACATTTCGGACGATTGCCAGATGATGGGCCTCTCACTCACACAAGCAACACACAAGGCTGAGGACAGAGGACAATGGAGGGAATACACAAGGCTGTCCCAGCGTGCTTAACTGCATCGCCATGACACCAAAGGAGGAAGAGGAGGATTTTTCTCCCCGCTTCTCTTCCACGACACCACTGGAGAATGGGGAAAGTTAGGTGGTTACTTGTTATGTTTGCAGGAGGAGCCAAGCAGTTGTGTTTCTCTCTGCATTCACCAGATGTCGTCTTTTACCGGCGATGACGTTACTCTCTCAGCATTCAAGTCTCTCGGCTTACAAAGAAGATCACCATATGCCATTCAGTCTGTGCTGGGACTTCTCTTTGTTGGTAGGTTTCATGTATAGACTAGAAAGGCACTATCACAGTGCGAACCTCTGCCAGTGCTATTCCAACTTTCTCTCTTGTGTTCATCAGGTGTAATAAGCACCATATTTAGTTTGTTAACACATTTTCCATACTTAAGTAATGGCCGAGTTATTGGCATGGTTGTCGTCCATCTGTCTACCTGTCTGTCCGTAATGAATATACCCTGGCTAGTGGGTAGGTCATAGGGGAAAGCTTTGTATGCCAGTAATTAGCTATGTGACTTAAACTGGGACGTGCAAAATTTCAGCCATCTACTCCAAGGGGAACATTTTCAAGTTGGGGTTGAATAAAGGGCGGGTAGGAAAAATGTGTTTTTAACAGAAAACTGGCCATATCTCAGAAATGGTGAGAAATACAGCCTGGGCTACTATTAGTCACTAGTAGGATGTGGCATACGCCCTGTCAGATTAGATGGAAATTATTGACCTTGGATGACCTTGAAGACCGTTACGCGCTACTGTAGCTAAATGGTGCGAGATATGGCTTACCTTGCTATTGATCACTAATAGGAAGTGGCATATTGGCTTCAAATGACATGAAAATCATGCACCTTGGATGACGTTGAAGGTCACTGACAACCAGTACGGTCGGCTGTCTTAGAGACAGCTGGGCTTCTTGTCCTGTCTTGCAATGGTAAACAGTCCTTCAGTCCTAGTCTGGAAGGATTATGGTACCACCAAAATCTCATCAGCTTTAAATTTGACCAAGTTTAGCCATCCCTGAAAATTTCAGTCAAATCGAACTGTAACTTTCTGTGTATTCCTGCTGATAAACAGATGGATAGATACATGTTGGACACACATAAAATACTTTGGCACATTTTCAGTTATACAGCAGAATGGGAATTTAGCTATAGTTCTTTTGTAATAAAGAGTAATAAGTTATTTTAAAATACATGTAAATTGATGTAAATGCTTAGTTGGTCAAAAAGGCAACATTCTTGAAAATTTTTGTTTATAAACAAAGTAAGTTGTTGCATCAGTACACAAAGTAATGATATAACTCGAAAAACTGTCCATTGCTTTGCTACCATATAAAGCTCTTTATTATAGATGTGATTATTAGATGCAGTGTCCTCTGTGTGTGAAAAGAGCTGTTATGCTGACTCTAGGTGGCGTCGCCTGGGGAGCGTCATGGACAACGAATACACCAGAGAATGCTCACCTGAAGGGTAAGTAATAAATCACTGATGAAACAAATAAGTGAACACTCATATTTGTAAAGTGCTATACTGCCATGCTCTGCTATCGAAAATTTAGTGATTTGTGTCAAGTGTTGTACAACTGTTTTGAGAGAGAAGTTCATATTCCCCAAGCCCATCGCAGTGAAGTTTGGGTTAGTTTGACATTTATGGCAAGCAGAGGAGTGCAAGTTTATGTTGTGACCTGGGGGTTGTACCCCAGCAGGGTCCAAGGGCAGAGCCCCGGTGCAGGGAGTCAGGGGCAAAGCTCCCCCAAGCTGACGATTATTTTGTACCATAAAGACGAACTAGCACCAGTATTTCGCTTCTGTCAAATATAGTTGGGGGAAAACTGCCCAAACACTGGGGATCTGCCAGACCGGCTGCTATGGCCCTGTGCCCTGGAGTCCCCAAGATTTGCAGTCTTGAGATCAAGACCATGTTTCCTTTTGTCTCTTGTTCATGTGTCTGTCTGTATGTCCATCTATATGTCCATCTGTATATCTGTCTGTATGTGTAGGTGTGACTGAATGTGACGTGGTGGCACTGGACATAAACAGCCTGGACATCATCTGTCACTGGCGGGCCGTCGAGAACTCTGTGCTAATGCTGCGTACACAGACACTGCACTCGGGCCAGTCGATGCTGGGTGTGGCAGACTTGCATTCAGGCATCACAGTCTATGACCTCAGTTCGACATCACAGGGGTCAATCCCGCCCTCGGAGGGGTTACCCCCACCTTTCCATTGTCTGTACCACATTGGAGTGGACGAGGTGCGTCACTTTGAGCTGGTTGGAGCGTGTGTTGCGGTATTTCATCGACACGAGCCCAACGTGAGTTTCTGGAATGTGCTGGAGCAGCGGACAATCCTCTGCATCAACGTGCAGGAGCAGGCGCGTGAACTGTCTGAGGAATTCATTGTCGACAACGAGGAAGACGCCGACGGTAAACGCTCACTTCTGTCTCTCTCAATTTTCTGGTCGGGAGGATTGGGTCACCACCCCAATCCTCAGCAAAAAACTTCACAGGCGTCGTGGATCGATCAAAACTTGGAGGTCTAGCCATGTCAAGCTCCAAGCCTGGTCATGTTTTGGACACTGGAAGACCAGGTGTTTGGCCGTTTCTTCCGTACTGCCTGCCGTTGCCACTGAGACCACTCTGTTTAGCTTGGTTTTCAACGCAAAGCCCTTGTGTATGATTTTCGACAATTCGTCTCCATCCTTCATGTTCTCCTTCTCTTTCTGTCTGTCATCTTCTACATTTCTTTTTCCGTCGTCTTCACCACTGTCCATTTTTGTTGTCGTTTAGTTGGCAAAACAGTCCAGGCGACGAGACGTTAAGGGGTAAAATACCCATAATTCAAGCTTTTTAGACAACTACCACTTGCAACATATTGAGCGCAAAAAGTCGCGTGAACTTGCAGTCGCCAGTCAATCGTTTTAACGTTACTCTGTGAAGCCACCATTGTGTGTTATCAACAGATTGTTGCTACGTGATTGAAGACAACGACCGTGTGACGTCGGTCACCAGTTTCCCCATCGACTCCGGAGCAGACTTCTTGCTGCTCTACGGCACTGTGTCCGGCTGCGTGTTCGGCATGTCGGTGAACTGTCGGTCCAAGGTATTCAGCATACCGTGTCCACACGTGGACGTCCAGGGCTCGGCAGCTGTTGATGCCATCACGTTCCTGTCCGCCGGTCAGCTGCTGGTGGCATATCGAGGCTCGACTGGCTTCACCATGATGAACTTTGGCGTCGAAGACCCGCCAAATCGTCCACCAACCCGATGTCTCAAGCGAGACAGATAACCCTGAGTCCAGAGTCTACCCACACACCTCGATTAAGCTGATGTCAGACATGGCAGTATTAATTTTAAGGCTGGTAATGATTACAAAGTTTTTAATAGTTAACTTTTTGAAACTTAACGATTAATTAATCGTTAATTTTAGTTAATTTTTCACAAATCTCATAATTATGATGGATTGGATGCGCGTACTGTAGACGATAAACCAGGGAGGTGTTCGAACCATGATAAGCAAATGATTTGTGGCAAATCATACAGAAAACATTTTCAGCAGAATCAACTGTATCGTCATCACACAATTTAAGTCCAACGAATACACGACGTATTTTTAACTTGCTGTTGGCCATTTGTGTTTACTTTACGCCCTAAATCTACTTTCTGTTACGTCAAATAAGTAAGCAAAACAGTATTTGCGATTAATCGTTAAAATTCCTTAATCAACGATTAACTTAATCGTTAACTTCCGCAGCCCTAATTAATTTGTTAACAGTCTACCATTAATGGTCAATGACGACAGAAATCTGCCTTGTCTTTTCCCAGAAATGCAAAATTTGAAGCTCAGAAACTCCCATTCTGAGGGGAAATTAGGGGCAAAATTTAAATGTTGAGCACCAATGACTTCTGTCAGAAATTTGCAACTTACCGTCGTAATTCCTTTAAAATTGTATTTTCTTGCCCTGCCTACTTTACCATTAACAAAAATCCATCTCTGTGTGGTGTAGCCATTACGCTAATCAAAAAATTGTCATGTCTGAAATCAGCTTCAGTGTTCAAACTCGAGATGTTTCTATTTTATCAAGACTGTGGTACATTACGACTTCTCTGACTGCGGTAATACTTCTTACTCATTTAAACAAGCACCATTGTTAATCTTACAAGCTTAAGTCTTTTTGTTAGCTTCAGTGTTGGTGCATGGATGTGAAACACATATGCCTCAATCTGATGTTCTTCTTTTTAACTGACTGTTAAGTTTTCAGCTCACTCAGTTTTTCTTTAACCAAACATTCTTTTCTGGAATTAGCCTGGGGTTGAATAACAAAAACCCTAAGTTGGGTTAGTTAAACTAATATTTCAGCATGTTGTATGTTATTACTGTACTAGTGGCTTCTAGTCAAGTTGTGTGGCTCGTTGGTGCTAAGTGTTTCCTGTTGTCTGATCGTTAGGGCCCACAGTTTTCTGCGGCAAATTGTGTCAAATTCCGCGGCTCACTGCGGCAAAATTGTTTAATTTCCGCGGCTAACCACGTTTGTTTTGAATAAACTGAGCTCTATTCTGTGCGTAAACTTCAGTTATTAAAGGCTGGCATTGTGCTCATTTATGCTAGCAACATTCATAGAAAATTATCAATCTTCTTTTCTTTTCAAAAGTGCAATCAGTCAAGTCAAATTGTTTATTTATTATTGTGACATATTGCGATGGCTGTTAGTAGGGCTGACAGTTTTAGGCAGGTTAGTTTGATCTTTTCCATGATATAGTTAGTCTATTTAGTTACATTGTGAAGCCGACGATCATACTGATCGTCGGTCATTTCCAATTTCTGCAAAATTCCATGAAATTCCGTGGAAATATCCAAATTCCGAATAAAAAGGCAAGTTCTACGGCTCGGCTCGAAATTCCGCGACTCGCGGAAAACTGTGGGGTGTGGGCCCAACTGATCATCATTTGTGCATGGACCAGGTACTCACCCTGGAAGTCACATTGTTTAAATGTCACAGGCCAGTGTTCCCAGCACAGCTAACTGTTAACAGATTGTGGTAATTGTTGTGACCACAATTGTTGTATTTCACGATTTCTGTTATAAGTTAGTATTTATGATTGTATGTCATCTTCTCAATTTATTTATTATTTTTCATTATTGACAATATATCAACATTTCAAGCTGAGATCAGGGTAATTATTGTTGCTATAATTTGTATTTCTAGGCAGAATCACTTCTTGCTGTGCAAGCTATTATGCCTATTGCTAGATTTTTCCATAACGTGGTCTGTCTGTCGTCTGTGATATTCATGATTCCTGCTCAAACCGTTCATTGGATTTAAATGCCATTTGGCAAGTGCACTTGTCCAATAACATGTTGTAAGATGACAGTCCTTGACTTCCAGACGAAGGGGAGATTTTGGGGGTCAAACTCCCAACCAAAATGTGCAGTTGCTTCTGCTTATGAAAAAAGATGATTTGCAGGGCCGGATCATCCATGAGGCTGAAGCCTCAGTGCCCGGGCCCCAGTAGGGGGCTGAACCACAGGCCCCAAAATTTTTAAAGAGAAAATTTGCGGTCTCTTAGACTAAAACTTTTGCTAATTCTGCATACAACAGTTTAAATTTTTTTCCGCTCGTTTTGCTAGCATATATCTGTACCTCTTATTTTAAAATTAGTTTCACCACCCTTGTTTGCATTTATTGTTTAAGCAAAGTAGGTAATAGTACAAATAGAACTACGGTAACAAAGTCAATAGGCCTATATGTACGATGGGCCCACAGTCACCTTCAAGCCTCGAGGCCTGAAGGGACCATGATCCGGCCCTGATTTGTGATTCACCAGGTGGCAGCATCATCCAACAAATCTGTCTCTTACCAAATTTTTTGTCCTTGTTAGTAGTTATGAATATAGATCAACTTCTCACTTAATTTGTTTATTTAGCATTTGTTATTTCAGTGGCATGCACAATGCCCGCAAGCGTTCTATTTGTAGTCATTAACAGTCTTATATTTTCTCATTATTGTGTAGTGTGTAGTTTTGAGTGTTTCTGCATTTCATTTCGTACACATTTATTGCTCACAGACACACACTGCAAGTTAAAGTTTTCTATGTTTCATCTTTGCACAAGACTAATTGATATTTCGTATTTTATATTGATTCCTTAGCAATTATTTTCACTAAGTTGCACAGCTGTTTGATAGACTAGCTTGTGTGTTTTTATTGAATTCAATTTCGTTGTCAGTTAATACCATAAGGTTGTTTGTGTGTAAATCTGACCTCATCTGGAGTATTAACATATATATACTAATTACTATCTTCAGTATTTAACTAGCTACAATTTGTTTATATATGCAAAGTATTTCAAGTATTGTACTAAAATATAAAATTGGCAACTACATAAGATACAAAAAGAACAAAATATGTAAACATCACTAAATATTGATTTATTTCAATACATTACAACAAAACATACTGGTAGCAAGTTGGATATTGTGGGCTACCTTTTCACAGCGCAAACTACAGATAGACACATAAACACCTGTTTCTTTATAGGTCACTTAACTTGTGCTATAATGCATCTACCTAGTAAAACAGTAGTAACGCACAACAGAAACACGCACATTGCACAGCTCATGTTATGCATGACAAATTCAGCCACAAAACACAATCTCAGTAGCAGAAAAAGTGTTGAATAGAAACTGGGTTCCAAATAAAGGCCAGATATAGGCCTAGTATCATGCTGTATCAGTCACTAATACAAATAAGGCAAACTTCTAGTTAATGTACTAATTAATAAGCTTAATTTCTCAGCTATGTACTGGCTACTGAGTCAAGAAGACTTTAAATACATTTTAATGGAAAAATGGAAATGTATTAAAAAAGCAGAACTTCAAATATAAAAGCCAGAAACTTCTATTCAAGGGCTTAACGATACCTATTACAAGCTATGGGCAGTACACAAAATTTTAGATCTGTTTACAGATTGGAAGATTTAGCAGCCAAAAATATCTCGATCACTGCTAGTTATAAGCTTAGCCTAGGCCCCTACTCTGATAAATGTTTAGTCAAAAAAAGTAGTAGCATACTGGCACAGAATTATTTGCAATCGTCAGATAAAGCAACTTAAAATATGACATATTCTGTGCTTGCTGCAATGTGTATCAGATGGAAAACTGTCCATCTTCAGTGCAGAATCTCATTTCTTGGAAATACATTACGGCACCACCATCAGCGACCTTCAAAAACAACAACTAAGCACAAGTCAAGGATTATACAGATACAGATGTGTTCCACGCTCTGTGGACTACTGAGAAAAGTGAAATTTCCCAGTTGTTATAATAACAAAAAGCAGTTTTATCTCGTAGCTTGTTGTGAGTTCATAATTACCTCCGCCAAGGAGGTAATGTTTTTGCCAGACTTTGTTTGTCTGTCTGTGAGTCAGCAAGATAACTCAAAAAGTTATGGACAGATCTTTCCGAAATTTTGAGGGCATGTCGGGAATGGCAAAAACTACCAGTGATTCAATTTTGGGGGTGGTATGCGGGCAATATGACTGCTTTCTAGTTAGTCCACCCGGAAGCGATAGCTTGCGGAGCAGACTTAAGTTTTGTTGTGGTTTTTTCTTTTTTTCCCCTCGCGTAATCTCCGAGCTCCGTGGGCCGATCGCCGCGAAATTTTGCACAATGGTCCTAAGTATGTTCGATTTTATAATCCCGGTCCAAAATTTTGGGGGAGCCTCCCAAAAAAAATTTTAGGGGCCAAAAAAATGCAAAATTTGGCCCGATTTCGGTCGACTTCGAAGTTTGACGGCGAATATCTCCGGAATGGATAAAGATATTGAAAATCAGTGAGTTATTCGTTCGACACTGATTCCTCCCACGTTAGGCGAAACAAGTCCGGTGAAGTTTGGTCCAGTAACCTTGGAGATCTATATGTGAGTTTGTACCCACCGAAAGCGCATTTTTCGGAAGACCATATTTCGGCCCCGAGGGGGTGTTGCGCCCCCAAATTTTTACACGCGCTAGAGAATGACCAAGTCTTACTAGCGCATCCCCCACCGGGGACTGGGGCCCTTCTTACAATTTTTTTCAAAGGGGGTCAAAAATTGGCTTAAAATGCAATAAAGGAGCGCTTACAACTTCAGAGTTAGGGGGCGTAGCCCGACGAAACTTTGGCACTTGACGCAGCTCTAGGTTGGGGTGTTAATGCAAGTACAACTTTTGGGGGCACCGCCCCCCTTAAAATTTGGGAGGGCAAAAAACGTTCAAAAATCGGTGCGATTTACGACAACTTTCGAGTTTGAGCGCAAATATCTCTGGAACCGATGAAGATAGCGACAAAATCTAAATGGCGTTGATGAGTACGATCCTTTCGGCGTTGAACGAAAAAAAATTTGTGAAATTCCGTCCACTACAAACAAAGTTATAAGCGCTCATGTTGACCCACCCTAAGTCGACGATGCGCATTCGGTGTATGCCAATGCATTTGAGTTCGGGCCACGTGACTTTGATGACGGAAAAATTTTACCCCCCCTTCTTAATTTCCCCCAATCAAACTTAGGGCGCCGGGCGGACTCAAGTTGGGCTATGCCCCAAATTTCTAGTTAAGTTTTATCTCTTTTTAGGACGTATTTTTGCACCATACTGTATGTACAATAGGGTTGTTAAACGAAGTTTGGATTTGCGAACTTCAAATTTCAAGTTCGAATTCGTATTCGTTTTTCAGCCCTTCGATATTTGAATCCAAGCATCACTAATTATACGCAGACAGTTTTGCCTTGAAAGTGGAGCGCTGTTACTTCAGCGGTGCACTGTGTGACGATTTCTGTGTTCTTACCCCTCCACTCCCTTCCCCTCCGTGCTTCCCGTTGCAGCGTTCAATTGCTCTCCATCTTGCACCGTGCCCCTAGCATGTGTTGTATACTGATGCAAGCTATCAAAGTGACAAATCTTGGTGGCCCAGACGCAGAGCAGACATCAATCGACAACAATAGAGCGCAACATGGCTTGACTGCACTGTTGATAGACTGCTTCCCAGTAAGTGGTGTGCGTGCTGTGACCATCTCGCCCCAGAGTGCAGACATCAAATGCAAATTGCTTAAGCTTCTCCACAAATATATAAACGAAGTTCGAATTCAATCCGAATTTTAGCAGTCAAAGTTTGAATTTAGAAATAAACGAACTTAACATCCCTTACACATTTTTAATAAAACAATAAAATTCATAAAATAGTGTTGTACAACTGCAGTGTATCATTTCAACAGCAAGTGGCTGCATTTTGATAAATATCTGATAGTTGCTACTGTCGTAAATAAAGCTCATAATTATTAAATAGATAATTTAACTTTTCAAAAGTTAACGATTAATTAATGACTAATTTTCATTAAAACTTACAGTGCTTATCGTATGAGAAAAATGATTATTTTATCAAATGAACTTAGACAACAATTGGTCTATGTTACCATTAGTACGGCCTAAGTGTTTGTTTTATCCAATCACATTTTCTAGAAAAAGTGATTATCGCTATCAGATGCTTGGCATAATTTATACTGAAAAAGGATACGACGTTTCGTTCGTTTCTTGTACATGATGCGATAACCGCACTCTCGACACCTGATAGGGTCACGAGGCTTAATCTCATTCTCGTGGTGGCAGTCTGTGACAGACAATACATTCAGCACTGAACAAGCAAGAATAGTGTCAACAACAAGATGCATTTTAAATCAAATTATATATAAAAAAACTGCAAGCAATTCATTTAATGTTGTATAAGCGCTGATGTAAAACTGCAAAAATCAAAAAGTATAAGCACGAACTATTGTATTAGCTTAGACATTTAATCTGTTCTCAGTAGCCAGATATAAATGTCTAAGCTAATGCATAATGTTCGTGCTTATACTTTTTGATTTTTGCAGTTTT
>Ga0209367_1007438_pt1 | contig 15096 bp, 8 predicted proteins | sample WorMetLIZISLAND2_FD_187412 | JGI IMG/M metagenome (GOLD analysis project Ga0209367, IMG submission 187412) | Marine gutless worms symbiont microbial communities from Max Planck institute for Marine Microbiology, Germany - Olavius geniculatus... ... | reverse complement strand
ATGCATTTATTGAGTATAAATTGATTAGTTTTACTGCAGAAATGCACTGCATATGCTAGGCAAAAAAGGCGACTGGCATCTTGGGGAGGGGGCATGGCCTCTTCCCCCCCCTTAAATCCACTTATGTGTGTTATACAGTTGCATATTTTGTTACTGCTAGATTTATTGTTGTAGTTTTGCTGCTGCAATAAGAAATGGGATTTGTGCAAAGAGTCAGAGATTTAACTGTCATCAGTGTCATTCTTTTGTCAGCTGTAGCTACTGAAGCTGAATGCTCTTAATATCACCAAACACATTTGAGCCAGTAATATGGACAGAGTACTATGCATCTGGTGTTTATGGGTCGTTTTATGATCAGGCATTAATGACGTTCTGGTATCGCAGTAGATTTGTCATATTTTCAGACCCAGGGAGATGCTGCCCTTGTGAACCTTGAAGCCGCTATTGTATTCTGTGGAACAAATATCAATTTCGTGTGTTTTTAACATTTCAGTTTTGTCGACTTGTATATACTGGATCAGCTAGTTGAAAAATATCCTGAAGAATGGCCTGAATTTTGAGGGTTTTTGCTTTCTGAAAGAAAAACTGTTGTAGAGCAAGAGGCCTGAATAAACTAGGCAGACTGGCACCAACTGTTACGCAGGGTGTAGCATTCTGCCAGCTGACGTCCACCAGTGGTTCGGACTCCGTGCCGATCGTTCATCGTCGCGTGCTGATAGCCGACAGCAACAGTCAGTGCGTACAAGTGTTTAGTGCCACATCTGGTGAATGTTTGCTCAAGTTTGGTGTGAGAGGTCGTCAGGCCAGTCAGCTGCAGCGCCCCACTGGCATTGCTGTCACGGCCAATGGCAACTACCTTGTCTCGGACTATGACAACAAGTGGGTCGGCGTTTTCTCGCCCGAGGGAAAGTACATTAATCGGTCAGCAGCCAGTTTGCTATGATTTCAGTAAAATTTTTGTGATATGATTAATTGATTACTATTTTCATAAATGCCTAGATATTATTATTGCAGAATTGCCTGATTTAGAAATTTTATTCTAGAATCTATGAATTGTTTCACTTATTGTGGCTTAAATTTGTGTTTTTATGATTTTGACATAATTCCTGATGCACTTTTTAAAGACTGTGCTCTTTGTTACTGTACAAACCACGATGGTTTGTTCGATTTATTCGTTGCCTAGGTGCTATTGTGGTTGTTCCATAAAATGTGCATTTACATCGTCATCATCACAACGTAGTCAGCAGTGTACTGTTGCAGTTGTCAACTGATGCTGATGTTTCTGCATATACGTAAAAATGCTGTGCCAAAAATAATCTAACTGTCGTAGAGTTAACATTTGGTTGACATAACCAACTTGGAGTAACTCCGAAAAAAATTGACTGGTTAGCCGAAAACAAAAAGTATCAGCAAAAAGATCCAAACAATGAGATATGGCTGTTGTTGTAGTTGTTATCCCGACGAGCCTATTTGGCAGTGCCAATGTGGGGGAGCAAATGCTTCATGGTAGATGAGTCCAGGGTCTGTGTCTCTCCCTTTTGGTGTTTGAAGCCAATTGCTGAATCAGATAGCGCCACTTGACAGCGACTGTTGTTGCCCACAGCTGATAGGCGTTGTCGAATTATTGTAAAACAGTGACGGCTGTTGCTGTTCAGGATTGGCACAGGCAAGCTGCTTGGTCCGAAGGGTGTCTGCTGCGATGCAAGTGGTCGCATTATTGTCGTTGACAATCGTGGCAGCGCAGTGTACGTGTTCCAGTCCAATGGTCGCATCATTCACAAGTTTGGGTCGCGTGGTTCTACCGATCCTCGACATCTCGCTGGGCCACACTTCTGTGCCGTGACGCCATCCGGACGTGACGTCGTCATCACGGATTTTCACAATCATTGCGTCAAGGTAGTACATTATATTGACTTGCAATTCTGCTGTGTTTTATTTTCTGTTATTCAAATGTTGTTTGACCCTTGTGCAATACAGTGTTACTTACTTACTTATATACTTTGCCCTAATCTGTCATGGATCAGTTTACATGTTCTTGCTACGATTATATCTATTGTTATATGTGCTACTAGTACTACTGCTGTATTCATCTTTTGGTGCCAGAATTGTGTGATTTGTAAATTTGTAAATTTTATTCTGGAATTTAAAATTGTTTTTATTCGTACTTGTTTCAGTGTTTTGTGTGACTGATTATGTCTGTATCCTTTTTAGGGGGTACCCCTCTTCGACGCCCTCGTTCGAGGGGAACCCCTGCACCCAGTGGCACGAAATTTTTTACACGCTTTGTTGTTTAGGTGAGAGAAACATTATCTGTCCATAAAAAGTTTGTAACTTACCGGTAAACAATTCCCACAAGTTTGCATTCAAGGACCCGACCGGGTCGTTCTGATTGACTACAAAAGTGAGTCGAAGCTGATTGGTTAATTTTGATTAATTTTTTGGAGATCGATTGCTCAAACAGTTCATCAGTTCCTGCCCTATTCATAATACAAGTCGTCACAGGTTTTGGGGGCTTGCAGTAGCACTGGGGGAGTGCACATACACTGAGTTCAGACAAAAAAACACCCACTCACATTTTCTGTTATGTCTCTGTGAAAAATGTTTGGATTTGCACAAAATTTCCAGACAAAAAAACACCCACTCACATTTTCTGTTATGTCTCTGTGAAAAATGTTTGGATTTGCACAAAATTTCCAGGGAATGTTAAGTGGGAAACAAGTATTCCAAATATGGAAAAGTTAAATATTCTTTGCTACTGGTGACGTCATGCTGATGTCATATTTCTATATTTGTAAATTGTGGGTTTTACCACTGAAGACAGACATTTGATGAAATGTTAAAACACATCATTTTGTCATTGTGCTAACTGGCCTTAAAAATTTGCTAATTCGTTACGCAGTTTTCCATTTTGAACTGTTTTCGTGGTTCATCTTCTTGGATGAGTGCGAGATCTTCAACTTTGTTGATATTGGCAGGTGTACACTCCATCACTGCATGGACCACTTGCCTGCTGCCTGTCATGTCATTTTTTTCATTTAAATGTTTCATTTCCTCAATATTCCAATGTCTGTCCATTGTCTGTCCATGTAGCACAAACTTGTGGCTACATAACTCTTGCTGACTCTCAAACATTTTATCAGATTTTATCAGTCTTCAACGATAAAACCCGTAATTTACAAACGCGGAAATGTGATGTCAGCATGACGTCACCAGTAGCAAAGAATATCTAACTTGTACATCGGTGGAATACTAGTTTCCTCCTAAATGTTCTGGAAATCTGAACATTTTCTGTGGAGATATAAAAGGAAACGTGAGTGGGTGTTTTTTTCCGAACACAGTGTAGTTAAAGGTCGGGCATGTTTATGTGTGTTTACGTGAAAGACTAAAATTTCTGATGGCTGTTATCACAGGTGTTTGATATTGACTCTGGGTCGTTGAAGTTCACGTTCGGGTCAGCCGGTGAGGGCAATGGTCAGTTCGGGGCACCAACTGGAGTAGCGGTTGACAGACAGGGCAATATTCTGGTGGCTGACTGGGGCAACTCTCGCATACAGGCAAGTTATGGTGATGACACACTGTCCAGTTTCTGGCGCCTGTTTCTGGCCAGTCAACTGATACCAGAAACTGGTTAGCGTGTCATACTTTTCTGGTGCCAGAAACTGACGCCGGTTTGAATGAACACGTTCAATTTCGTGCCGGAAACCGGCTGGAAAGCTGAACTGTGATTGCTCAATCTGAGCAGACAATAGCACAGCTCGTTTGTTTGTGAACAAAGATGAAAGATGAAGTGAAGTGATGAAAGCAATTTTTAACTTATAGAACAGTACAAAAAAAGTGAATTTCTGTATCAAATTCTCAAAGTCGGAATTTATCTTTGTTTTGTCTGCCGGTATCATTTGCTGGCAAAGTGTGTCGTGGTTTCTGGCACCAGACGACCGGTGCCTGTTTCCGCCGCCAGAAAATGTTCAGTGTATCATCGGCTTTAGACAATCTATCCAGTTTTGGTTTTTCTGTGTTTTTTTTGGATCCCATATGGGATTGACCGGTTAGATCCATATTGTGACCTGTTGTGACACCTATTGTGAAATGTTTACATTAAAACACATATTATACACTACAGTTCAATAAATACCATAGTATAAAAATACATATGCAGCAGTGATTGATATAAGAATGAAGATATTAAAGTTTAACCTAAACTACTGTGGTTTAGAGTAACATGAATTACTGAAAATTTCCAATGGAATGTGGAATAAAAGAGATAATATCCGTTGGTTTTCATTGTCATATTCTCAAATATTCTACTTTTTCTGAGTTGTGCATTGGTGTTCTTATCTTGCTGTGGTGGCAGTTGGTAAAATTAGTAGTGGTTATCATACAAGGCTTAGTAGCATAACGGTTAGGATATTGGACTTCCTATCAAAAAGTAGTGAGTTTAATTCCCGTTCGAGTCGCTGTCAAGTGGTTACTACTTGGATGGGTGACTGTCTGCGGACAGGTAAACAACCAACACCAAGGTTAACTCAGCCTTTCATTTCTCAGGGGAAGGTAAATGAAGTACCATCCTGCCTGCCGGCTTTTCCTTCTCTCTCCCCTTTCCTTGTTGTAGGTGTAGTAGTAGTAGTAGTAATAATAATGTATAAATTACTTTACTTGGTGGAGATATGCACTCTCACGAGCGCCTTCTAGTTTGTTATGTAATCGGAAGACAAGTGGTGACTGAGTGAATGAGTGTGTTTGCTGAAGGTGTTTGATGCGGAGGGCTCGTTCCTGTCGTTTGTCAACACGTCAGCTGACCCACTCTATGGCCCTCAGGGCCTCACGGTTACTGATGATGGTAACATTGTCGTCGCAGACTCCGGAAACCACTGCTTCAAAATCTACAAGCACCTGCTCCAGTGATGCCACGTTCAGTGTTCAATTTGCCGGGGGAGGAGTACGGGGGGTGGGTTTAACCCCCTCTGCACTGTCTATCTGAAGCTCATCGCAGAAGCCGGTGACCCTAACCCTACCCCCACCCCCCATTGCTTTTTTGACAAATCGAACACTGGCCGCGTTGTCAGCATTATGTACTACTACGTCAGTGCTGCTTAACTAACTACCGGTCTGTGTGCCACATCCAGGTTGCTAGCTGATCTCCACAGTCCAAGAGAAAACCAAAAATATCCGAAATGCCTCACAAATTATTCATTTGCATGATTCGCTCGGTAAGTTACTGCCTTTTTGGCTAAGCTCACTAAAATATGATACAATATATGTCAGTAGTCTATCACCATTAGTGATAATAGGGTTTAGCATTGGTCTGGTCTGCAGCAACTTTGAGACCTGCAGCTGAAAAAGTTTGTGCACTGTTGTAATATTTAGTCACTATGAGGTTGAGCTTTTTACTGGCCGTTGCCAAGTAACTTTTCCTAGTTCTGTCAGTATTGTAGGCAAAGCTTTTTTTAACTGAGAAATGATACGGGTGTTTGATATGATATTGTGTAGCCAGATCAAAAATTGTCTTTTTTATGTGCTGACTGATTGCTTATGTCACCGATTATTATTTAAACATGATGTTAAGAAATATTTGCCAGAGTGTGATGCCGCATTAAGTATAATTTTTGATGTGTTTAATTACTTGATTGTTTAATTAACTAATTGTTTTGACGTTGTTCAGCTGCTGTACACGGAGCATCTGGCTTGTGACATGAATCTGTTTTAATAATTTCCAAATTTTAACTTTAGGGGACCCAGTCTAACCCAGAGTAACTCTAGAAAAGTTCTGTGGTTGTTGGTTAAATGCAGGTAATAGTCGTTATTATTGCATCATTATTCTTTATGTTTTGTAACTGTGTAAGTAACTGCGAGTTACGAATCTCTACGGAACTGTAGTTATAGACTGTTCTAAAATTGAGTCATTTCTTGTGTCGCAGTTCTGAAGTCGCTTTGAAAGCATGACTATGTGAGCTTGTCTTGTACAGTGAATTGCTCATTTCAGATATGTTGTTTCCTCTTTTGCCAGAGCAACTTTTTACTACAAAGTAGCTGTGTGTGTGGAAAGCCACCCACTCTTGGCATTTCACCCAAGTGAGCAAATTGCTGAAATGGGAAAAGAAATTCCGTGCTGAGAGATTATTCTACCTTGCAGTCATGGATGTATAAACTAGCAAGATATGTCAGCTTAGTGTCAGCATATTATCCAACCATCACCTGACTTTTGCTCCTTTGATCTGAAAATTATCATTACTCCTGACATGACAGCAGGACAGCTTAGTCTGTAGAGCGCTGAACCTTGGATTGAAAGGTCCCGGGTTCAAATCCCGTCAGGGTCGACTCAGCCCTTCATCCATCTGGGTTAATAAAATGAGCAGCACAACGTGCAGAGGTAACAGGGAGTCTCTGTTGAGACTAATCCACCCAACAGAGATGTATGCAATCTCGAGTTGTACTCCCTGGCACAAGGATATTGCAAAGGGATGAGCTCCTCTCTATTGTGGCTACCGGCCTTGCACAGTATAAACACTTTACCTTACTCCTGTCATAGGGAATGTCATACCATTTCTCTGCTGTTTTTTGATTTCAAGTTAGGAACCTGTTTGGATGGACAGATGCATGCACGGATGGGCAAGACCCATTAAATCTTGGGCAAGACGCTGCCTATTAGTAGGGCCCAGTTTTTTGTGGGCCGCGGAAGAGCCGAGCCACGGAATTTGCCCTTTTTGTAGAATTTTGATATTGCCACGGAATTTTACAGAAGTTAAGAAATGACCGATGATTAGTGTGGTTGTTAGTTTTAAACTAACTGACTCATGGAGAAAAATCAAACTGAACTGCCTAAAACTGCGCCCCTTGTAATAATCATCATCATATGCAGCACAATCATAAATAAACACAATGCGACTAATTGACAAATTGCACTTTTGAGAGGAAAAAAATCGATAATTTCCTTTGTATATTGCTAGCATAACCAAGCGCCATGCCAGCATCCGAAAACTGAAGTTTTTCTTGACAGAATAAAGCTTAGTTTACACACAAACGAAAGGCCGCAGTAAGGTGCAGAATTTGCCGTGAGCCACGAAATTTTGCGAACTGGCTCGCGGAATTTGGGGAAATTTTCCGCGGAAAACTGTTGGCCCTACCTGTTAGAATGATTGCATAATAATGGATTGAGACTGGAGAATGATAAACTACGGATGTGTGAAAGGGGAACACACGCTGGAGAATCAGGTGTAGGCTAATCAGTGATTTTTGCCTACCCAGTATTTCTGTCTTAGAAGTTGCTCTGAATACTGCATGTGTGCGTAACAAATGCTGTCAAGTAAAGTCATCAGTGTTGTCCAGCTTTACGTGTGTCAAATGTGTAATACGTATGCATCAGTGTTGTCTATTTACATTCTAGTCCGTCTGTCACTTTGGCCATTAGAATACTATGCTTTGATGTACATATTCATACAGAGGACTATTGTAGTTATTTATTCATTTTCAGTCATTTGAAACAAAAGAACAGCCTGTAATCAAATGATTGCTTTATTTGACATGGCTTTATGGCGTTGTTGACATTATATTTGCGTGTGATACCACAAGACGTCATTGTTATTTTGTTATATTTTGTAGTGCCACAATGAGCTAGTCCATGTTAATAGCTTTTCTATTATGGTCGTATTGAATTATTACGTTAATACTTAGCATTTTGCACAAATGGTGAAGTTATTCAACTCATGCTGATTGCATGTTAGCAGCAGATTCGCAGGAGTGTTATTTTTCCGGTATTGTGTTACTTACGCACCCACATATCATGGTTTCGACACATTCTGTGTTATCCAGCTTCTGCTGCCCACCATATGTTCAAGCACAACTGATATTTTCAGCTTGAAATTTAAGTGCACCTTGCAAGCTTATTTCCTAAACAGTTCCACTTCCACGTTTTCATGTGTTTGCTTCCAAAGTTTGCATAATTTGCATTTTATACAAGCAACAATATGTCTTAAAGTGCAAAGGAGATTATACTCAGGTTATCCGTTAATTTAAGATGGATCAGTTTTCACGTGCTGATGCAGTAGCATTTTTCTCATCCTCAATATCTTGCCTCTGCAGTTTGTTCCTGCATTTTGAGTTGACCTCACACAGTAAAGCCCAAATTCCATTATGCCGACTTTCACTGAATCTTCCCCGCGGGGAAAGTTGTGGACACAAATCATGAAAGTCGGTGACATGATTTGTGTCGTGGACTTTCATGATTAGTGTCCGCAACTTGGTGAAAGTCGCAAAGTCGGCGTAATGGAATTTGGACTTAAGGTGTTATACTCGTTTTCCAGTCTGATTACAATACGTGTACTTCAGCTGTAACCATAGTGGGTGTAAATTTTCTCTACTCGCTATGAGTTGTGACATGTTGAGATATTTACCTCCACCAAGGAGGTTATGTTTTTGCCGGTTTTTGTTTAAGTAAGTAAGTAAGTAAGTAAATGATTTGTAAAGCGCCAAAGTCTCAGAAAGAATCAGGGCGCAGGGTTTGTTTGTTTGTCTGTTTGTTTGTCTGTGTGTTAGCAAAATAACTCAAAAAGTTATGGATGGATCTTTCTGAAATTTTGAGGGTATGTCGGGCATGGCATAAACTACCAGTGATTAAATTTTGAGCGTGATCTGGCAGGAATCCTGGATTCTGGATCACTTTGAAATTTTCGTTACCATTTTGTTAAAGGGGGCCTAAGCGAAACCGGTGGCAAAGCGAATATGATGACGCCATCTGGCGAATAGCATTGCCTTGGTGGAGGTACCAGCGAGCTATGATTGCTTTCTAGTTGAGTATTGCCGTTAATTGTTGCCAATTGCACAGCTATGTCAGTGTGTTGTTACTGGTGTTTTAAGTGTTCTCTGTGTGTCACTGCTGTAAAAAAATCATGAGATTAACAGGGATACCATAAGTAAATAAATAAAATGAAAATGCCATAAATAACTGAAATCTAAGAAAATCCAAGTATTTGGCAGTTAGTGACAAACTGAACAGGGACAGCAGCATAGCTGTTTACAATCCAGCTTTAGTCATACGAAAAACAACAGATAAAAACCGACGTACAAATTTCTTTTTTTGGTAGTCTACAAAAGAGTAACTTAATCTGCATGCCCTTTATACCCCAATAATTAAGCCTGTGTTTTAACTATCAATCTCAGTGTTGTTGTGCATTTATTTTGTTTTTCTCACTGCATCAGGTGTTATTGTTAGAATTTTGAATTTCTATCTTTATCGATGTAATTTCTATGGCACACCTGTTTGACAGTTATTTAGGAAAATTTTGTTGAGCATTAAACACAAACAGTTGATCTTGATAAATTATTCTGTGCTGTGTGTTTTGTTGTTTTGCAAGGATTAATCAGGCTGATCTTGGTAGAATTAAACTTACTGCAGAAATGTTGTGATTTTGCTCAATATAAATAATGTAGTCACATACTGGAAACAAGTGTGGCATTTGAGCTACTCTGCCATATCAGATTTTTCTGTAAAGGCTGAACTTTTGTTTCGTTATCATGTGTACATGCATTTTGCCTGGAAAGCCCGTTCCCGAAATGACCTATACTGTGTTGGGTGGGACGTTAAACCCTACTCACTAGCTCACTAGTCTGCCATTACGTTCTGCCTAGTCAAAGAAGGCAACTCCAGAATAGGCAGAAAGTAATGGCAAAGTATACTGTTTCATGACAAAACGGTGCGTGTGTGCTAACATGTCCACAGCCGCTACCTGGCAAGTTACAGTACTTAGCTTTGCAAAACTAATTTGTGAAACGTTAATTGTCAGTGTGTTTTCGTATTTATATCTGCAAGAGTAGTTTAGCAAAATATTTGAATACTCTATTGCTATATCTTAATGCAAAATACCTGCAAGCAATTGGTCCAAATCTTGTCACGTGACATTAACAAATATGCACCATTGTCCGGCAGGCAACATTTCACTTTAATGTCTGTCGGTCACCAAATGATTTTTGTTTGAATGATTTTTGAAATTTTACATTTTGGTTTGAGGTATAACAAAACAAATAGTGAATGGCATCATCGATCATCACTGAAAATTTTCCCCTAGTGTAAAATTTTACCCCAGTGCAAAATGTTGCCCTTGGTCTTCGACCTCGCGACATTTTACGAACTTTGTGGAAAAAATTTGAACTAGAGAAAGCACTCGGAGAGCGCAGGTACCTCTGCCAAGGCAAAGCTATTCTCCAGGTGGCGTCACCGTCTTCGCTTTGCCAGCAGTTCCCTTACGCCCCCTTTAACGCAATGGTAACGAAAATTTCAAAGTGATCCAGAATCCAGGATTCCTGTCGGATCACCCCCAAAATTTAACCACTGGTAGTTTATGCCATGCCCGACATTCCCTCAAAATTTCAGAAAGATCCGTCGATAACTTTTTGAGTTATTTTGCTAACACACAGACAAACAGACAAAAACAACCTCCTTGGCGGAGGTAATGATGATCTCGATGCCAGTCACTAAGTATAATGTGCAAGCTTTTAATGTAACTGCATTATATAGGAAAACGGTTTTAACTTAGCCCAACTTCAGCACTGCAATTTATTCATTTATTCGAATTAAATCCGAGTATACATGTTTTCAGTTGTATTTCTGACATTAAACCAAATACATCTGCATAATACACAGACAGCAGAAAGAATTCTACAATATAATAACGCAAGACAACAAAATAATCCATCTACGCCTAATAAACATCTACTAAAATCTACACTGTCATTTACACAGCATTTCTTGCTTCAGCTATTTGGTGGCTGCAAATATTGTCCTTTAGAAATTGAGGGAGTTCCTATTCCGACACCGATAACAGAATAAGTGGTCAGGGATAGGGTCAGAAATAGGGTTAAAGGTCCATGGTCACCAAAATTAACATATACATTTTATCCATTTTCCTGAAACTGCAGAATTTTATGATAACTTTGACAGTAATATCAGCGCCCAGCGTTCTGTCAACACGGAAAAATTTACCTTTGAAGTCGACGATCTACGAAAACGACATAGAAAACGTGCTGCCATGATGACCTGCAGTGACGTCATGAGTTTAGCCTATAGACGTCATGAATTAATATGCATGACGTCTATAGGCTATGGCCTAGCCTAGAATGATGACGTTAGCCATTAATATTCATGATCTATATGGGCTAGGATCATGACGTCACTGCGGGCACTGATAGATTAAAATATTTCGCATAACGTAACGCAATGCCGCATTTCATTTGAATTCACCCATTAATTTCATATATTTATGAAGCTCGAATCGACATATTATATATGCGAGGTTAAATGTCTCATTTAAATCTACAGAAATTGCGCGAGTGAGTTTGACCGTGGCCATGGACCTTTAAGAATAGGGATAAATTGCATCCAGCTATGGCAGACCAAAACACTGTTAACAAAGCCGACAACTGCAGGCATGCTGTAATGTAACGTCTGTCAGAGTAGTGGCTATCGGAATAAGAACTTTTTGGAGTAGAAGGATTCAGTACCCTAAAAATTTTGCAGCAACAGTCTCAATACTGGAAGCCCAACTGCCTAAGCCCAGAAAAGCTAAGAGTTAAAATTAAACATGCAACAGTGGTAGCAGACTAGCAGTAACATTTATAGTACTGGTATGGCATTTAAGTCGCATTTCGGAACCAAATGGACTCCAGCTAATGCAAAGAAAAGTATGAACATGTGCTAAATGTAATACACATAAAAACAATCGGCATAACAACACAGAACTACTACCATTAAAAAACTGATACGATAGTTATGTACATACATCTTATAAAACTATAATACATCTATTGACAGAATGCACAAAACAGATTAATGGATTTCATAACTGTGATTAATTGCATATTAACATAACATTTAATCAATATTCATAAAAATGTATCCGACTCAGGGCCATCTTTTGCCAGAGCGGGGCCCTTGGCACTAAATTACCCACAGGGCCCCTGATACCACATTACCTAATACCCCTAATACATGTGACGATAACCACACTACACCACAGACTGTAGGATAGGCCTCTGTCTGTAAGGTAGGCCTGTATCGTTTGTGATTTTAGGCCTCTAATCTCGCAAGCGGAGCGAGCGAAAAAAATTTTGGACCCTAGATTTTAGCTGCTCCCCCCTGCAAAAAAATCTCGATTTTTAAATTGAGTTTAAGTTGTGACAATAATTCATCAATAAGGCGATGAAAATTGTTTAGACTGATCATCGATCCATCACCAGGGTGACCACTTGTCTGGAAAACCTGGAAATGTCAGGGAATTTGAAACATGTCAGGGAAATGTCGGGGAAAAAATCTTGTCAGGGAAAAAGTGTCCCAAAACTGTTCATTACTAGTTGAATATTTGCGTTCAACTCCATTTTTTTCTGCTTGCTTCGCTCGCAGACTTGTACACCCATACTTTTGAATTTGTGGTGCCAGTAAGTTGCTTTTGTTTGTCTTTATTGTTTAAACTGCACTAAATTTGGTCAGTTAATTCTCTGGAAAATAATTTAAAATGTTGTCTATAGACGTCATATCGCTACTGTTGCGAGGGGTGATACTCCGTCTATGTTCCGTTAAAATGTCTGGAAAAGTCAGGGAATTTGATCATGACTGGAGACTGGTCACCCTGCATCGTCTGTTGCGGCAATCACCGCCACAGCCTGGGGCCCCTTTGGGGCACGGGGCCACCCCCCTAAAGACGGGCCTGATCTGACTGATTTAAATGGTGCACTGCACCTGACAGTGCATATTAATCATTTACGGTAACAAGATGTGGAAATAGCAAATGATACGGTAATTTCAACACTACAGGTACCAGCAGCCAAATCAGGATTTAGATTGTGGGAGTGGGAACAAAGGTGGAGTGCTGAAAGCACAAAAATTATACTTAGACCCTCCCCATAAAATTTTGATCTTTGGGTTGCAAAATGCACGTTTTGGTCCATTCACGGGCCATTGTTGGACCTTGATGCTGATTAGGCATGCCCCCTAAATTCGCTCATGACTGGCATATCTGGACATTTCAGATATTCACTCAGTGTGCCTAGTGCCTACAAATATAATGCCCTGCCAGAGTTATTTCACTGTCCGACAAAAGCCAATAACTCGTTAACTTCGGGTAAGTTATCGGCTCCAACGTTTGCCTCACTGGATGCATTGCTAACAACATCATTAATGTCAGCTGATATAAGATCGTCATCATTGTCACTGAGATGATCAAATGCCGACGACATGAGATGGCCATCAAGTGCCTCCTGCCAGCTTGATGGGAGGTCCGCCATGCTCCAATCGTGGAGACTCTCAACTGAGTCATCGGTCGTCAATGACGAAACTAAGACATCTGCCTCGGAAGACAGTGTCGACGACTCGTTCTCTGGTTCGCTGCTCAGTAGCGTGAAGACAGACTCCGTAAAGTTGACTCTGTCAAATGACAGGGACGAATGCTGAGAAATTTCAACGTCGAAGAAATGATCCTCGGCCTTGTCAATTCCATCATGCAACATGCTGAAGCTGCTGATGCTGTTGCTGTTGGACGCCCAGCCGCTGTCATCAAACTTGTTTCCCGGAGTCGACATGCAGGTCTTCTGGAGCTCCTCTGCAAACCTGACATAGTCCTGGCTAGGAGTCGAGGGCCGAGGCGGTGGCAGACTAACAGCCGAAGAACTTGTGGCAGCGGTCTTCGATGATTTCAGGTTCTCGCGGAACGACTTGTCAATGGTCAGTTTCACAGGCAGTCGGTTCTGCGGACTGGCTGGAACCGAATCAAGAAATGCAAACTTGTCGACAGCAAATGACGGGTTTGCACTGAATGTGGCTCGGAAGCACTTGACCGTCTTTGTGCTACCGGTACCTACAAAAACAACATTCCGATTAATTACGGTACATCAAATGTCTATGCCATCATCCATTTTACAGGTGTGATAAATGGTGACGGTAGACAGGGTTCGAAGTGGAAAAAAAGTGCCGGTGTAGGAACTGTCAGAGAGCCAGTTGCAGATCTCTAATATTGCGTAGGCCTATCGTAAGTATTTTACTTAGTGTATTTAATCGTTAAAGATTAATCGTTATTCACGATTAATTTTTCTAGGTTTGATTAATCGTTAATTCTGTCGAATAATCGTTAATCATTTAGTCGTTAATCGATTAATCGTTAATCAATTAATCGTTAGTTAAAATTAATCATTACGTCGTCAGTTTTCTTTAAAACAGAAAGATACACTAAAATCCGCAAATCTGATTGTAAAAATTTGGAAAGCAAGCCGTAAGTGCATGGACGCAGATCTACGTATGAAGCACATGCCTGTCTGGTGTCCCTCACTGACTCAGCCTGCGCCCAACAAGGCGGCGCCACGACGAAACTATCGTTATGCAATCCGTTGATCCAAATAGAGAATTTGGTATTTGTATATCAATAATTCTAGCAGTAGATCGGCGATCTTGCTGTTAGCACTGGAAAATTGCTAGAGGTAGATCGAGTAGATACATTATTGTAAAGATGGTAGAATTTATATGCCTGGAAGACGTAGAAGGTCTACAAACCATGCCACGACACTGTCACGTATTTAAATCAGCTTATTCAGTATTATATCAGAGTCCATCTCGAGGCAAAGCTGTTTTTTTGTAACACGGACTTAGAACCATAATGCTTTTGAATAAATTTTATTTAAAGCTTGGTAATTGATAATATTTCAGTTTTAACCACAGTCTTAGCAATGCAGTGAAGAAGAAATGTGGCTGCATTCTTACATTAACAACGAGATAAATGTAATTAGGTAAATGGCGATCTACTGCTAGTAATTTTCTGCTCTCTACTGCGAGATCGCCGATCTACCGCTAGCACTGACCTTTGTATATTAACTTAGCGTGAACACCAAAATTTTCAGCTAAACTACTGAACCAGAACTGCTATAGGCTTTCGCGTGTCTCGTGAGCATTAGCTCCAATTCTTGTTGCTTAACTGTTCACTAGGTCTCTCAGACGTGCCACTATAAAATGCATTGTTACTAGTTACTAGTTAGTAAGCTAGTAACAATGCATTTTATAGTGGCACAATATTAGCAACAGAAGTAGCTGAAATTTGATGAGCCACAAGCCTGTCTATAGCCAGA
>Ga0209367_1007436_pt1 | contig 15100 bp, 8 predicted proteins | sample WorMetLIZISLAND2_FD_187412 | JGI IMG/M metagenome (GOLD analysis project Ga0209367, IMG submission 187412) | Marine gutless worms symbiont microbial communities from Max Planck institute for Marine Microbiology, Germany - Olavius geniculatus... ... | reverse complement strand
GTTATGATAAGCAGCATGTATGTACCTATCTGCAACCGTTTTCACATTATTCGAGCCAATAACGGCAAAATGACGTCTTTTTAAGGGGGGTACCCCTCTTCGACGCCCTCGTTCGAGGAGAACCCCTACACCCAGTGGCACGAAATTTTGTCACGATAAACTAGAGACCTTGGGGCAGTCCAAGGTGAAGATTTCGTGATCCTAGCTTGCACCGTTTTGATACAGCTCACGAGTGTGACGGACGGACGGACGGACAGACGGACAGACGGACGCCCAGACGATGGCAAAGACGCGCGAAGCATACTGCTTTCGCGCGTAAAAATTAGCACACCGATAACTCATGCGTTCGCGCCAATATTGTTTTATACTGGACATAGGAACTGACGGAAGACTAAGACCCGTAGTACCACTAGTGTGGCTTAATAGGAGTAGTGGAATACGATTGCATAATTTAATGACATCAGATTGCGTAATTCTAATACGCAATTAATGCTGCTTGTCGATGCACTTTTTTCTGTTTTAGTACTTTTCTGATTAACATAAATGCATCATATCATGACGCGTAAGAAAAACAGGCGATTAAATGCGTTTTGTTACTATCGTATAGACCTAATACATATAACTATAAAACACACAATTCACATAGTCTTCTGATGATGCTTACATTACTTTCTCCACTAATCTCGACTTTTTTTCATATAGGCTTAATCCCACACCGACGTCCCGTGTCTAGACCGCATGTCGTCTCGGATCCTACATGGCTTAAAAGCATTATTCAATTCGCTGTTGCCGGACCCAATCAGATGCAGCTTGGTTTGTTCCTGTCATCACGTGGATGAACACACGACACTGTCCAATAGCGGCAAAATCAGAGGATGCAGGGAAGGCGACATGGCCCCACTTTCTAAAAGTATACATCTTGGCTCTGTCACATCCTTCAGTATCGGTCACTTAAACACATTACTGACAAACAAACTGTGTTTAATTAGTCAGTGACTATTTGCAAACTTAGAAAAAATTGGCAACAGAATAATGTTTATTTTATTTCTTATCATATCTGCTTTCGTTTTCTATGCATTTAGGCCTAATGTGTGAATTTAGCAGCTTTTTGGTTGCATTTAAATTTAGCGCCACCAAATACGCCGAAACCGTCGTTTCGAGATTAAAAAGTGCAACAGTTTCTGGTAACGAAGCATTTTCCAAGACCCTTCCCAACATAGAGAGGGTACGGAGAGACACACCTCTCTCTCACCATTCTTTTTGCCTCGATTATCCGACTTTTGATCTTGGACGTGCCCCCCACTTTAAAGTATAGCTCCCGTTTCTACGGACACTGCTGTGACTATAGCAGCAGACAGACGTTTGATGATGATTGTAATTGCTATGACGCGTCGTGGACACGAGCCCTGCAGCTTGCTGTAAAGACGAGCACACAGCGACGTAACTGAACTGAACTTATATGGTTTACTTTTTGACAAACTGACATCACATGCGTCATGGGCACGAGTCATGGGCGATGGAAGCGTGGCATAATTGGGTTCAAGCAATCATGGCGAGACTCAATACTATGGGTCATTGTCTGACGCGTACGTGCGCGTAGTCACGTAGTCGCCGACGCTGTTAGAACCGATGGTGCCTACTGTAATACTTTACTGCTTGCCCATTGGGCATTGGCCAGTTCGTCAAAAACTAAACCGCGTCAGTTCAGTTCAGTTACGTCGCTCTATACGCACCTTAACGTTGTAGCCATTACGCCCGTGTGTACAGAATCAGTTATTGCGTGTCAGACGTTGCCGTCTGTCCCGTATAAGAACGACGAAGAATAGACGATGATGCTGCGTATTAATTCATGTTGTCTGTCGATGCAGATTTTGTTTGTTTCAGTGCTGTGCAGAAAAAGGGATTTTCGCAAAAATTGGACGAAGATAAACCACCTGCATTCGGCATGTAGATAATTTCAAATTCACGTTTAAATTTAATGTGGCCCACAAAATCAATTTTTGCAAGGATCATGCGCCATGAGTCAGCTTAAAATAAAATAAAGTGTCGCAAGCATTAAAACGCCATTAATATCGGATTGGCCACCTAAGAGACACGGTAAACCAATTTAACACATCTGGGGATAAATTTTAGAAAAAAACTAGAAAACATTCAGAGCACGCACACCTCCGCCAAGGCAATGTTGTTCGCTAGATGGCAGCACCATCTTCGGTTTTGCAGCGGTTTCCCTTATGCCCCTTTGAATTAAGCAATGGTAACTAAAATTTCAAAGTGATCCAGAATTCAGGATTCCTTCCGGATCACACCCAAAATTGAATCACTGCTAGTTTGTGCCATTCCCGACATAGGCTCAAAATTTCAGAAAGATTCGTCCATAACTTTTTGAGTTATCCTGCTAACACACAGACAGACAGACAAACAAAGTCTGGCAAAAACATTACCTCCTTGGCGGAGATAATTATTGCATGGCATGACCCCATAACAGCACTAAGCAAACTGGCACGAAGTACACGACAATGCTGGAAAAACTAGTTTTGAGAAATAAGATTTTAACTCTTGGCTTATTTTAGATTTGAAGTTTTTAGGTTGTAGCTTTTAGCTTTTAGTGTAAAATAAAAACCGGAGACAAAAGTACGACCCGAAAGAACATCATACACAGTACACACCATAATTTTCCCCGTAACATCGTTTTCTGTAAATTACTGCACAAGTCAGAAATTACGATTTAAATATAAAATTACATCTGATCTGTAATCGAATAGTGCACAACGGACAAAAAAACGTTAGAACCTAAAATCCGGACTTTTGTTGTGGTTTCTAGGTTGTTGAAGCCGATAAGCCTGGGGTCTCCCAACCCGTTTTTCACGCCTAGTATAGGAAACGGTGTGTATAATAAATGGCTGATTACCTCATAAAAGCGTGTCTCAGGAATCTTTCCAAAGTACATGACAAGCAGGTGGATGTGGACCGTTCTGCTCTTAAGATTGTCTTAAGATGTTCTTAAGATGCACTTAAGTTGGTGTTAAGATGCTCTCAGCAGGTGAATGTGGACGGGTAGCCAGAGCGCAGCAAACATGACAACCACCAACACCAGCGTGCGACCAACAGACACATCCAGGTGTAGACAGTAACATAGACCTAACACAGCTACCAGCGTGCGACCGGCCTGTCTCTTCTTGTCCACACTACGACTCTGCTTGCGACCTCCTCCTCCAGCGCCCCTTAGCGACCCGGGGTTACAACTGGCGCCTGACAGCGCCGAGGCTGATGACGTCATCGATGACGTCACGGGCGCTTTGTGACGCATGATGTGACGCAATATACCAACCGAAAAGAAGACGATGACCGTGAGCGGAATGAGGTAGGCGAATGTGAAGAAAGTGGCGTACAGTTGTCCGGCTGCTAGCTCACTGGAGATGCTACAGATTGGCTCGCCGTCATCGACCATGACACCGTACTTGATGAGAACTGGCGTGTTGACGGCCAACATCAGAACCCAGATAGCCACGATCACGATCCGTTGCCTGAGCCAGACTGGCTTCAGCTTACACTGCGAGACCATGGACCCGGGGCTAGTACATCGCGGCGCGATCGCAGTGTGCCTTTTTACTCAGCCTAGCCATCTGCACGCGGAAAGAAATCAGGACCCAGATAGCTACGATCATGCCAATGACACGTCCGGTGGTGCGATAGCGTGCTGTGCTGTTCGTGTGAACGATCGTCATATAGCGAATGACTGAAATAAGCACCAACGTGTAGACAGTGACATAGGCCGTGACGTTGATCAGGTAGTGCATTAGTCGACACGCGACGTCACCGAACGGCCAGCGATTGGCGGCAAACACATACGCGGTGGACGACGGGATTACTACGACAAACGACAGGTCGGCAATGGCAAGATTGAGCAGCAAAAAGTTGGTGACAGTACGCATGCGCTCTTTGGACATGATAACGTAGATGACCAGACTGTTTCCGGTGACCCCGAGGACGGTGACGATGCCGTACAGAATCGGAACGGTGACTTCGTAAAGCAGGAACGTGAAATAGTCGTTTTCGTTGTTCGTAGCGGTCGAGTTGCTGTTGTTGTTGTTAGCGGATATTGATGACGTCATCATCTGTGACGTCATCATCTCCGTGTCCGAGTCCATGATGGAAGCTACGGCTCGGTGCGCTCCTGTGGCACAACAGTCAAATAACAACGTGATAATTATGAACTATAACTCGTATAACAACTTGGGTGGTTTATATTGTTCCCTGGATGCAGACATCTTGGGTGGTAAAACAGTTTTGGAGAGGCATAGACGGCGTCAGTAGGCGAAGAGTATTGAAGTGTGCGGAACGACTGAAAATGCGCGACATAAAAATTCGACACAAAGAAAATTGCAGAAGGTAAAAATGCAGAACTAAAAATGCGGCACAAAAATGCAGAGCTAGAAAGTGCGAGACAACTCAGTGTGGAAAGCGAACAGACACAATATAGACCCAGCATAAAAGCAATCATCATTTCGGCGTGCTGATTTTTTTCTCCTGGAGTGTTTCGCTGTTTGCGTTTTATTGTTCGACGTCCTCTATTAAGGCCACTGTTGTAAGCAGTCACAGTCTGCGTGATAGTAAAAATATGTTCTGTTTGGAGCACATCTGACCCCCCACTTCGGTTAAATACATTTGCTTAAGAACGGCAGTAACTGGACACTCTGGACACTGAACAATAATTCTCGTCGATCGTCGTTGCAATGTGATGGTTGTGTTGACGCTATGATTTCCCAGTGGCTGGCGGGCTGGCTGCTGAAAACGTCGTATTGTAGTACACGTGACCAACGACGTCGTGCGTTAAAAATTTAGACGGGCAGTGAGTAACTAGTAAAAAGAATTTAACTGTCAAGTTCTTCGTACTGTAAAAGTTGTAATTTTTTGTCAGGCACTGCAAATTTTTGACATCAAAAGATTACGAGTGCTTAAAAATTTTTAGCCCGCAAAATTTCTGAAAAATAGGGGGTTTAAGTCCCAAATTTGGCATTTAAAATAAAAAAAATTTGACAAAAATGTTTTGACAATTTTTAGACAGTCCTAAATTAAGGGGTGGGGCAATTGCCTTTTCCCTTTTAGCCAGGACGCAACTGAAAGTGACATTGCGGAAGGACTCTGTGTTTGCAAAATCATAGAATGAAGGTTTACTTTTTTGATCTTCGATTCTATTATTTCGTGACAGCCACTATAACTGCAGACTTTAGTCTATAACACACTGATATAGTAGAAAGACATGGGCGCCCGGAAGAGAGAACAAAAAGGGTAGGCCTACTTGTACTTGTCCATAAAGCAGGCAAAAATAGTAAGTCTTTCATTCTTTACTCGCACAAACTACCGCCACACACGTGGAACTATGTACGGAACAACAGTAGGCCTAAAGGCTACTGTCGACTATGCATGTGGCCCATTTTTTTGTTCGCAACGATTTCTAGGTTGGCTTTTAAAATAATAATCAAAGTTCAAAATGGTAATACTGGAGCAGATGGGAATGACCATAATATTATTACTTTCAATATGTATCGGCTTTGACACAATCGACAGTGCATTATGCAAGCGTAAGGAGGCATAATACACAGTAGACAGTGTTAAAACGTACTTATTTCATGGCCGTGATCGACGGCGTGTTCTGCCTGGTCGCACGTGTACAAACGCTGTACAAAAGCGAGACGCTATCAATCTTTACGCTTCGGCCTAATTAGAATAAGAGTGTGAGCACTTGAAACATTAGGAATACTACAGTGAGAAGCAGGAGAACAAAGTAAGTCATAATGTAAAAAATATCATCGAAAAAAAACAAATTGTGCAAAAAAAATCTTGCTTGCACGTTAGCTAGATTCGCTCTACAGACCTAGTCCCTACTCAAATATTATTAGTAGTGCATAGCCAATGTAAACAGCATAAATGTACTAAGTCTTTGGCTGGAAAAAAATCCTCCGGGAAAAGCAAGGAATGCAAAAAATTCTGCTTGCTCGCTGTGTTTAAATCCAGGTTGAAGACACACATTTTCCGTCAGACATTTAACCTCAGCGACTAGTTCTGTCCGCCAGCGCCACTGAAGTCTTCTTAGCACATACTGGCGCTTTACAAGTCAGATTATTATTATTATTATTATTATACGCTGCTTTCGTTACCTCAGAAGTGTTCTGTGAGGCAAAAATGCGCCAAATTTAGGTTCGGCCAGGTTCCCACTGAGCAGACCCTTTTCTTAAGCGTCTCTTGCACGGCGCGCGTCCCCCTCCCTATATGTTGTACTATTAGATAGAATAGATATTGACTGAATGCATAATTAGTTGGTTAAGTCAGCGTTGCTGTTGAGAACTTTTTGCACAAGCAATGCAGCAGCTACAATCTCAATAGGCCTATTAATGACGCGATGCATGCACTGTAATAAATAATTGATACATGGCTACGGACGACGACTACTTGACTTGATCTTAGAAGCACCGTGCAGAATACTCGCAGTATCGCGTGCATGAACACACACGACTTAAGCCTTGTTTACATCCAGTCAAAAGACGCAACGAACGCGACGGACGCAAAGCGACATTGTGTATACTTGCGTTTTGGCTGTTACGTCGCTTGCGTCAGCTGCGTCCAAAAAGTACGCTGGGCATTGCGTTGTGTGCGCTGCGTGGGTTGCGTGTACTAACTAACCGAACATGATGACGGACAGACAACTAAGCGCACTGCTGCAGTCCAGTCGAACGAAGCTAATTCGATAGAGCTCTGATTGCATTCGAGCTCGGATTGACAGATGCAAACGAACGTATAGTACACGCACGTTGAATCAAAGCAAGCCACACTGACTGGTCTGCCAAAAGTACGACACTGATGTCTGTGTCTAAAGTTTTATTTCCGAGGCCCTTTGTAAGTACAAGCAGCGTTAGGGTATTATTCAACGGTCCAACGGAAAAGTGGACTAAATCCAAAAAAGACTTAATATTATGGACTTCGTCCATTTTCCGTTGGACCCTCTGATGGTTTTCCTTTACATGTCTTTGTAAGTCTTATTTTGAGGAGGTATAAAAATTTTTTTAATGAACACCAATGTATTCATTACACGGTAAGTAGGCGTAAAAAAAAGTAGGCCTACTCGCTACTCCGCTATTGAGCAGAGACAACGCGATGCAATGGTATAGGCCTAACCGCGGTTGCAGATTGCTATTTGTTACTGAAGCAGCCGCTCAGTTTTCAGATGTGCTACAGTATAACTTTATTGTCAGCAGCAGGAACAATGAGATGCGATTACCTCATCGGCCGGTCCATGAACACTTTATGACACCACACCGTACATGGTCGAGATGTGACTGCTGCGGCGACAAGATAGACTATCCGCTGAACGTTCTGCTTTCTGTGAAACACTGATCGATAAAACTGATCGATCAAAACATCTTTGTCGTCGCGACATCGCCATACGTGGCGATTCTGCGAAATAATGGTCAGAAGTTCTTCGCTCTCGATTAACTACGGTAGAGAACTTTGCAGAATGTATAGCAGTACCAACGATTGTGTATTGGTAGGCCTACGTTTCGTTGTAGTCCAACTGATAAAATAGAAGCGAAAAGTAAACCATCAAGCGTATCAGAACTGTACCAAATATTGACCGATTTTACAGGGCATCAGTATAGCTTGCAATGCAGATGTCATGTTTTAGCTGTGGCAAAGATGTCTGTGTGGATGTCACAAGGCTGTAGTGTAGGCCTATAGCGTCAAAACAACGCAAGCCAGGATCACGAAATCTTTACTGTCAGCTCCGTGAAAGACACTGGTTTCAGAATCCGTAAAACTTTTCAGAAATTTGAGCGGTGTCGCGATAGTTAAATCACAGCAAAAAATCGTCATGGTGATAACGTCGTTGAACTAATACCCCGTTCACACGACGAAGCTGACTCGACGAACGCATGTCGAGCTGGCTGTAAGACGCACTGCAAGCGCTTAAGAGCCAGCTTCGTGCTGTAAACGAAGTATAACTGACTGCGATTTATGCACGAGTCGAAAATGTTGACGATTGCAATTAATTTACGGCTGTACGGACGATATTTTTATGTGCCTGTGCGGAAACGGCATTATTTTTAAATCTGCTGTCACCGTCGTTGTCAGCTTTATCGACTTTTTTCGCAGATAAGTTTATTGACATTTTGTCCGCGTGGGCGTCGTGCAATGTGTTCTCACAACTACAGCTTAAACCTGAGCATTGCAGAGCGCCTGCGTGAACATCGCTTGAGGCTAGAATCGTGAAGTACAAACAAAAAGAGTTTCACCGGCGGCGACGCGTTGGCAACGCGTGGTCGCGAATACATCACAGTCTTATAAGCTGAAACTTCACTTGCCACTCTGTTGTCGATTTATTGTACAACATGCAGCTGTACATTGTACACGCTGCAGAACAAATCTGCTAAGGTCATAATACTGGGAAAGGTGACTGTCTGTGGACAGGTAAACCATCTCGGTATAAAACCAACACCAAGGTCAACTCAGCCTTTCATCTTCCCGGACTAGGCAAATGGAGTACCGGCCTGCTTGACTGCGGTTGAGACGAGACGAGTTCATCTGTGACAAGTAGTAGGTAACACTGCGTTATGTGACATATGGCAGGCGATGCTCCGAATCTCTGCGACTGGTTTCCCACAAAAAAAAACTATGCATGCCATGCACACCTTTAACTGGTTTAAGCTTTAAATCCACATCTGGACATGTTAAAATGTTGCAGAGTTTGAAGTACGACGACTTCTTGTAGTTTAACAAATCCTCGACATATCTAAGTGATGGAGTTTGTGCTAGCCATAGTGCATAGACTGTGATGACGTGATGACGAATACACAAACAGAGACACATTATACACACAGGGCAGACAAACAAACAAAAACCTTCATCAGATTAGCTCAACTGTGTTTAGTAGGGCCTACGTACATTCTGTGACACTTTAGAAAAGTCGAAAATCCAGATTTCGAGATGACATTATTAGGAGTGCGGAACAAACACTGTCATTAGATAAGCGACGCGTCGTCAGAACATTGTCTGTCGGTTTGTCACGTTTTACTGTATTTTATCTTAAGCTATTCTGGTATTAACACGAATATACGGTTTATTTTGCATCAGTGGCTGGATTGTATTGGCTTTGCATCGTATTATATCTGCCGTTGGCGAATAAAGGTGCTCATTACGTGTATGCACTGTTGTCACACACAATCGTCGGCGACAGCCATGCACGATTAGTTTAACAAGCGGCTCAAGCCGTGTTTCCATTTAACACAACGGACACAACGCGAGGTCATTGCGTATTTTGACGAGACAGGTGACGCAAGAAAGTACGCAAACAAGTACGTAACAAACACAATGAACGCATCAAAACTACGCAACAACTGCAGCGGTGTCAGCGGACGCAGCTGATGCCAGCAACACAAGGATAGAAGCGATGTCTGTTCTTGGATTACATTTGTTGCGTTCGTTGCGTATGTTTCGTTGGTTGGAAACCAGCCTTCACGTTACGATGAAAATGTTCTAGGCATAAAAATATGTCCATCACAGCTAGATGCGCTCAGTTGTTGTTAACTTGCTAGCAATGTTGCAATGCACTGTTTGCTTCTGATAGATTCTGTGACGATTAATCATTAATACGGTCACAATTTGCCAGAATATTTTCAACATTTTATACTGCTATTCGAATAAAAATGTATTATTATTTAAATATATTTTACAATTTTTTTATTTTATTAATTTTATTTTATCTGTTAACCAGAAATAAACTTATTTCTTTCACTGGCAGACCCAGAATCCAAAACGAAAGTGGGACGAGCATGAAAGGCGTAGTGAGTGAGTGAGTGAGGGAGTGAGTAGGGTTTAACGTCCCACTCGACACAGCATAGGTCATTTCGGGGACGGCCGTTGCGGGCAAAATTGCACATGCACATATTAATAACAAAACAAAAAGTTCAACATCTACAGAAAGTTTAATCTTTATAAAACACAAAACACAAAAAACGACCTAAATCTGAAATTGTAAGAACTGCCAATTATAATTATGCATAATATGTATTGATAATGGCAGTTTTAATAATTTTCCTTGTTATCTTCCAGACAGTCATCAATGCCATAATGCTGTCTATTGGAGTACAGAGGGCAGATCAAGAATATGAAACGAAAGTGGCTTGAACATGGAAGGCGTAGCCTATAATGGCTTCCTTTACTTTATCGTGTCTTTTCATAGTCTGTATACAGTTCCGGTACTATAAATCAGATCTATTGCAGCATAATTCTCAGCTCGTCTGTGATAGATTTTTTTGCGGCGAACTCTGTCGCGGTTCTGTTAACTTTTCTCTGACAATACTAAATTGAAAACGTTGTGTCATTATAAGCCGTGATGGTTTTATGGGTGACTATAAATCCGGACGTGCATATGGCGCAATAGGCCTACCAACACGCGTCACTGCCACGGATTCCCTCCGACTAAAATTTCATCATAACGAAACCAGTCGGCGTTTTATTACGTTTTATTACGTCATTCCGAGGATGAAGAGAAAGTTGTGTTGGCAGCGTTTAGACTCGGAGAAAACAGTCAAGTCCAGTCTGAATCGTCGTAACTGGATTCTGAATTATGACGTGTTTGCACCGCGGAGCAGTTGAGTTGAGTTGTGCAGAAGCCCGCGAAACGCTCGAGCAGACAGCTCCGCCCATTTTCATTCGTCAGTCATAATAAAATCAGCGTCCTGAGCGCACGCTATCACAGTTTTACGACAGCATTTACAGCCGCTCTGTTTTCCGACAAACGCAAACCAACTTTACGTCAGAAAATGTCGATCTCGTAAGACCGAAACAGCAGCTTCGCACTTCGCTGCAGTCCCGGATGAAATTATTATTTTGTCAGCTGCGGCGGTGGCTCGTAACTACCCAATGCACACGCGTGTTATAACTGCAACGATTTATGTACAGGGTGGTCCAAATCATCTCCGTTTGTTGCACGACGACGTTTGTAATGTTGAAATAATACAAGAAAAGCCCAGCTAAAGCAAAGGGGAACGCGAGACAGCAGTGCATATGTGAAGGCCCGGTGTGTATGGGTTAACGTAGGCTAAAGCGTTAACGGTAGCCAGACAGCAGCTGGACCGACGCAACGCAGCAGTTTGTTATCAGTTGCCGCTCTGATCTTAAAGAGACGTGCGATGCTCGCAGTTCTATATGAACAACTGTGTTGATATTAGTTTTATTAATTACCCCACGGTCCGTCATCTTTCTCTAGCTAAGCGAGTTTGAGTATAGGGTAAGACTATCTGATCACATCCCTACAGCTTTTTTAACATTCGACCTGCTTCTTACGTGTTTGATGGGCCAACAATACGTTCACTGATTATAATTCAAAATGACGTAAAACGAAGCAGTAAAGCTACGACGTTTATGTTGATAGTGATTAAACGTAGATAACAGTAAAAGGTTGAGTAGCCGATATTGTCGTTTGTTTGGTCATTTTTGAATGCACTCGTAGAGTTACTGACCCCTTATACCACTGCAGATAATAGTGGCAGAGATAGGCAGTACGAGTGCCAGCGTGGAATTAGATGATGATAACTTTATGTTAGGCCTATGATGACGTGAAATCAGCCAAGGAAGTCTTATATAGTAGCGGCGCTATCTATGTAGAGTTCCATGAATCAGCCGCGCACGAACCCTGAAGCTGACTTGGGCTTGTTCAGCATGTTTGACCGAACGAGGGCCCTTGCAAAACGGGGGCCCCACAAGCCAGAAAATGTCGGAAAATAGCTAGACATTTTTTGGCCCGTGCCACAGTGACTGTAAAAGTCTTTTTATGGCGTGTTCTTATTTAACATGACAGAAAGTTAAAATATGCTTCCAAATTCAGTAAGCCGTATCTCAAATCAGCCTAGAATAAGCAGCAAAATTGTGTGCAGTTCTGAAGGTGAAATTATGGTAAGTCTTTATTCATTAATGTCAAAAAAATTGTATGAGGGCGCAGAGCCCTTAAATTTTTACCAACCGAAGCTCAACCGGGTTATTGACGCAGAGGGCTACAGTACAGAACTGAATGGGCAATATCGACAAACAGTCTCCAGCGAATTTCATTGTTCCAAGCCAGTGAAGACAGCGTTCGCAGACATAAAGCGGATCGGATCGAGACATAAAGCTACATCTGTGCCGAGCACAAATTACAATTCCTGGAATAGCTGCTCGTGACGCATCTGTTAAGATATTTGGTCTTAACATACCGGTATCTGATAAGCCGTCTCTAAGCGAACATGCGGGAGTTATAAAAACGCGCACAAAGCGACGTAACTGAACTGAACTGTCATGACATGGTCGAGTTTTTGACGAAATGATCAATGGTCGAGAAGTCAGTTACGTCGCTGTACATGGGTCTTAACGGCGCCTCAGTACATGTAGCATACTTTACGTTCTGAGACCATTACGACTGCACGACTTTGGAGGGTCCGACGAAACACTACAACGGACCGCACCGGACATCCGGTGCGGTCCGGTGCAGTGTTTCTCCGGACCGGACTTGGTACATTGTACGGTACAGTGCGATATGCTTGCTCAAGGTCACCCAAAGTCGTTGGTCTTGAAACCAATCAAAAGTGCGTAAACGAATTGCTATTAATAACGAATAGTAACTTTGACCCTTGCTTCGCACCATTTCTAAAAATTTGACTTATTTGTTTAAAAAATTGAAAATTTTTCCTAACCCAGTCATTTATATTTTTTTCAAATTCCTGCGAAAATCAAAATATCTAAAGATTTTGAAACTACAGTCTTTCTTGAAACTGACAGTGAATATTTCGTGATCTTATCTTCCGTCGTTTTGGTGGAATTACAGAGTGTAACAAACAGATAAACAGACAAACAGACAGACACCTTTGCGATGGTTAAGATCAGGCATCTTTCACAGTGCATGCTATAATAGCGCACTGTAAAAATGATCGTAACTAGCGCGTTAATGGTTAGCCTAATTTTAACGTTATGCGCTATACAAGCTCACGTTTTACGTACTTCTGTACCTACATCCTTAACAAAAATACAGTCCAACATAAAACTTTAAATATCGCATAAGATACACCGACACTTATTATTACCTGGGATGCTGACAGTAGCTGGTTGCTGTAAGAAACTGTTTGCTGCCAAAGCTGCTAGGTGCAATAATGAGTTTGTATACTGTACGTTGTTGGCGGCAAACTGTCGACTTGTAGGCCCCACGACTGCTGAACAGACAACTACTACTACATGAAACTACATAAACCACAACTATTACTACTACAACTACAACTAGTAGGCCACTGTATGCGTACTCTCAGCAGACGCAGGTGTGATGGTGTGGTAGATAACGGCACCGCACGGCGAGCAGCCTTTTAAAGCAAAAGCTCACGCTGTCCGTGCACTGTGTTGTTGCGTGCCAGTCAGTGTGGCTTATAGCTTTACGTATACATTTACACAGCTGCACTGAGGTGACTGCACGATACCGCTGCTGCTACTGCTGTTGCTGTCACGAAAGAACGGTTTCTCAATGTCACAGCGCGTACACCATCACCTGACACAGCCGATCACAGGTTGTCAGGATGTCCAGTGGGTGATCAGCTGTGACGCCAAAGATTGCGAACTGTTTTAAACGAGTAGCCTCGGGCGTCTGTAGCCAGTGATCCAATGTTTGTGCTGCTGCTGGTGTTGCTGATGGTGATGATGATGATGATGATGACAACGACACTTAAGACGTGTACAAACTACAAAGCGGCAGAACTGAGCTGAACTAAACTTAACTGCCAATTTGTTTTCTTGCTCCTCGGTCCTCAGTCCGCGCCAGGGTTGTTAGTAATAGTGGCCAAAAATATTGCAACACCAATAGCAATACTTGGTGGAAAATTATTGCAATACTGGTTGCAATATGTTTTTTCCAAGTCAGCATTGCAATACTATTGCAATACGTTTTGCAATACTGCACTATCCAATCTTTCCAAATAAATTGTGATCTTTGCCGCTATGTACAATTTTTTTTCAAAATTCTTGGTTGACTACAGACTACGTGATAACGTGATCAACCCAGAATTTAAACAACAAACAAGTCATGTTGACGCGCAATTTTTCCGTTTGGTCTTTTTCGTGCGACTAAGTAATAGAATGAAAAGATTCTTTGCGTAGGCCTAATTAAACAACATCTTCACGATTAGGAGTGTACCAAACATAAAAAGTATTGTTTTCAAGTATTGCAATATTTTCAAACTGGAAGTATTGCAATACATGTACTTGTTGCAATACTAAAAAGTATGGCAATACTTATTGCAATAAATGCAATACAGCAATATTAACAACCCTGGTCCGCGCCATAGATGTTAAAAACCTGAATTTGCGAATAAAAACATAAAAAATATGTTTTTTTTTATTTTTGTAAAAAACACGTAAAAATACATAAAACACTGAACCATTTAGCACAATAACATGTTAAAAACAAAAACCTACCACTTGTGAAGACTACAGACCGGAATGTACTGAATGTTATTATGTAACCGTGACTATTGTACAGATCAAAAACAGGACTAAACGCAACTTGCCCATGAGAAATGCATCATATGTGTAATTTTGTATGTTTATTTTTAATAAAAAAAAACAAAAACGTGACATTAAAAATAAAACAAAAACATTTAAAAACATTAAAAATTTTCAAAACATTAAAAAAAAATTTTTTAAATTTAAAAATAAAAAAAAACATAAGAAAAATGTTTGTTAAACTTTTATTTAACAAGTAATTTGAGCAAAGCTCACGAAACGCGCGAAAGCCTATAGCAGTTCCGGTTCAGTAGTCACCCATTGCAGTACTAACCGGGCCCGGCGTACGGTAACTTCGTTTCAGTTGAAACGCGTTACCAACTACTCCACGCCACCAACGCCAGTACCGAAATCTTTGAAGTCTTTGATGCCCGCCTGCGCTGGGCTCCATGAATCTATGAAATCGGGACTTAGACTGCTGAAATCTACGTTTAATGCTGAAAATTTCATACGCAGGTTGTCTTGGTCTAACTCCAGCCATTTCGTCGCAATTCAGTATTGAAATGTGCGCAGCATCCAAATATTGCGA
>Ga0209367_1007435_pt1 | contig 15102 bp, 7 predicted proteins | sample WorMetLIZISLAND2_FD_187412 | JGI IMG/M metagenome (GOLD analysis project Ga0209367, IMG submission 187412) | Marine gutless worms symbiont microbial communities from Max Planck institute for Marine Microbiology, Germany - Olavius geniculatus... ... | reverse complement strand
AAATTGGGCGGGGGGGTAAAATTTCCCGGCATCAAAGTCACGTGGCCCGAACTCAAATGCATTGGTATACGCCGAACGCGCATTGTCGACTTATGGTAGGTCAACATGAACGCTTATAACTTTGTTCATAGTGGACCGAATTTTACAAAGTTTTTTTTGTTCAACGCCCAAAAGATCGTTCTCGTCAACGCCGTTTACATATTGTCGCTATCTTCATCGGTTTTAGAGATATTTGCGCTCAAACTCGAAAATTGTCGTAAATCGCGCCAATTTTTGCACGTTTTTTGCCCTCCCAAATTTCAAGAGGGGCGGTGCCTCCAAAAGTTGTACTTGCGTTAACACCCCCACTTAGAGCGGCGTCAAGTTCCAAAGTTTCGTCAGGCTACACTTTTTAACTCCGAAGTTATAAGCGCTCCTTTATTGCTTTCTAAGCCAATTTTTGACCCCCTTTAAAACAAGTTGTAAAAAAGGCCCCCGTCCCCTGTGGGGGGTGCGCTAGTATTTTGCATGTTTTTGGCCCCTAAAAATTTTTTGGGGAGACTCCCCCAAAATTTCGGCCCGAGATTATAAAATCGAACACACTTAGGAGCATCGTGCAACATTTCGCCTTAGCTGGGAAATTACGCGGCGAGGAAAAAAAGAAACCACAGGAAAACAGAAGTCCTTCCGAAAACTGTCGTTTTCGGACAGACTAAAAAACTACAGCAAAACAGAAGTTTTCTGAAAACTATCGTTTTCAGGCGGACTAACTAGAAATTTGGGGCAAAGCTTAACGTAAGTCCGATTGAGGGAAATTGGGAAAGAGAAAGTAAAAAGTAGGGAACAATTTCTTGGCATCAAAGTCACGTGGCCCGAACTCAAATGCACTGGCATACGCCGAACGCGCTATGTCGACTTGGGGTAGGTCAACATTAGCGCTTATAACTTGGTTCGTGAAAGTCGGAATTTCACAAAAAAAATTTTTTTCAACGCCTAAAGAATCGCTCTCGTCAAGCAGTTTAGATTATGTCGTTATCTTCATCGGTTCCAAAAATATTTGCGCTCAAACTCGAAAGTTGTCGTAAATCGCACCGATTTTTGAACGTTTTTTGCTCTCGCAAATTTTAAGGGGGCGGTGCTTCCAAAATTTGTACACGCGTTAACACTTCAACCTAAAGGCACATCAAGTGCCAAAGTTTCGTTAGGTTACACCCCCTAACTGCGAAGTTAAAAGCGCTACTTTATTGCATTTTAAGCCAATTTTTGACTCGTCTTTGAAAAAAATTGTAAAGAGGGCCGCCGTCCCCGGTGGAAGTGCGCTAGTAAAACTTGGTCATTCTCTAATGCGTGTAAAAATTTGAGGGCGCAGCACATCCTAGGGGCCGAAATATGATCTTCCAAATAATGCGACTTAGGGTAGGTCAACGTTAGCGCTTATAACTTGGTTCGCAGTTGACAGAATTTCACAAATTTTTTTAACGTTGAAAGGATCGCTCTCGTAACGCCGTTTAGATTATGTCGTTATTTTTATCGTTTCCAGTAATGTTTGCGCTCAAACTCGAAAGTTGTAGTAAATCGCACCGATTTTTAAACGTTTTTTGCCCTTTCAAATTTTAAGGGCGGGCGGTGCTTTTAAAATTTGTACTTGCGTTAACACCCCAACATAGAGAAACGTCAAGTGCCAAAGTTTCGTCGGGCAACATTCCCTAACTACGAAGTCATAAGCGCTTTTTTATTGCATTTTAAGCCAATTTTTTACTCGCCTTTGAAAAAAGTTGTAAAGAAGACCGCTGTTTCCAATGGGGGGTGCGCTAGTAAGACTTGGTCATTCTCTAGTGCGTGTAAAAATTTGGGGGCGCAGCATCCCCAAGGGACCGAAATATGTTTTTTCCAAAAAATGCGCTTTAGTTTGGTACGAGTTCACATCGAGATCTTCAAGGTTACTGGACCAAATTTCTCCGGACTTGTCTCGCCTAACGCAGGAAAAATTGCGGTAGATAAAGTAAAAATCAGGTTTTGAATATCTTTATCTGTTTCGGAGATATTCGCCGCCGAACTTCAAAGTCGTCCGAAATTGGGTTTAACTTTGCATGTTTTTGGCCCCTGAAATTTTAGGGGGAAAGGCTCTCCGAAATTTTGGATTAGCTTTATAGAACTGGGCCTAGTACTGACCATCGTGCAAAATTTTGCGCCGGTCGGCCCACGCATCTCGGAGATTTCACGTTGAACAAAAACTTGGTAGCAAAACACAAACAACCTAGAAATTTAAGGCAAAGCCCAACGTGAGTTCGCCCGGCGCCCTAAGTCCGATTAAAAGAAATTAGGAAAGGTGAGTAAAGAGGGGGACAATTTCCCCGGCATCATAGTCACGTGGCCCGAACTCAAATGCATTGGCATACGCCGAACGCGCTATGTCGACTTAGGGTAGGTCAACATCAGCGTTTATAACTTGGTTCGAGGTAAACGGAGTTTCACAAGAGATTTTTTTGTTCAACGCTTAAGGGACCGCTCTCGTCAACGCCGTTTATATTATGTCGTTATCTTTATCGGTTCCAGAAATATTTGCGCTCAAACTCGAAAGTTGTCGTAAGCCGCACTAAATTTTGAACGTTTTTGCTTTCCCAAATTTTAAGGGAATCGGTGCTCCCAAATTTCGTACTTGCGTTAACACCCCAACCCAGAGCCGCGTCAATTGCGAAAGTTTTGTCGAACCACACCCCCTAACTCCGAAGTTATAAACGCTAATTTATTACATTTTGAGCCAATTTTTGACCCCCCTTTGAAAAAAGTTGTAAAAAGGGCCACCGTCTCCGTTAGGGAATGCGCTAGTAACACTTGGTGATTCTCTAGCGCGTGTAAAAATTTGGGGGCGCAGCATTTCCTAGGGGCCGAAATATAACTTACAGAAAAATGCGACTCAGAGTAGGTCAACATTGGCGCCTATAAATTGGTTTGTAGTGGACAAAATTTCACAATTTTTTTTGGTTCAACGCAGAATTAACCGTGTTTGATAAGCCGTTTAGGTTATGTCGATATCTCTATCCAGTTTAGAGATATTTGCGCTCAAACTCGAAAGTTGTCGCAAAACGTACAAAATTTTGGACGTTTTTTGCCGTCCCAAATTTTAAGAGGAGGGGCGGTGCACCCAAATTTCGTACTTGCGTTAACACCCCAACTTAGAGCCGCGTCAATTGCCAAGTCGTGCGGCTACACCCTTTAACTCACAAGTTATAAACGCTAATTTATTGCATTTTAAGCCAATTTGTGCCCCCTTTTGAAAAAATTTGTAAGAAAAGCCCCCGTCGCCGGTGGGTAATGCGCTAGTAAGACTTGGTAATTCTCTAGCGCGTGTAAAAATTTGGTCGCGCAGCACCCTTTAAGGGCCGAAATATGGTCTTCCAAAAAATGCACTTTGGGTGGGCACTATTCAACATCGAGATTTCCAAGGTCACTAAACCAAACGTCATTGTATTTGTTCCGCTTAACGCAGGAGAAATCGCGGTAGACAGAATAAAAATCCGATTTTGAATATCTTCATCCGTTTCAGAGATATTCGCCGCCAAACTTCAAAGTCGTCCGAAATTGGGCCAAATTTTGCAAGTCTTTTGCCCCCGAAATTTTTTTGAAGTGCGCTTTCCAAAATTTTTTTGGTGTGTGTCTTTTAAAATTTTAAACCGGCATTATAAAATTCGGCCTAGTACTGACCATCGCGCAAAATTTCACGCTGGTCGGCCCACGCGTCTCAGAGATCTCGCGTTGACAAAAAAAAATAAAAAAAAACATCTGGGCTAAAACTTAAGTCCTTCCGAAAACGATTATCGTTTTCGGGCGGACTAACTAGAAATTTGTGCAAAGCCCAACGTGATTCCGCCCGGCGCCCTAAATCCGATTGGGAGAAATTAAAGTGGGGAGTAAAATTTTTCCGGCATCAAAGTCACGTTGCCCGAACTCAAATGCATTGACATATGCCAAACGCGCATTGTCGACTTAGGGTAGGTCAACATGAGCGTCTATAACTTTGTTCGTAATGGACCGAATTTCACAAAACCTTTTTTGTTATCGCGAAAGGTTCGCCGTCCCCGGTAAGGGTGCGGTAGTAAAACTTGGTGATTTTCTAGCGCGTGTAAAAATTTGGGGGCGCAGCACCCCCTAGGGGCCGAAATATGGTCTTCCGGAAACTGCGACTTAAAGTAGGTCAAAATGAGCGCTTATAACTTTGTTTGTAGTGGACGGAATTTCACGATTTTTTTTGTTTCACGCACAAGAGATCCTACTCGTCAATGCCGTTTAGATTTTGTTGTTACCTTTATAGTTTCCAGAGATATTTGCGGTCAAACTCAAAAGTTGTCGTAAAACGTACTAAATTTTGGACGTTTTTTGCCCTCCCAAACTCACATCTAGATCTCCAAGGTTACTAAACCGATCTTTACCGGATTTGTTTCGCCTAACGCGGGAGGAATCGCTGTCGAATGTGTAATTTACCGATTTTGAATATCTTTATGCATTCCGGAGATATTCGCCGCCAAACTTCGAAGTCGACCGAAATCGGGCCAAATTTTGCACGTTTTTGCCCCCTAAAAATTTTTGGAAAAGGCTGCCCCAAAATTTTGAAACGGGATTATAAAACTGAAGGCAGCACCGAGCATCGTGCTAAATTTTGCCTTAATCGGCCGACGGGCTCAAAGATTACGCAACGAAAATAAAAGAAAGAAAAAACCACAGCAAAACAGAAGTCCTTCCGAAAACTATCGTTTTCGGGCGGACCAACAACAAAATTTGGGGCAAAGCCCAACGTGAGAACGCCCGGCGCCCTAAGTCCGATTGGATGAAATTGGGCAAAAAGAAGTAAAAAGGGGGACAATTTTCCCGGCATCAAAATCACGTGGCCCGAACTCAAATGCATTGGCATAAACCGAACGCGCTATGTCGACTTGGGGTAGGTCAACATTAGCGCTTACAACTTGGTTCGTAATAGACAAAATTTCGCAAAATTTTTTTTTCAACGCATAAAAGATCACACTCGTCAACGCCATTTAGATTATGTCGTTATCTTTAACGGTTCTAGTAATATTTGCGCTCAAAGTCAAAAGTTGAAGTAAATCGCATCGATTTTTGAACGTTTTTTGCTTTCCCAAGGGAGCAGTGCCCACAAAATTTGTACTTGCGTTAACACCACAACTTAAAAACACGTCAAGTGCCAAAGTTTCGTTGGGCTACACTCTTTAACTACGAGGTTATAAGCGCTTCTTTATTGCATTTTAAGCCAATTTTTGACTCGAAATTGTAAAGAGGGCCGCCGTCCCCGATGGGGGTGCGCTAGTAAGACTTGGTCATTCTCTAGTGCGTGTAAAAATTTGAGGGCGCAGCACATCCTAGGGGCCGAAATATAATTTTCCAAATAATGCGACTTAGGGTAGGTCAACGTTAGCGCTTATAACTTGGTTACAGTGGACGGAATTTCACAAATTTTTTTTAACGCCGAAAGGATCGCTCTCGTCAACGCCGTTTATATTATGTTGTTATCTTCATTGTTTCCAGTAATGTTTGCGCTCAAACTCTAAAGTTGTAGTAAATCGCACCGATTTTCAAACGTGTTTTGCATTCCCAAATTTTAAGGGGGGCGGTGCTTTTAAAATTTGTATTTGCGTGAACACCCCAACATAGACACACGTGAAGTGCCAAAGATTCGTTGGACTACACCCCCTAATTACAAAGTTATAAGCGCTAGTTTATTGCATTTTAAGCCAATTTTTTACTCGCCGTTAAAAAATAGTTGTAAAGAGGGCCGCTGTCCCCGATGGGGGTGCGCTAGTAAGACTTGGTCATTTTCTAGTGCCTGTAAAAATTTGAGGGCGCAGCACCCCTAGGGGCCGAAATATGGTCTTCAAAATAATGCGACTTAGGGTAGGTCAACGTTAGCGCTTATAACTTGGTTCGCAGTAAACGGAATTTCAAAATTTTTTTTGTTCAACGCCAAAAGAATCGCTCTCGTCAACGGCGTTTAGATTATGTCGTTATCTGCTTCGGTTCCAGTAATATTTGCGCTTAAACTCGAAAGTTGTAATAAATCGCATTGATTTTTGAAAGTTTTTTGCTTTGTTAAATTTTAAAGGGGGCAGTGCCCTCAAAATTTGTACTTGCGTTAACATCCCAACCTAGAGATACGTCAAGTGCCAAAGTTTCGTTTGGCTACACTTTTTAAGTACGAAGTTATAAACGCTCCTTTATTGCATTTTAGGCCAATTTTTAACTTGCCTGTAAAAAAAGTTGTAAAAAACGTCCCGTTTCCAGTGGGGGGTGCGCTAGTACGAATTGGTGATTCTCTAGCGCGTGTAAAAATTTTGGGGCGCAGCACACCCTAGGGGCCGAAATATGTTTTTTTCTGAAAAATGCTTTTAGTTGGGTACGATTTTACATCGAGATCTCTAAGGTTACTGGACCAAACTTTACCGTACTTGTTTCGCCTAACGCAGGAGGAATCGCGATAGATGGAATGTTTATCCGATTTTGAATATCTTCATGCACTTTGGAAATGTTCGACGCCGAACTTCAACGTCGTCCGAAATCGGGTTAAATTTTGCATGTTTTTGGCCCATGAAATTCTTTGGGGGAGGGCTCTCCAACATTTTGGACCAGCATTATAGAACTGGGCCTAGTACTAACCATCGTGCAAAATTTTGCGACGGTCGGCCCACGCATCTCGGAGATTTCGCGCTGAACAAAAAATTTGTAACAAAACATAAACAACTCAAAAATTTTGGGCAAAGCCCAACGTAAGTCCGCCCGGCGCCTTAAGTTCGATTGGGGGAAATTGTGGAAGAAAGGTAAAAAGGAAAGGGACAATTTCTTCGTCATCAAAGTCACGTGGCTCGAACTCAAATGCATTGGCATACGCCGAACGCGCTATGTCGACTTAGGGTAGGTCAACATTAGCGCTTATAACTTGGTTGTTGGTGGACGCAATTTTACAAAGATTTTTTGTTCAACGTATAAAAAATAGCTTTCGTCAACTCCGTTTAGATTATGTCGTTATGTTTATCGGTTCCAGAGATATTTGCGCTCAAACTCGAAAGTTGTAGTAAATCGCATCGATTTTTGATCGTTTTTTTGCCCTCCCAAATTTTAAGGTGGCAATGCCCCCAAAATTTGTACTTGCGTTAACACCCCAACCTAGAAACACGTCAAGTGCCAAAGTTTCGTCGGGTTACACCCCTTAACTACGAAATCATAAGCGTTCCTTTATTGCATTTTAAGCCAATTTTTGACTCGCCTGTGAAAAAAGTTGTAAAGAGGGCCGCCGTCCTTATTGGGGGTGTGGGGATGCGCTAGTAAGACTTGGTCATTCTCTAGTGCGTGTAAAAATTTGGGGGCGCAGCACCCCCTAGGGGCCGAAATATGTTTTTCCGAAAAATGCGCCTTAGGCGGGTACGAGTTCACATCGAGATCTCCAAGGTTACTGGACCAAAGTTCACCGGACTTGTTTTGCCTAACGCAGGAGGAATCGCGGTAGATAAAGTAAAAATCAGATTTTGAATATCTTTATCTGTTTCAAAGATATTCGCCGCCGAACTTTAAAGTCGTCCAAAATCGGGTTAAATTTTGCACGTTTTTGGCCCATGAAATTTTTGGGGGGAATCCTCCCGAAATTTTGGATCAGCTTTATAAAACTGGGCCTAGTACTAACCATCGTGCAAAATTTTGCGCCGGTCTGCCCACGCATATCGGAAATTTCGCGTTAAACAAAAAATTTGTAGCAAAACATAAACAACCTAAAAATTTGGTGCAAAGTCCAACGTGAGTCCGCCCGACGCCCTAAGTTCGATTTGAGGAAATTGGAAAAAAAGAGTAAAGAGGGGGGACAATTTCCCCGGTATCAAAGTCACGTGGCCAGAACTCAAATGCATTGGCATACGAAGAACGCGCTATGTCGACTTAGGGTAGGTCAACATTAGCGCTTATAACTTGGTTCGTGGTGACGCAATTTCACAAATATTTTTTGGTTGAACGCTGTGGTGTTCGGTCAGGATGCCTAAACCAAAAAGCCAAACACCACAATGTTTTAATAGCAAAAGCAAACTTTATTAAAGTTAAACACTAGCGCAATAAGCAAACGACAAATTAAACAGTCCAGGAAAAGGAATGGACAGAGAGAAAGACGGACAGAAAAACAGACGGACAGACGGACAGACAGAAAAATCGAGAACATACTAAAGTCCCACGACAAAATCACAAAACTCGACTTGCCGCTTCGACTACTAGCTAAACTAGCTATCTGCTCTAACTCTACGCTGCACGTTAGGCCTTACGTCCATAACTAAACTGCCCGACAACATAACTCTAGGCTTAGCAGCCAAAAACATCAAGCAGAAAAAAAACTCCGCATGCATCCCACGGATCGCACGCGTGCCTGAGTCGTCCTACGACAAGACGGCGAGTGCCGGCTCCAGTCAGTGTTACAGGCACCCAGCACCGCAAACCCGGTCACGTGTCGTCGTGGCTGGCTCGTGGTGGCTGCTCGACCGTGACATCCGTCGCCGCTCAAGAAGATGCTCGGAGTCTCCGACATCTTCACGACTCTCGGCATGGAGAAGAGTCCGCAGGGAGCCACACCCACACCAAACAGGACAAGTACATTACAGTTATACAGTTCTGGTGCTTTAGGTGGGGATGCACAATCTGCTGGGATAGTCTACTCCACAGGATGCGGACCGATACGGGAGAGACAATCTGCCGCTGTATTACCTTCCCCTCCCTATACTTAAAGGTAACATCGAACTCTGCTAAGGCCAAGGTCCACCTCATCAGCTTGGCACTACGTGGAGAAGCCTGAGTTAAGAAGGTCAACGGGTTATGATCTGACAATACCGTGACCGGGCAGACAAAAACCCAACGTTGGAACTTTTGAAGGGCCCAAATTGCTGCATAAGCTTCCTTTTCTACTGCAGACCATTTGCTCTGGGTGGGGCTAAGTTTAACACTTGCAAAAGCCACCGTCCTTGGTTGACTATTTTCATCGGGTTGAGTTACCGCTGCGGCGACCGCATAGTCGCTCGCATCGACGCAAATTGTAAACGACTTATTACAGTCCATAATTGCCAGAGGAGCGGAAGCTGCTTTGATTAACAAGGTCCTCAGGCGGTCAAAAGCCTGTTGTTTCTTAGCTCCCCAAATTACCTTATCGGGTCGTCCCTTCTTGGTAAGCTGTGACAAATGGTAAGCCCGTTGCGCAAAATCGGAAATAAATTCCCTGAAATAGGAAAAAAAACAAGTATTTGCCTGACTTGTTTTTTTTGTTAACGGGTATTGACATGTTTTCTACTACAGCTGTTTTGCCTGGATCGGCCCTTCGAGAACCGGATCCAATGATCTGACCCACGAAAAGTACCTCGCTTAACGCAAAGTTACATTTTCGGAAGTTCAAAGTGAATCCCGACTGACGTATCTGTTGTAAGAATTGTTCTGTGTGATGGCGCCAGTTTTCAGAAAAAACTGACACGTCATCAACAAATGACGCAGTGAATTTACGGATGGGCTGCAAAACCTGTTGCATCGCCCGCACGAATGTACAACCACTAGATCTCATTCCAAATGGTGTACGCATAAATTCGAATAGTCCGAACTCACAAGTAAATGCGGTGAGCCAACGATCTTGTTCACGGACCGCTGTTTGATAGTACCCCTTTGTGGCGTCAAAGGTACTTATGAAACGGGCCTTACCGACCTCTTGCACAATGTCTGCAACATCGGGAAGTGGGTAGGCATTGGCTACAGTGTGTCGATTCACATAACGGTAATTTACTGCTAAACACACTCCTCCCTTCCCATCCTTCCCCTTTAGGACATAGACCACTGGGCTTGCCATTGGGCTGTTGGACTTACGAATTAGACCTTGTTTTTCCAGGTCATTGAGTTGTTTTTGAACTTCATCTCTGAGTTTGATGGGTATCTTGTATGGCGGTAACCGCTTCGGCACGAAACTGTCTAATAAAGAAATCGCGTGTTCAGATAACCGACAAAACCCTGGGACGTCCGAAATACAGTCTGCATATTTGTCCAACAGTGAAAGTAATTCTGCCCTTTGTTGTGGTTGTAGGTGAGCTAGTTTGGATTTCTCGATGCGTTTACTTGGAAGTTCATCATCCGTGTTCACAGATGTGGTTTCAGGCACTATCACCTGACCAAAATCTGAATTTTTCTCATATATTATAGCGCTGTTGCAACTTGCTGTTATGCTCGAAGTAACATTACACGATACTTTATAGGCCCGACAGTTAAATTTACGTAATTGATTTGCGTGTATTTTTGTGTTTTGAAGCACTTAATTCCACAATGTAACTGTGTGGCGATTTCTTTACAGTTATTGTGGCTGGTCCTTGCCAGCGCCTGAAGGTTTTGCTTGATGTGCTGTCTGAAACTAAAATTAGAACTTGTTCACCAACATTGAAAGTTTTATCTTCACTGCGAAGATTGTAACGTGTAGTGTGTTGAGTTTGTCTTTTATCGGCATGTTCGGAAGTGTACCGTTCTGCGTCACCAAGACGTTCTCGGAGCTTTTGAAGATACTCTACGACTCCCTTCCTGAGACTCAATGGTACATCCTCTTCTTCCGTCCAGGTGTCTTTCAAGACTGCCAATGGCCCTCTGAGTAGACGACCAAAAGCCAACAACCATGGAGGAACACCAGTTGTCTCGTTTACTGATTCTCTCAAAGCCCACAAAATGCAAGGCAAGTGAATATACCATTGCTTTGGATGGTCAATAGCAACTTTGGATATGGCTGATTTGATCGAGCCTACCAAACGTTTCACCAAACCGCAAGCTTGTGGATGAGCTAGAGTCGAAAATCTGGGGCAACATCTAAGCCGTTTCAACAATTCTGTGGTTAAATTGCCTCTGAAATTTGTCGCGTTGTCCGACGAGATGACATCTGGCACCCGTGTTAACGAAAACTGGGTCAAAAGAGCATCACAAACGGATTTGGCAGACAATAAATGTAGTGGGTAAGCAGCTGACCAACGACTGGTGCTGTCACAAAGTACCAAACAATAATTGTAACGCACATTCTGGTTTGGAAAAAGAGGTTCCAAACAATCCATAAACCAATGACTGAAAACCTTATCAGCCCTCGGAATGGGTGAAATTGGAACACGATCACTCCCCGCTCGAAGCTGTAAAACCAAACAAAACTACCAACGGCAGTATACAAAAATAAAGTTTTTGTAATACGCAATAAGTCTGTTTTGAACACTTTAAATGGTGCCTTAGTCTTTTGACACCTGATATATGGTTATGTTTTTCGCTTCTGACACCAGATACGTGGTGTTCAGTCAGGATGCCTAAACCAAAAAGTTAAACACCACAATGTTTTAAAACTTTATTAAAGCTAAACACTAGCGCAATAAGCAAACGACAAATTAAACAGTCCAGGAAAAGGAATAGACAGAGAGACAGACGGACAGAAAAACAGACGGACAGACGGACAGACAGAAAAATCGAGAACATACTAAAGTCCCACGACAAAATCACAAAACTCGACTCGCCGCTTCGACTACTAGCTAAACTAGCTATCTACTCTAACTCTACGCTGCACGTTAGGCCTTACGTCCATAAGTAAACTGCCCAACAACATAACTATAGGCTTAGCAGCCTAAAACATCAAGCAAAAAAGACACTCCGCATGCATCCCACGGATCGCACGCGTGCCTGAGTCGTCCTACGACACGACGGCGAGTGCCGGCTCCAGTCAGTGTTACAGGCACCCAGCACCGCAGACCCGGTCACGTGTCGTCGTGGCTGGCTCGTGGTGGCTGCTCGACCGTGACAAACGCCTAAAGGATCGCTCTCGTTAACGCCGTTTCGATTATGTCGTTATCTTCATCGATTCCAGAGATATTTGCGCTCAAACTCGAAAGTTGTCGTAAGTCGCACCAAATTTTGAACGTTTTTGCCCTCCCAAATTTTAAGAGGGTCAGTGCTCCCAAATTTCGTACTTGCGTTAACACCCAAACCCAGAGCCGCGTCAAATGCAAGAGTTTCGTCGGGCTACACCCCCTAACTCCGAAGTTATAAACGCTAATTTATTACATTTTGAGCCAATTTTTGACCCCCCTTTGAAAAAAAATTGTAAGTGGGGCCACCCTCCCCGTTGGGGGGTGCGCTAGTAAGACTTGGTAATTTTCTAACCCGTGTAAAAATTTGGGGCCGCAGCACCCCAAGGGGCCAAAATATGGTTTTCCAAAAAATGCGACTAAGGGTAGGTCAACATTAGCGCCTACAACTTGGTTCGTAGTGGACGGAATTTTTGCCAATTTTTTTTGTTCAACGCGGAATTAATCGTGTTTAATAACGCCGTTTAGTTTATGTCGGTATCTTTATCCAGTTTAGAAATATTTGCGGTCAAACTCGAAAGTTGTCGTAAACCGTACTAAATTTTCGACGTTTTTTGCCGTCCCAAATTTTAAAAAAGGCGGTGCCCCCGAAGTTCGTACTTGCGTTAACACCCCAACTTAGAGCCGCGTTAAGTGCCAAAGATTCGTGGGGCTACACCCCCTAACTCCCAAGTTATAAACGTTAATTTACTGCATTTTAAGCCAATTTTTGACCCCCTTTGAAAAAAAATTGTAAGGGGGCCCCCGTCCCCGATAAGGGGTGCGCTAGTAAGACTTAATAATTTTCTAGCACGTGTAAAAATTTGGGGCGCAGCACAACCTAGGGGCCGAAATATGTTCTTCCGAAAAATGTACTTTGGGTGGGTACGATTCAACATCGAGATTTCCAAGGTCACTGGACCAAACTTCACCGGACTTATTTCGCCTAACGCAGGAGAAATCGCGATAGACGGAATAAAAATTCGATTTTAAATATCTTCATCCCTTTCAGAGATATTCGCCGCCAAACTTCAAAGTCGTCCGAAATTTGGCCAAATTTTACAAGATTTTCGCCCCCGAAATTTTTTTGGGGTGCGCCCCTTAAAATTTTGAACCGGCATTATAAAATTCGGCCTAGTACTGACCATCGTGCAAAATTTCAAGCTGGTCGGCCCACGCGTCTCGGAGATCTCGCGTTGACAAAAAAATTTTAAAAAAAACGTCTGGGCTAAAACATAAGTCCTTCCGAAAACTATCGTTTTCGGGCGGACTAACTAGAAATTTAAGGCAAAGCCCAACGTGATTCCGCCCGGCGCCCTAAATCCGATTAGAAAAAATTAGAGTGGGGGGGTAAAATTTTCCAGGCATTAAAGTAACGTGGCCTGAACTCAGATGCATTGGCCTATGCCAAACGCGCATTGTCGACTTAGGGTAGGTCAACATGAGCGCCTATAACTTTGTTCGTAGTGAACCGAATTTCACAATTTTTTTTTGTTCAGCGCGGAAAGAATCGCCGTCCCCGGTGGGTGTGCGCTAATAAAACTTGGTAATTTTCTAGCGCGTGTAAAAATTTGGGGGCGCAGCACCCCCTAGGGGCCGAAATATGGTCTTCCGGAAACTGCGACTTAAAGTAGGTCAAAATGAGCGCTTATAACTTTGTTTGTAGTGGACGGAATTTTACGATTTTATTTTATTTAACGCACAAAAGATCCTTCTAGTCAATGTTTTTAGATTTTGTCGCTACCTTTATAGTTTCCAGAGATATTCGCGGTCAAACTCAAAAGTTGTCGTAAAACGTACTAAATTTTGGACGTTTTTTGCCCTCCCAAACTCACATCTAGATCTCCAAGGTTACTAGATTGATCTTTACCGGATTTATTTCGCCTAAAGCGGGAAAAATTGCTGTCAAAAGAATAACTTACCGATTATCAATATCTTTATGCTTTCCGGAGATATTCGCCGCCAAAACTACGAAGTCGACCGAAATCGGGCCTAATTTTGCATGTTTTTCGCCCCTAAAAATTTTTCGGGGAGGCTGCCCCAAAATTTTAGAACATGATTATATAACTGAAAACAGCACCGAGCATCGTGCAAAATTTCGCCTTGATCGGCCGACGGGCTCGGAGATTACGCGGCGAAAATAAAAGAAAGAAAAACCACAGCAAAACAGAAGTCCTTCCGAAAACTATCGTTTTCGGGAGGACCAACTAGAAATTTCGGGCAAAGCCCAACTTGAGTCCGCCCGGCGCCCTAAGTCCAATTGGGGAAAATTAGGGAAGGGAGGAAGTAGAAAGGGAGGGGGAACAATTTCCCCGGCATTAAAGTCAACTGGCCCGAATTGAAATGCATTGGCATACGCCAAACGCGCTATTTCGACTTAGGGTAGGTCAACATTAGCGCTTATAACTTGGTTCGTGGTAAACAGAATTTCACAAAAAAATTTTTCTTTAACGCCTAAATAATCGCTCTCGTCAAGCCCTTTAGATATTGTCGTTATCTTTATCGGTTCCAGAGATATTTGCGCTCAAACTCGAAAGTTTTCGTAAATCGCACCAATTTTTGAACGTTTTTTGCCCTCCCAAATTTTAAGGGGCGGTGCCCCCAAAATTTGTACATGCGTTAACACTTCAACTTAGATACACGTCAAGTGCCAAAATTTCGTTGGGCTACACTCCCTAACTACGAAGTCATAAGCGCTCCTTTATTGCATTTTAGGCCAATTTTTGACTTGCCTTTGAAAAAAGTTGTAAAGAGAACCGCCGTCCCCGATGGGGGGTGCACTAATAAGACTTGGTCATTTTCTAGTGCGTGTAAAAATTTGGGGGCGCAGCACCTTTTAGGGGCCGAAATAAGTTCTTTCAAATAATGCGTTTTAGGTGGGTACGAGTTCACATGGAAATCTCCAAGGTTACTGGACCAAAGTTCACCGAATTTGTTTCGCCTAACGCAGGAGGAATCGCTGTAAATAAAGTAAACATCCGATTTTAAATATCTTTATCTGTTTTGAAGATATTCGCCGCCAAACTTCAAAATCCTCCGAAATCAGGTTAAATTTTGCATTTTTTGGCCCCTGAAATTATTTGGGTGAAGGCTTTCCAAAATTTTCGACCAGCATTATCAAACTGGGCCTAATACTGACCATCGTGCAAAATTTTGCGGCGGTCGGCCCACGCATCTCGGAGATTTCGCGTTGAACAAAAAATTTGTAGCAAAACATAAACAACCTAGAAATTTGGGGCAAAGCCCAACGTGAGTC
>Ga0209367_1007434_pt1 | contig 15105 bp, 7 predicted proteins | sample WorMetLIZISLAND2_FD_187412 | JGI IMG/M metagenome (GOLD analysis project Ga0209367, IMG submission 187412) | Marine gutless worms symbiont microbial communities from Max Planck institute for Marine Microbiology, Germany - Olavius geniculatus... ... | reverse complement strand
AAAGGTGATATTATTCAGCAGCACATTGACACACAGTCAGTGTGATGCGGGCAATATCACCTTTTGTAATTTTTGCTGTTTTCGATGTGCAAGTCTTTAAATGTTGCCGTTAACAAGTGTATAAACTAATGTTTTGTACAATTTAATGCACTATGGCGTCGGTGCGGGCGGAGGGCCGAGGGGCGATAACTCTCTCTAATAAAAAATGCCGAGGCGAGAGTATTTTTCGTTTCCTTGGATTTTTAGCCATTTCTAGGCTTTCCTATGTCCTGGGTGCGTTTGAGCCCCGGCCACCTCCCAAATTTCCGCTGGGATAGCTTTACAGCGCTTCCCCATCTTCTGTCTGGTGCAAAGGGGTCTCGCAGTCCCGTTTTCAAGAACCCAACGCCGCCGTCGGCCATTAGCCTTTGTCGGCCGGTCGGGCTGTGAAGCACTGTGTTAATTCGTCACCATATCAAAATTTGCTTTTTCACCTAAAATTCAGATTAACGCCATTGCTAATGCGCAACACTGTGCAAATGCGCAAAACTGCTTTATTTTCACGCGCAAAATGCAGCTACTGCTTTCTGCGCGTCTTAGCCATCGCAATTCTGTCCGTCCGTCTGTCCGTCTGTCCGTCACGCGGGTGGATCAGTCAAAAACGATGCAAGCTAACCTGAAACCGCCATGACCTAAGTTAAGTTAAGCTCGAGAAATCCACGCCTCTTGACGTCACTCCGTTGATTGACATCTTTCGGTTCTGAAGTTCTGTTGAGATAACATCGCTGTAATAAAACTGAGGAAAAATTGGATACAAAATAATCGTCTTATAAATATATAAGGAGCCACCTTATAGGATCACCAAATCTTCACCGTTGGCTGCCAGGAAGACCCAAGTTTCAGGAACCGTAAAGCTTTTCCATAAATTCGAAGGGGGTCACTCCGAACGAGGGCGCTAAATTAGAGGGGGTAGGAAAAATTGCGATTTTTTAGCCAATAAATCGCTGTATCTCAATAATATAAAAGTCGTTATTTTACCATTGTTGGCCAGTCTTTCGTGAAAACGGTTGCAGATAGGCATGGGCATACTGCCTATCACAACAAGCACTAGTGACGAGCTTTTCCGTTGTATCAACATCGACGATTTTGAAAGACCCTGAACTTTCAAAATAAGGGGTTTTTATTGATTTTTGCAATTTTCGGCTGCAGCGCACACTCTAAGAATGAACTGCGACGAAATGGCTGAAAATAGACTGACAGACTGGCCGTTTGCGAACAGGACCGAGCTGCTATAGGTTTTCGCGCGTCTCGTGAGCATTAGCTCAAATTTTTTGTTTAAATTGTCGTACGGTCTAACGTTGTAATATTTGCTATAATTCGGGCAAGCTTTGATTTACTGAATGATCGCTCAATCGACTGATTGCCTCTTACCGTCTGACTGATTTTAATGTCAATTTTCTCTGGTTCGCTGCATCTTCGATTTGATATAATTCTTTTGAATAATTCGCACAGCTGCAATCTTCTTCTGTTTCCTTTTCTTTTTATTAATTTTTATTACCGTCATCAACACCATCATTGTCGGCATTACCACATTACGTTTAACACCAAAAAAAACATCATTAAAAACAGATTCGGTTCAAAAAACTGTTTGATTTCAGAGGAGAGCGTGTCTTCGTCGTCTGCGACGGTAACGGCGGTTTCGACGGCCGGTCCTTCGTCTGAGTCCAGCACGAGTTCGCAGAATTACTGTCCAAGGTCACCACTAAACAGTTCAAGGTCACTGGAGACTTTAAGGTCACCGTTGCTGTGAAGTACTCCAAGAACTTTTCAAGGTCACCACACATGGTAACGTAGAACAGTTCAAGGCCACCGCTGCAATGAAGTAGCCCAAAGAACGATTCAAGGTCATCTGTCTACAGTCCAAGGTCGCCATTAAACACTTCAAGGAAACTGGTAAAAATTTCAAGGTCACCGTTGCAGTTCAAGGTCGCTAGTCCAGCACCAGTTCGCGAGACTGTTCTCCAAGTCGTAGCTCGCCGTTCGGCGTTAACGTTCACAGTCCCGTCTTACTGCGGCGAGGTCCTCGCGGCTACGGATTCAGTCTGACAGCTATCCGCGTCTTCTATGGCGACTCCGTATACTTCACGCTGCATCACATGATCTCCGTCCGTCCACTTATATTTACTTACTTATTTAATTTATTAATTGCTTACTTGCGTACTTGCTTACTTACTTGGTACGTGCACTGTTTGGTTGGAAAAGTTGAGTTTTGAAGCTGGAGAGGTTTTCAAAGTGTTTGATTTGATTGGCAATTTGCAACATGGATCATATTTTATTTCATATTTTAATCGCCATTTTTACGCGCGAGAGCTACATGTTGTGTGTGTAGTGTAGCGTAGCGCGTATTAGCTACGGTAATTCTGTCTGTCCGTCTGTCCGTCTGTTCGTCACGACCCAGTACCAATACAAGACCAGGTGAGATAGAGATTTCGGGTTTTCGCAGTATAATAGCCTAATGTTTCTAGTATTTCGTGACAAAATTTCATCCCGCTGGGTAAAGGGCATCCTCTCGAATGAGGGGGCAAAAGGGGGTCACCCCCCCTTAAAGAAGCGTTTTTTTCGCTATTGGCTCGTCTAACGTGAAAATGGTTGCAGATAGGAACAGACATGCTGCTTATCATAACAAGCACTGGTGTCAAGCTTCTTAAGAATGTCCACATCGATAACCTTGAACCCCAAAGTAGGGGGTTTTAGTGAATTTTTTGCGATTTTGGGCTGTGACACGCATTTCAAGAGTGAAATGCGCCAAAATGGCTAGAGATAGACCAAAATAACGTGCATATGAAATTTTCAGCATTGAATGTAGATTTTAGCAGTCCAAATCCGAACCCTCTACGTTCAAGGAGGGTTGCGCAAGTGGTTATCAAAGAGGGGTACCCTTCTAAAAAGTGGTTATTTATCCGTTGTTGGCTTGTCTAGCGTGAAAATAGTTGCAGATATGTACATACATGCTGCTTATCATAACAAGCACTAGCGACGAGCTTCTTAGAAATGTCAACATCAATGACCTTAAATGACCTTGAACCCTAAAAATATCAGTTTTTAGTGATTTTTTGGCGATTTTTGTCTGCAAAACTGCGACAAAATGAATAGAGTTAGACCAAGATTACTTGCGAACTGGAACTGGTATAGGCTCTCGTGCGTCTCATGAGCATTAGCTCAGATTTCTTGTTTGAGTTATGATTCGCTCAACGAAAACAATGCGACAAGGAGAGTGATATATAGAATGTTTTTTTCGGGTCTTAATATGCGTGTGGTCATTGTGTACTCAAACCCAAAAAAGGTAAAGGGTTTTTACTGCGCAAGGCCGGTAGCCACAGTATTAAGAAGCTCATCTCTTTGCGATATCCTTGAGCCAGGGAGTACAAGTCAGAGATTGCATACATCTTTGTTTAGTGGATTAAAAAAATTTTTTCAAGATCCAGCCTGTCTGTTGAATTGTATTTTTAAAGTTTTCCTACATCACCACTCACTTTCTTGCTCAGAAAGTCCAGGAGTTTCGAGTTTAGTTACGAGCGTAGGGGCCGTATAGCTGATCCGGGTCTTTAGGCAGTCCGCCTAGTCATAATTATACCCTGCAGTGTATGCTGAGCGCAGAAAGTCACCCATCCCAGTAGTAGCTACTGGATATCTACCCGAGCGGGAGTCGAACCCATGCCTTCTCGATCGTAAATCCGACACAACACCACACCGTTACGTTAGTAAGCACCCGCTAATTAGTGAGTGGCACATTGATTGATGGTTTGCGTCTGCAGACTGTGGAGTGCGGGGGTCCGGCGCACGTTGCCGGTCTACGCGCTGGTGACGTCATCTCACACGTCAACGGTACAGCCGTCCAGGGTCTGCTATACGTCCGCATTATACCACCTCAGACACAATGGATTGCAGAGACATGAACAGTCCAGGGTCTGCTGCACATACAGGTCGTCTCTCTGATTCTGTCCGGTGGCACGACCGTTCGCATCCAGGCCACTCCACTCAGCGGCTGTGTGTCGGTCTATTTCTACCACAGTGTCTGGGGTGGTACAGCCGACCGGTCAGTGACTCACCCAACAGGCCACGCCTCTCAGCGGCACGACAATCAAGGTCGGACGACGACCGAGGATTAGCTCATTCGGTCGAGCCAGCGGCACTAGTCGGATCCCGCGTCCGATCGGCCATCGCCGGCATCGCCCTTCGATGTCACCGCGGACGAGGTTTCTAACTTACGAGAATGGGCTATTGTGCAAATTCACATCTTGACGCCGACATTATGTAATTAAGACATTCGTTTGTACTTCGAAAGTTCGGTTTCATCGTTCTTCGTTCTAAAGACGTGTACAAAGCGAACGAATTGACAGATCAGTTCAGTTCATTAAAGTTCATTCTTTTTCGTTCATTCTGTACGCGTTTTAAACATTCGTTTGTAGGCCTACTTCGTCAATTCTGTTTCGTCGTTCTTCGTTCGCAATCCGTGTGCAAAGCGAAAGAAATGAACTGGACTATAATGTAGTGTTGACTTGTTTTGTCGGACTGTACGAAGCGAACGAACTGTAATCTCAGTTCAGTTCAGTTTATTGAAGTGCATTTCATTTCGTTCACTTCGTGCGCATTTTAAGCGTTCGTTCGTTTGTACTTCGACAGTTCGGTTTCGTCGTCCTTCGATGTCGCTGTTCCGACGACTGAGCAACCGCAAGGCGGAACAGCTGGCGGCCACCAGCCAACTCGCAGTACCTCACTGCAACTGCGACTGACCCTAGAATCAACGGCAACGACTTCGGCATTTCCACCAGTGAACTTAACTTGAAGTGTACCCGTACTTTGGAAGTTTCTCATAGTGACCTTGTAGTAACGAGTACTTTTTACCAGTGACCTTAGAGTGTCTGCTGTGTCTGCAATGACCTTGAAGTGTTCTTGGAGTACCTCACTGCAGCGGTGCCGGCACGCAGCCGATACGTTCTCTGTCGACTGGGGGTGACGCTCACACGGGAAGAATGCAGGTGACGTCATAGGATGGAGGTGACGTCATCAACCGTGTCGTCTGACAGCGACAGTTCTCAGGGCTCCAGCGAGCCCAACTCGCCTCGCACTAGACCATCTTCACTGCATGGACTCAAGAACTGGGTCAGAAAACCGGATCGGTAACTAGGTCACGACGATAACCGCCGAGTCAGCACCCCTATCACCCAGTTTAGGTCAGAAATGTCTTTTTGTTCCTCAGTGGTCAAGAAGATTGGCATAAAGGTCAAGATGAAGCTCAAGTTGTTGTACATTTATGGACTCAAGAACAAAGCGATGCTTGCGATTGGCTCTTCGTCATCGCGCACTGCGGCGTCGTCGGTGACTACGTCACTACGTCGTCACTGTGGTGATGTCACTACAGTACGCGTGACGTCACTGCGTCGTCAGTCGTTCCACTCCGTTTCTCCTTCCCCCCTGACGGGTATCTCGCCGCTGTCCGCTGTTTCAGCAGCTGCTCCTCCTCCCGCCGCTGCGATGTCAACATCACCGACCGTCACACGCAGCCTGAGTCCGCTGGTCGGCGGTACTACAACAACTGAACAACAACTACTACTATTACACCCAGTTTTAGCCCGCTGGTCGGCGGTCAGTGTCTAATGGCTGCTTCTAGCCGATCATCAATGATGGGTGTTACTGCATTTAAAGACGCGTACAAAGCGACTGAACTGAACCGAACTGAACAGAAATGCTAGTACAGACTGTGCGTTGTACAAAGCAGAAGAACTAGCAGTTCAGTTCAGTTCATTTCTGCCCGTCGCTGGCTGTGTACGCGTCTTAATGATCGACACTGTCTAATGGCTGCACCCGGCATCTCAAACCTCTCACAGTCTTACTCGCCGGTCGCCGACCTCTGACTCACCTTGGAATATGCAGCGGTGACCTTGACGTGTTCACAGCTGACCTTAAACTATTCTGTGAATCTTTGACTGACTTAAATGCACCGGTGACCTTGAAATAACCAACGAACGATTACCATGATGTATTTCACTGCATCCGTGACTTTGAATTATCCAGCTGTGACCTTGAAATGACCTTGGAGTTTAAACGATGGCCTTGAAACATCCGGCAGCTGTAACCTTGACATACTTCACATTAGCGACGACTTGTGAGCATCTAATTACACAATGGCGATGTCGATGGACTATCTAGCGGTGACCTTGAAATGTTTAGCTCTCTTTTTTCTTAGTCTTATTCGCCGAATGGAGTGTTCGGAGTTGACCTTGGAATGTCTTGGCTTGTGACCTTGAAATGATCTTGGTTTCTTGCCCATTTCTGTCTCTCAGTCCTACTCGCCGGCGGGGTCGCTGGTCAGAAACTCGCTGGGCGCCCTGGTGGCGAATCTGTCTTTGGCATCCAGACGCAGATCTGCGTCGCCGGAATCTCTGAAGGTTAGACAAGGTCACGCTGCCACGTGATCACACGTCACACGTTACGTGAGCTTCTGCCGGTCTACCACAGTCAACTGTTTGAAGTTGAGATGACGCCTCTGCTCGTTGGACACGCATATACGCAGTGCGTGTTGTAAAGATGATATGACGTAAGTACGAAACTAAGCGATTTTCGACCTGACAGATTGTCGACAGCAGTATGTAGAAATGTTTCGTTTTCTGTTGAAACCGAAATGACTGTTTCAAAATAGCTGCAGCTATATAAGTCTGCTTTTTGCTTATTTACTTATCTATTTCCTTACTTGTTTAATTCTTTACTCTAGGAAAAGGGAAAGGAGGCAGAGCTTTTCCTGTTGCTGACGCAAACGTCTCTTAAAGCGAACTCCCGAACAGAAATCAGATAAGTTATTTGTGTTTAATGGGGTGTTGCCACGATCCAGCAAACGTCCAGCAAACTTTCAGCAAATGTATTCAAAATACACGTGTTAATGCTGGACGTTTGCTGGATCGTGTAAACACCCTATAAGACGCTGACGGTAGGCCTATATACTGGTGACTGTTGCTGTTGTTTCGATTTTTTAAAATTTATCGTTGTCGTCGTCATCCGTGATCGTCATCAGAGAAGTATTATTTTAGTGATGTTACGGTATCCGTTTTTCGTTGTCCGGTGAATTGTGAAGAACGTCTATACGTGCTACATGTGAATGTTACTTGCTGGCCGCCGCTATATTTTCGATACCGATATTTTTGTAACCGGATCCGAGATAGTCGCAGCTTCAGTCGGCCTTAAGCATTGTTTCAATGCGATTAATCTGAATCTGGTTTTTTATTAGTTGATTTACGCTTTTCTGTCTAATACATTATCACCTAACCTATGATAATACCGAACTTAACAATGGTTCGTGATGGGACTGTTAAGCCCTGTTTACAGCAGATGAACTGGACTGAACCGAATTAGGCTTACCGGTATAGTTCTGTTCTGTTTCTTTGTACATTCTTTAGGCTGCGAACAGCACTTTGTCGTCAGAGCCCGCTATTTGTTTGTAAAGATGTTAGCAGACATGAAACAAAAATGATACCATTTTGTTTTAGACTTGTTTCTGCTTTGTTTCTATATCGCCACGGCGGACAGGTTGTCCAACATAACTGCTAGTTTGAAAGTACTTATTCGTTAATATTTCAAAATAAATCAACATAAGTTTGGTAATATTTTTTTGTTAAAACGCATGCTTTATACTATGTAGGCAGTTTTACTTTTAATGCATCAGTCGTTCTAGAAGAATCTATACTGTAATGTTTTACAGTCAAGAGTTCCTACAGGTTCTCTGTAGCAAAATTCCCCGACTTTTCCCTGACATTTCCAGTTATGGAATAACAATTTTCTTGACCTTATCGGAACGATAATTCTATCGCAAAATGTCAGAAATGGTACACTAGATCATAATTAAAAGAAACAGTACTAATGGAGCAATATACAAAGGCACTGGTCGAGGGGTCGGGAAAACACTTCTAGCTTTTGGACGTTTAATGGAAGATCCAAGTTTGCCTGCTTTTAAAATATTTGGAGACATGTGAAATCACACGTCTGCATGATCCGAGATCATTTTCTGTGGCATTTCCCTGATTTTTCAAAAATAGTATTTTTTTCTGCCCTTTCCCTGAATTTCCCTGACGACACAAATTCTCTGACTTTTCCGATTTTCCCTGACCTGTAGGAACGTGTACAGTATAAATTAAGGTGAACAAAAAAATGAAATGGTACGTGGATTATGTAGTATAGAACAAACAACGTAGGCTGTCGAGTGCTGACGTGATATGCGGCTGTCCGTACAATTGCCGAGTGTTTTAGGCGTTGACAGTAAATTGATAACGCAAAATATGCCTCATTTTCTTGAAATCTGTGACGTCAGTTGACGTTGAATTTCGATCTTTTTTAACTGAAAATTGACACATCGGTTACATAATGTCATTTCCTGTGAAAACGTGTATACCCGAGTATCACCGAGCCGCGACTTACGGTGACCTTCCGCGACTTCAAATCGCCAACGGTCGCAACAAGTCGCAGCAGGTCGCCGTCTTGCGGCCACACCGAAACGCAGATCGCAACGGATCGCAGTGTTTTGCACTGTACTCAAAATGCCAATCGTCCGGACTGTATTGCGACTGTGCAACGACTTAAGTAGTCGCTCATTGTCGCAGTTCGCTCGTTTTGTGGTTGCAGTACAGACCGCATAGTCGCAGTGCAGTCGCAGTACAGTCGTGGAACTGTAGCAGCGCGGTTACGGACGATCGTACTGCGACCACAGTCCAAGCTGTGCGAGCGCAGACCGACGGCAGACCGATCGCACTACGATCGAAAAGTCGCCGCAAGGAATTTTGAGCAGTTCAAAATTCCTCAGCGACCTACAACGACCATATGGCGACCAGTACGACCGACCACGACCACACTGCGACCGTACTGGGACCTTACTGCGATCTGCCGCGATTTGGTCCAAAAATTGGTCGCATTACGGTCGCAGCCTCGGTGTGACTGGGGTATTAGGCCTTACGTCAGTTTAGTTTTTGCGCTTTTTTGTTTCCCGAGAAACGGACAGTGTGTTACGGATAGACAAGACGCGTTATTCGTGGTTTTTATAGAACGTCCGCATGATAAACATTATGATGCGCTGTATGGTTGTTACCGATTGTGCTGCAACTCGTAAATTATTGTGTAACTAATCGTGGTTGTTAACTTGTTGTTGAAGTTAATTGTTTGTGGTACATAAACTTGAACTTGTTCGCCGATGATAATTGTCACTGGCTAACTTATAATATTGTTTTGCCATGTTACGTGTTGACAAGTAATTTGAGCAAGGCTCACGTGACGCGCGATAGCAGCAGTTCTGCCATTTGGGCAATCGTGTACAGCATGCAATAGAATAATAATGCACTTTGAAGGAGCACCCAAAATTGAGGTCTCCGTGCGGAAGACTTCTAGAGTTTTGGACTGTTGTCGTTTAATAATCGATTGGCGGCATTTGTGCAAAACGTTTTTTTTCTTTTTATTTTTGTCTACGGGCCAAGCCGGGCCGGGCTTCAATAACACAGGGCCGTTACGGGCCGGGCCAAAATTATCACGATTCCCGATCTTTTCATCACCGGTCTATTCATCACAAAACGCGAAAAAAAAACAACTTGCGGTCAGTGTGGTTCTAGCCGCCTTTGTTCGTCGCAGTCGTACGACTGTAGTAGGCCTAATTGTGAATTTGTGCAATGAAAGACAACAATGATATGCAGCATGTGAACAGTGTACGAAAGTTTGAAGGTGGTGTCACAAGCTAGGAAACCCGATTTCATTTGTGTAGAATGATTTAATGACGATTTTAATTTTAAAGTTTTGCTTAGATATTTTCTTGACAAAAATCACATAAACATTTTTCTGATAACGTGTATAGTATAACAGATGACATGTGTCATCTGTTATACTAAACAATAAATTGGACATGATTTTAACTGTATATAACTGTTCTGTGATGAATCGACCGATGATGAAGCGACCGGCCACCAATATCACAAGTAGTTAACGGTCCGGGCTGGGCCGGGCCGAAACGACGTTGGACCGGGCCGGGCCATAAAATTTAGGCCCGTGGAGAGCTCTAACCCACACCTTTTAAAGATGTCAGACTCTCTGTACTTCAAAATCTGATGTTCCTAAGATGCAACATGTAACGATAATTTGTAACTGTAATTTGTAAGTTGATAATTATGGACTACTTAACTGCATGGCATGACGTAAAGATTAGACAGCTGTTCACTGTGACGGAATTAACAAAATTAGGCCTACTGAATTTTTTAAGTATTAACAAAAGGTTTTACATCTGAGCTGTATGTCCTGTAGTGTGCTTATTAGGATTCAGACCTATTCAGTATTCAGTGTATTAAATGCCTTGGCTTTGGCCTTCGTCTTGCGGGTTGGTGCCTTTGTCCCATCACTGCCATAGAGAACTAGGTCTATATGATGTTTTGCTATTCGGTTCTCGATATACAAGTTTAATTCTCGAATAAATGCAATTAGCAAAAAGCAAGTTAATGTTAAGTTATGCTAGCACAACACACGCAACACTACGGTTGTTAACTTTAAAAACACCAAGAACTCAAAATGCAAATGTCGATCAAAAGCAAAGCTAATGTTAGTTTTGTCATCATATGGCGTCAACACTTGCAATACCACAACCTACTACATATTCGTTAGTTTGTACGAAATTCTCACAACCAAGGCAACACTGCTGTTGTTAACTTACAAAATATCAGGTATACACAATGCAAAACTAAACATCGCACAAGATCGTCATCATCATCATTTATTTCGTTCATAGACACAAAACACGACATTTTCAAGGTCACAAGTAATGTCACAAGGTCACAAGGTTGAGCCAACAAGTACTGACAGCTGCCCGTAAGCCTAAATAATACAAGCTAAAGTAAACAAACAATTTAAAAACACTTCAAAAATACCGTAAAATCAACAGAACCTATAGACTGTTTAGAAGTATCGAGATTACATAAAAATCATAAGCAACACTTTGTTAGACAGATTTCGTTTCTAGTATGCAACATCACACTACTGCATATTATTTGTTAGTGTGTACAAAATTCTCATAACCAAAACAACACTACTGTTGCTACAATTCATCATTTAACTGTGCAAGTTTAACTGGCTAATTACTTAAAATTGAGAATAAAATCAAGTTACAAAACAACGTAAAAATCACAAATTTGTTGTAAGTATAAGTTTAGGCTTAACGTTTTTTTGCTGTTATCCTGTGACAGGTGTAACACTCGCAAAGTCACAAACTGTTGCATAATCATCAGTGCGTAGTCCCTACAGAATTCCCACAACAGTACAAACACCGAGTATACAATCACAAGTTAACGAACAAAAGCAAAATTAATCATCGTACAAGATTACGTAAAAATCGCAAGCAAAACCATGTTAAATAAATTTCGTTACTAGTGATTAGGCCTATGTGTGTATAAGCCTGATGTTAGTTTTGCTATAATGTTACTGTAACACTTGCAAGATGAAAAGATGCAGCATATTCACTTGTGTGTACAACCTTATCATAAAAGAGACAAACCTGCTGTTGTGACAAAACATCAAATTATGCAAGAAAAAAGTATTTCTAAGAAAACAAATGTCCCGAGTTCATTATAGTCATACCGTAGATTAGTTTTCTGACAATGGTACATAGTTTATAATGACACATTGTTCACGACAGACCGAAATGCAACAAGCAGTTAGCTGCCGCATACACTGGTACTGTTATGCCATGTTCATAGCGCCAAACTCAACTCAACTCAACTGGCCAATTTAGTTGAGTTGATTTGGCAAAGTGTTCATAGCGAGTTTGTCGTTACGAACACAGGGCCGTAGCAGCGGTATTTTGATTGGTCCGGCGGAGGCGGATTCAAGAGTTGCATTTGGTGGGAGGGGACACTGGGACAAATCGAGGTGGAAAAGTCTGGGGAGGGGGCAGTGTCCCCAGAAAATGTTTCATATTTTAATGTCGAAATGGCGTATTTTCGTGGATTCTTTGGTGCTAAATTTCGTTTTGCCTATGACCAAAAAAAGCAAAAACAATACATCCGGAATTCCGGATGCGTGTATGGATCTCTGTAAAGATTAAGTTGCATGCGATTAAGGAAACAGTAAAGGCGCGTACTTAGCGACGTAACGGAACTGAACTGACACGGTTTAGATTTTAACAAACTGACCAATAGGCAGACAGGACGAGCCCGTTGGTCATTTCGTACGTAAGCGTACTCACATAGACCCGTTACGCTGTTAGACAGTGCGTACAGTAATGCATTAGTGCTTGCCCAGTAGTCAGTTAATCAACAAGAAATTTGAGAAAAGTGTAGTGCCTGTTCTTGATCTAGAGTATTCTATTTATAACCATAATCTAGACTGTATGACTAACAATAACCTAGCCGTTATTGACCGGGTCACCACACCTTGGAGACATGTAGGCTAGCCTAGAAAGACTAAAATGATGCAGCTAAATGCAAAATAGTCATTCTTTATTGCTGTTATAATGACACATAGGGCCTTGTTCCTCTAACACCTTGTTTAAATATAGTTGGGAAAAATCATGTATGCGACCGAACACTGGCCCGGCGGCTACCGAACCTACCGGACCGGTTGCTACGGCCCTGGAACAGGCGAATAACTCAACTCAACCCAACTCAACTTAACTGGAAAAGGTCAGTTTTTTGTCAGTTTTCGACGTTCTGAGCAATTCAAACTCTGTTGAATTGAACTGAGTTTGTCGCTATAAACACGCGAAAAATCTCAATTCAACTCACCTGGGGTGACTTACACTGGACCATGGCAGCGTGTTACGCTTGAAAATTTCCAACGCTTAGCATTGCAAACATTATAGCGCCAATATGAGGCCAATTATAGGCATATGCACTTTACAAAAAAAGAAAAGCCGTTGCCATAATTGTGTTATTCTGTTAAACTTCATAAGGAAAGGAAACACACGGAGTACATGCCAAAAAGCTTTTTATACGCGGCACTACAAACAAAGTTACGTTTCATTACGCGCAAAGCCTTGAAAGTTGCGAACGTGAACGTCTAGGTGCTGGCATTATTGTGGTTTCGGTTTAGTAACTACCATTCATTTTACCACCAAAGGAGACTTACACGAATTACACCATTGCATGACATACCGAAGTTCGCAGGCAAATATGTATGTAGTTATTCTACGCACTGGAATGGAAAACTGGGTCAGTAGAGTTGAGTTGAGTTTGTCGCTATGAACAAAACTTTAGTTTGGTACATTCAAGTGCGTGTGATCACGACGTATTGCAGCAACTTTGTATCAAATAAAACTCTAAGAGTCTAGACTGACAGACGGACGGACAGATCGAGCAATCCCTTAATCTCTACCAGTTCACTACGTTCACCTTGGCGGAGATAATGATAATGATGTCTAGATCATATTTAAATGCTATAGAGTTTTGCTGGCACAGAGCAATGTACAGAATATTTAATATTGGTAGTCGTTATGTTATTAATCAAGTTTTATATTATACCGGTATTTTACCTTTATGCTATCAGATTGATCTGCGTAAACTTCGTTTTTATAATGTTTTTAAGTGCTGTTCGATAGCATTGTATGGCACATCTTAACCGCCACTAGCAAACGTACAATTGATACTTTAATGGCTGATTATAGTATACTTGAATTTTCTGTTGATGCTGTTTATCTAAAGGTCGTTTAGGCTAAGTTTGGTTCTGAGTTGCAATTATAATTGTGTGTTTTATTGTGCTTTTTGTGTGCTTTATTCTGTAGATTTATCATTCATGAACGTTGCTTCTTTGTGTTGTGTGTTTTGTTTTTTTTCTGTCTTTTTTCTCTTTTTGTGTGCACTGTACTGTTGTATTGCTACCTCTGGGTGAATAAAGATGTATATAAAAGCTACCGGTTCTGAATATACGGCTTGAAATCTGGCGTCCTAAGTGAGCCGTCCGCACATGGCGTAGCAGGTGACGCCGAAGTAATCGTAGCATTGGCACGATTTCTCGCTGCTGACGGCGAAGGTGCGAAACTTTTCGTATTTATCTCCCCCGAGGTTGTCTGGTTTCATGCCGCACCCTAGCACTAATAATGAAGACGATGTACAGTTGACGGTGACTGTCCCTGTGCCGTGCTGAGAACGCACCTCGTAGTTACGGATGCCAGAGGCGCATGTCGCTTTGCATTCGGCACCGAAGTAGTTGTAACAGATGCAAGAAGAACCAGAGTTAGTTGGATAGTGATATGGCCACTTTTCCCGGTCGGTTGTGTAATAGGCATGACATCCAAGAACCTGTCAGACACAAAATGTACACATGTTTTGCAAGTCGATACAGGCACTAATACACTGAAAACATTTTCGAAAACCAAACAATCGAGTAAAACGTATGTGTCCTATACTGTTTTTCTTCGTTTAAGTTTTTGGGCCAACCGTTAAGCTCTAAGCGTAGAGGACTAGAGGTCTGGCTTTTTGCTACTAGGTTCTGTCGTCTGTCTGTCTGTCTGTAACGAATGTACTGTGGCTAACCGGTAGGTCTTAAAAATATTTTTATAAAAATAATTAACCCTGTCAAAAGTAACCTAAACAGGGTAAACATGCAACGTTTGGGCGATGTACTAATAAAAAACATCTACAAATTTAGACGTTGAATAAAAGAAAATAAAACTTGTACTTTTTTAAAATTGAGAACTGTATCCCAAAAACGGTGAAATAGGGCTGTGAGGTTCCCCATTGAAAAAACTTCAAAACAACACATTTATACATGACTTTGAGTCAATTTTCTTCTAGCAAAAACAACCTTTCGCAACATATTAATCATATCTCTCCTTCTTAATAACTTAACAAGCAACTTCCAAAACTGAGACTATATATAGCAACAACACTTAATGCACCAAAAATACACGTAATGAAAACGTTCATCATTCTACAACATGACGCTGAAATGCTATATAATTACACATTATACAAATAAATGTACAAAATATCAGTTTATACACTTGTTAACGGCAACATTTAAGGACTTGCACATCGAAAACAGCAAAAATTACAAAAGGTGATATTGCCCGCATCACACTGACTGCGTGTCAATGTGCTGCTGAATAATATCACCTTT
>Ga0209367_1007432_pt1 | contig 15109 bp, 6 predicted proteins | sample WorMetLIZISLAND2_FD_187412 | JGI IMG/M metagenome (GOLD analysis project Ga0209367, IMG submission 187412) | Marine gutless worms symbiont microbial communities from Max Planck institute for Marine Microbiology, Germany - Olavius geniculatus... ... | reverse complement strand
CGCAAAATTTAGTACGTTTAACGACAACTTTCGACTTTGAGCGCAAATATCTCTGAACTGCATAGGGATATCGACAAGCGGTAAACGGCGTTATCAAATACAGTTAATTCCGCGTTGAATAAAAAAAATTGTGTGAACTTCAGTCTACTAACATCAGAGATTACGCGGCTAATGTTTACCCACCAAAATCAAATTTTTCGGAAGGCCATATTTCGGCCCCTAGGGGGTGCTGCGCCCCCATATTTTTACACGCGCTAGAGAATGACCAAGTCTTACTAGCGCACCCCCCACCGGGGATGGCGTCCCCCCTTACAACTTTTTTCAAAGGGGAGTCAAAAATTGGCATAAAATGCAATAAAGGAGCGCTTATAACTTCGGAGTTAGGGGGTGTAGCCCGACAAAACTTTGGCACTTGACGGGGCTCTAGGTTGGGGTGTTAACGCAAGTACGAAATTTGGGGGCACCGCTTCCCTTAAAATTTGGGAGGGCAAAAAACGTCCAAAATTTAGTACGTTCTAGGACAACTTTCGAGTTTGACCGCGAATATCTCTGAAACCGATGAAGTTAGCGACAGAATCTAAACAGCGTTGACGAGAAGAATTCTTTGGGCGTTGAACAAAAAAAAATTGTGAAATTCCGTCCACTACGAACAAAGTTATAAGCGCTTATGTTGACTTACCCTAAGTCGACAATGCGCGTTCGGCGTATACCAATGCATTTGAGTTCGGGCCACGTGACTTTAATGACGGGAAAATTTTACCCCCCCCCTAATTTCCCCCAATCGGACTTAGGTCGCCGGGCGGACTCACGTTGGGCTTTGCCCCAAATTTCTAGTTTATTTCTTAAACCACATATTAATGTGAGGCCACACATTTTTATCGGCCCTGTCTACGTGCTTGCTCAGCTGCGACGGCAAATATCTTTGCATCTGTGCACTGCGTTTGGTGTTCATCGAAACCTATATAAGTGGCTATTCAATGCGCTATTCTCGCGTGTTTGCGCAAGCGCAATAAGTGGTCCACTGGTTGGTATCGGACAGGTAACTTTCAGGTTACGGTTCGGCTCTCACAGCGGGTCGTCTGCAAACAACTTTGAGCAAGATGCTACCCATCCTCTCCCGCGCTCAGGTCAACTCAGCCTCCTACCCTTATTAAGATAAAAAATGAATGGTGGTATGTCTGGTGGCTGCACCGCTGGTCCAGTACACAGACAATAGATGGCCGCAGTATCGTTAGCAATTAAGATGGCTTAGTGTTGAAACAGTCAGAACGTAAGACTTACACGAGGTCGCGGGTTCAACTTCCGATCGCGTCGCTATCAAGTGGTTACTACTAAGATGAACGACTGCGGATGGGTAAACCATCTCGGCATATATAACCAACCAATAAATCTAACTCAGCCTTCTATCCATCCGGGGTAGACTAAATCGATTACCGGCTTGCCTGCTTGGGGTTAAGGTGGGGAGCGTTCACCTGTGTCGGGTGGCAGGTGTGATCTCACACGGCAAGTGACACTCTGTGGCTTTTCAAGAGATCGGTTATCACCGGAAGCTAAAAACGGTCTTTAACTTTTTTTACCTTTATGTGCAAACCCGTTTAGCCGGGTGCACGCAGCGACCGTTACGCAGCAGTGGGCATAAAACGTACGATCAGCCTACATTCATTTGCCATTTTATTTGCCTAAAACATAATGCGCCAAGAATGGAATAGCAAAGCAAACAAATCACGAACAGAACCGTAACAAAGCAGCACCTGCATCATTGTTGCAGTACAGCCGCGGAATTATTTACTTGCGAGACGAATCAATTAACTTGTACCAAAGCTGAAACGGTTTCTTAAATCCCAATAAAGTTCTAAACGATATACAGCACTTTTTGCGTAAGCCTACGTTTATTCGACAAGACTTAGGATGACTTGCACAGCCTAACGCAGAAAGTAAAATCACGCGTCAAAATCAGCCTACGCTGGATTTGTCGCTGTGCTATAAATGCAGCAGAAAGAACGCCATTTTTTTCGACGACTAAAAATATTGTGAAATTTGTGAGCGAACGCGCTAGTCGGTAAAGGTTAAAAACCAAAGTAAACGTTTGCAGAGTCGCTAAAACTGATGACGTGAGCGGAACGGTCGGCTTTTCCTAGCGGCAGCTGGGCTTTTTATTTTATTGTGTAACGGCCTGGCTGTTAACATAAAACTTCGAATGAATGAATGAATGAATATATGTTGAGATGTTGTACAGCTTGTTGTACAATTTGTCGCCCAACAAATTCACAACAAATCAAAACAGTGGAGGTTGGGCCTTAACGGTCGTCGTGGACAGAGATCTATCTCGTGTGACACAGCATTTACGTCAACAGAAAACATCTTGTTTGACATCCGCTTAACTGCTCGCCACTGTTGTCTTGCGAACTTTCGAAAAGCTAACAACTAACATGCAGAATTGAATTCAACTCAATCAACTGTGAATTATGTTAAACAATTCGCGATCGACTTTCGTGCAAACTGGAAAACATTACATTTGTGGACAGCTGCTTTCTGAAAATTATGCCTGCAGTTCGTCTCCAACGTCACTGAAACCTAAATTGACTTGCAGTAACGTTTGTGATCATTGTACAAAAACTTTAAACACATTATCTTAAAACACGTCGGTTTTAGCGTCGCTTACGAACTTCAAATTTAATAATATAGCTTTTCAGGTTTTATTATAAATTTGTTATAAATAACGTTTAGGTCTAATGTGTTTAATTGTTAAGCTATGCCGTTTAAACGTGGAGGAGATGCTATACCCGGTACATTTTTGGACTGATTGCTTGATTAAACTATACGTTTTTCGCCCATCCATTACTGCAGTGTTTTTGCATACTCTATAATTAAGCGTTGCCGTCTGTCAATCTGTCCGTCCTATCGCTTTGTTTGTGAATGAATGAAACATTAGCTCGCAACTGCTATAGGCGCGACCCTTATTGCCAGACAGCGTGTGTCTGTATCCGACTTGGTCTGCAGGCGACGGTGTCTGTCCGCAGCTCGGCTGCTGTGTAGGTCTACAGCAGTCGCGAGCCACGTCGTTTGCCGGCTTGTCTTTATTACGTGTTGCAGGAAATAGCTGGATAATTACAACATAAAAATACTGTCGCACAGACCAGGCCTACACCATCGTTTGCTCCGTCACTCATGACTGAACCCGTAAGTTATGAAAAGTACAAGTGTGAGCTGAGAATGGTTTAATTTAGTATAATGTGACCTTTGACTTTTGAATCCGGTGCATTCTATAAATCAGGTTATAACTGTCCTAAGATGTACTAGTGACACGACAAACATCCGTCAACGCTTCTAACGGAAAAATCGCGGAACGGTGGAAACAACAATTAAGTCTTACGAACAAACTCGTGCACTTTCAATCCGGCTTAAAATACAGACGCGAGATAAAATACCCATGTGTGGATATCAGACTTCAGCCATCCTGTGGATATATCCATGGATATTGTGCTGTCGCATTTGCTAATTAAACTAAACATTTGAGTGTTTTATCTCCATATAATATTTTTCTGTCTGTCGTTCTTATTCTTCATTTTCTCGTTTATTTATGTTATTGAGTCAAATGACCACGAAAATAGATACCGCTGCAGTTTTCTTTCACGACAAATGTTTAACAACACGGAAAGTTAAGAAAGTAAACTTAACTAATGTCAGTCTCGTGACGCGTGTGCAAGAAGACACAACAATCGAAAGACAAAAAATCAACAACAAACTCCGACTGTCAGTGACTGAACACGATTATTTTTACTATACGGTACGCAAATACTGAGCTTTGAGCATTCGCTCCCAGTCCCCGGAGCCGACATCGGCGACCTAATCATACAAGCAATAATCACCGAATCTCAAACGAAACACTTCGCAGGCGACGTAGCTCAGTTACTTATTTATCACCGGCGAACGCGTAACGTCACCTGGAAGCTCGACTGTAAACATAAACGAAGGCATCGCACGGTCCGTCCGTTAGCTACGTCAGTAGTGCACCGTTGACTAGCGTGCAAATGCTACGCATGAATGTCGTATCGTATAACACACTAGAAAAGCGTAAACTTGGCAAAAATGGAGAAGAAATGAGCACACAAAAAGCTAAAAAAACTAAGTTTTGGAAAGAAGTTTTTAGGTTTTTAAGATTCTTTAGATTTTCAAAAAATGCTAGCTGGTAAATTTTTCGATGCACTGATCTACTGGCGAATCCAGAAGCTTGAAAAAAGAAGCATTGCGAGCGCAGAACGAAAGACTGGGGGCTTAGCTCCCAACGGAATCCAGGGCAGAAACCCTGGTCAGGGGGTGAGCAAACAAAGCCCCCTGACGCTGGAAGCCTATTGGCAATCATTTACAGTGTTTCTGCTTGAATATTTCATGTTTTTTTCGAATATTTTTGTCACGTTCGCAAGATGCTTCAAGAAGTAATGTGGCTGTATTGGACACTGCATAATGTGTCGAAAGAGGAGGGAAAATTGCCGGATTTCCCCACACCTTGAATCCGCCATTCCCCAGATTGACCCAATCCAGCGGTGGTGAAAAAAACGACGAGGAGTTTTAAACTTCCAGTCACCTGAGTCGTCGACCGAGGGTCCTTGTAAGAGCGCGAGGCTGTGGCTTGGGGGTGGTGCCTAGAGGGGTACGCCTGACCGGAGCGGGGACGTCGAGGGGGGCCAGGTGTAGGGGGCCTAGATGCACTTCACTCAATGCTGATCTCGCCGGCTGAATGGGCGTGGTGTTACTGTTAGTCCGAGCAACATGCGTCTCTTTGCTCTTCGCCGACTTTCTCCGAAATGAAGAAGGCAACTCACCCTGGCCATCCCTGCTGGCGCTCGATTTGGATTGTGCAGCCGCCGACCGCGTCACATCCATCTGTACACACCGTACACAGTCCGGTAAACATGCAGACACAGTTTGGCCGCTTTAGGCGACAGCGCTATGCCAGCTATTGCGACAGACGTTATTGCAGCGTGATCTGTCCGTCCGATTCCGTCACTCAATCTGTATACACAGCGTGTACCATCATCATTATATTCATAGGGCGGGAGGTTTACGTAACGTGATCTAGGTAAACAATACGCATTATTTCTAGGTTAATAATACGCTACCTGCAACATGTGACAGGTGTCCTAACGGCGTAAAAGTTGAAGCATTGGACTTTCGATTAAAAGGTCTCTCGAGTTCGAGTCAAAATCGAGTTGATGACACATGGTGGTTAGTACATGGATGGGCGATTGTCTGCGAACAGGTAAACCGTCTAGGTAAATAAGCTTCGCAATAAGCTACCACCAACGTCAACCCAGCCTTCCATTCCTTTGGGGTACGCAAATCTAGTACTCGCCTGTCTGGCTGGGGTTAGGGCAGGACACGTTCACCTGTGTTGGGTTGCAGATTGTGTGATCGTAGAGGGCAGGTGACGCTCTATAGTTCTCTAATGGGTTCCCGTAAATATTAGTAGTAGTAGTAGTAGTAGTAGTAGTAATATTCTAGTAGGCCTAGCAGTATTACCTCGCTGCAGCTGGCACTAACAGTCGTGGAGACAGATCTCTCGTCTCCAGATGAGCGTCGGATTGCCACAACATCAGGACCGAACGACGACGAACGCTTGTGTGTTAGTAACTTGTGAGTGGGCGCCTGAGCATCACCGGACGCCTGAGCCTTGCGCTGTCGGCGAATGGATACCGCCTGCACACACGAATATACCTCAACACATCAGCTTTGAACTACAGAAAACACTCGCGATAGTGCATATACCGTAAGCCTATATCCGACAAGTATTTTTTTTACAAAACTAAACAATATTTTTAAGCTGTGCGTCAAATCTAAGCTACGTAACATTAAGCTTTTCAGAGTTAGTAGCATGAAAGCCTAAATGATAGAAATCAGGGGATCCTAGTCATGTCTCTTTCTTCAAAAATTTCAAGATCATTCCCTGCACTATCCCTGAAAACATGCTTGTGAAATGCGACTAGTATCAAACTATATTTAACAGTAACATAGCAAAAGTTTTGAAGTTCTTAAGACTTTTTTGTCAAAACCAAGACTACAAGAAATTTAAGCTAATGCTCACGAAATGCGCGACAGCCTATAGCAGTTCCTGTCCGTAAATTGTCTTAGTCTGTCTGAAGTCATTTCGTCTGAATTAACTCTTGAAGTGTGCGCCACAGCCGAAGATCGCAAAAATCAATAAAACCCCTTATTTGGAGAGTTCAGGGTCTTTCAAAGTCATCGATGTTAATACGACTAAAAAGCTCGTCACTAGTGCTTGACGTGATAGGCAGCATGCCCATGCCTATTTGCAACCGTTTTCACGAAAGACTGGCCAACAGCGGCAAAATAACGACTTTTACGGGGATACCGTTCTTTGATGCCCTCGTGCGCAAGTTTCCTTGAGGATCGAGACTTGGACCGCCAAAATCTACGTTCCATGCTGAAAATGTCTTATGCAACGTATACTTGTACTTGTCTATCTCTATTTATGTCAGCGCAATTCGCTCTTAAAATGTACCTTGCAGTCCAAAATCGCCAAAAAATCCATAAAAAACATCTATTTTAATGTTCGAGATCATCCAAGGTCATTGCTCTCAATGCCAATCGAAAGCACGTGTACGACTTCCTATTAATGATTTAATGATAATCTACGCCCTATAGATCTCGCGCCGTTTTTGAGATACAGCGACTTATTGGTTAAAAATCGCAAAATTTTTCCACTCCCTTTTCATTTAGCACCCTCGCTGGGGGGTGACCCCTTTCAAATTTATAAAAAAGCTTCACGGATCCTGAAACTAAATTTTTCCAGGCAGCCGACAGTGAAAATTTGGTGATCCTAGCTTGCACCGTTTTTGACTGATCCACCCGTGTGACAGACGGACGGACAGACAGAAGGACAGATAGAATTGCGATAGCTATGACGCGCTACAGCAGTACCTGCTTTCGCGCGTAAAAAACTTTATTTTGTGTCCTCTAGGCGCCTCGAGACATGACCTTGGTTTCGAAGACTACATCAAGGGTCAATAAGAACTTATTCCAAGCGTCGTCGTGGACTGAAAGAGTAAAAAGCAGAATGTTGCGATTTTCCGACAGTCGAGGAGATTATGAGAGCTCAGAATTTCAATTTCGCCCCTAATTGCCCCAAAATGAAAAATTTCCCGCCCCAAAGACAACACAATTACGTCGCCGCTGCTTTGCAGTGAAAGGTGTAATTGCTTCACAAGTTCACAAACAGTTATCAGTAAACAGGAGTAAACTACTAGGTCTACGATGCTACGGCTAGTCTACCGACTACTTTTACTCAACTACACTAATGCTGACTTAGGCGTATATCGGCAGAGGATGTGCCTCGGTGTTGAAGACGAACTTGTCAAGCGGAACGAGTTCACTGTCAGAGAACAGCAGGTAGAGATACTTGAGCGTCTCGGCCAGCCAGAAACTCTCCATCTTGTTACGATAGTTCGAACTGGCCGGCGACTTCACGTTTCCTATCGACGAATAGCCGGCCGCGGGGAGCTTGGTGTAACGGTCAAAAGCCTGAAAGATCGCCCAGCCCCAGTCCTGGTAGGTTCTGTTGCCCGTTAGTCGGTAGAGGTAGAACAAGCTCTCGACAGTCTCCGGGCGCTGCAGGTTCATAGTATCCAGCGGCCTAATGTAAGAATTACGGACGTTTCGCCCTTTTGACGTTTCGCCACTGGTCTGGACGTTTCGCTTTCAAGACGTTTCGCTCTCCGGAGGTTTCGCTACTTAACATTCGACGTTTCACTCGCTAACAGTCAATTCACATACACGACGCAACTGAACTCAACTCAACTCAACTGTCGTGACTGTCGGTGACAATGCAATGACGTCATTAGCATTGTGACGTCACGCTGCTGTGCACAGAGCACGCATTGTCTGAGCACTGACTGAGCAGTTGAGTTGAGTTGAGTTGAGTTGCGTCGGCAATTCTAGTTCACACCTACGACGCGACTGTTCAGTCGCATCGGCGTCGTAGGTGTGAATTGGCCATAACAAATTGAGCACGACGGCGAAAAACGGACGGAAGAAAAAACGTCTTCGCCGTTGTTTTTTCCGTCATTCCCGCTGTCCGTCTTCGCCATCCGTCCGCAATTTTTAGTCGGCAAAACGTCTTGTCAAAGGACGAAACACCCAGTTACGAAACGTCTAGGCTATAAACCAATCGTCCTGGGGAAACAGGGGCGAAACGTCCTGATACCTAACGTAGAAATCATCGACGGCGGATGGAATCGTGTTGAAGTAGACACTCTCCGGGCTGAGTCCGGTCGGCATTAGTTCATACATGCGCCAGCAGGTGTCGGTCAAACGCTCGGCAAGCGTCATATACTCCACCGGGAAACCGTTGCGGCTCGCCAGAGCCAACGCGCCACCCAGATAGCACGACAGGTGCTCCATTCTTGGGTTGAAAGTCAAGCCCATGACCGTTTCCGCCAGCTCGCCCAAACAAAACAGACCGTTCGGGAAAGACTCCTGCAGTAGATGCTTCCGAATTCCTGCGACGGCGCGCTCAAAATCCGCCTTCAGAAAGTCGTGTTTCTTCGCGGTCAAAAGCCAGGTCTTGAGCAAGTACTCGTAGTAGCTATCCGCCCCCGCGCCCACGCTGACGCTCGCCGACGCACGGAAGAGACCGGTGCGGGGGTTGATGGATACTGGCACGAGTCCGTCCTTTTTCCGCAGCGAGCTGACGTGCCGGGACACCGCCATGACGGCTTGCTCGTAGCGCGGGTCTCCCGTCTGCCGGGACAGGTCGACGAACTCCAGCTGAATGCTGGTGACCTCCGAGGTACTGGTGTCCGGGTCACCCCAGCCTAGCCCTGCCGGAGCACGGGCTGTCCGGTCTCGGAGACTGACCGAACTGAGCGGTATCGGAGACCACCCGGAACCGAAAGCCGGCATTAGTCCATCTCCCAGTTGGCGCGCTCTGTCGAGGAACACCCGGTCGCCGGAGAGATGGAAGGCGGAGAGCAGACCACCCAACACGCGGATCGTGCATTCGAACAGGCTCACCGCGCCATCTGCATGCAGTTCAACTTAGTTCGAGAATGCGTTCGTGACTTTCGTGACGTTTTAATATTGGTTAATTTTCGCGCAAATTTTATTTAAAAACTTTAGATTTTTTTTACAAATTCGTTCGGGCGCTATAGCGTGACTATTATGGTGTACTATACTGTTACTCGTAACTGGCTAGACTTGTTCGACTTCCAACTTTCAGAGTTGCGAATGTTGCCACTGGCTGACGCCTAACTGCATGAGTTCAAGTGAACTTCGTAGAGTTATAAGGTTCAGCGCCAATTTGCCGAATTCCAATTCGCCGAATCCCGAGTCGCCGTATTCGCAAACTAAAATTCGGCAAAGTGGAATTAGGTGATTTGGAATTCGGCAAATGTAGGCCTAGATCAACTTTCGGGAGGATACCGAAAGTTGACCTACTGTGCATTGACTGCTGATGGCCTACATAATTTTTCCTCCTGAATGATGACAAGGAGATTACTGGCGCGTTAGTTTGTACTTTGTAGGAAAGCAGCAGGCTACTTTGATGTGTCAGAAGTGGGAAAATCGTTCTGCGTTTTGGAATTCACAAAAATTCGCCATCTTTCAAAATTCATAATAAAAAAATCGTAAAACGCGAATTCTCGAACTATGTGTGTGACCTGCAGGCTTGTCGAAGATCAGGTTTCGAGCCACCCAATCTCTGGCCTGACGAAACTCGTCGTTCAGACCCATGATGTACATCGTATCCAGACTGTCCACCAGCGTGAGGCCGAGGCCACCGAATGAGTCCGTGTAAGACCTGCTGACGGGTAACAGTTCGTCGTGGCCCCACGCATACTGGCGATATGCCCGCCAAGAGTGTTTGAAGGCTTTCACCACCGCTGCCATCCGAGCGTTCTGAGGTCCGTCAAACCACATCGGTGACGACTTGCTACCATTCCCTTCTCCGCTTAGCCGCTGCTTGTCTGGTACACGAGACGCTGTAGACGACGAGCAGAGGTCTCCGTAAAGTTGCAGATAGTTGGCACGCTTTTAGAAACTGCATGCCACTAACCCTTATTCACTAACCATATAAGAAAGAGCCCCAACTCCCAAGCGATATCCAATAGCCAAATCCGCCGCAAAATTTTGTGCGGCGAAAATTGGCCGAAAATATACGATATTCGATTTTTTTTCTATTTTTCACCAAAAAGAAAAACAACTTGTTCTAACTTCTTATCAGTTGCAACTTGGTTTGCAATAAATAGTTTATTGCATGTTTTTTTCATTTCTCTAATCCAGATGACAACCAAAAAACTATAGTACTAAGCCGAATATTAACAGTATTTTTAATTTCTGGCTATAACTCGGCTAAAACTGTACGGATGTCAGTCGAAAATTCTTTCAAGTCGCAAATGTGAACTGCGTATAAGACCATGATTATAACCAATCGAACACCCAGGTGGGGCAAAAGTAAACAAAACAAAAAGTTGAAATTTTCCAATAGTTGCTGCAAATTTCCGACATAATTTCGACAGAGATCCAAGAAATTATAAGTGCTAAAAGTTTTAATTTTACCCACAATTTTTTTATCAAAATGAAGGACTCTCAGCCCAAAATTTGGCAGTGTCTCCGACAAGAAACGATTATACGACAACCAGAAATTTAAAGTGGACATTTGCCCTTCCCCCCTGTGTCAAGACGTCACTGCCGACATGGCGGATCTGCAACTTTACCGAGTTCTTCTTCTGTCTTCCTCTGCAGCCCGACGTAGTCTGGGCTCTGGTAGATCGTTGGAGCAACCACGACGTAGATAACGCACAGACTGGCCAATATCACCGTCAGGACGCGAGGTAAATTTGACAGTCGGCATAAACGACAGCGCGACGGCAACCGACGGCGTCGATTTTTAATCATCACGTTCCGATTGATGTGAAGTGTAAAACCATTTCTCATCATGTTTATAAAATAAATTCCGGGCGGCGTAACTGCAACGGTATATTCTTCGACGTTCTATAATTCCTATCTATAGGCTACTAAACCCATAGGTCAATTGTGCAGTATATATACGTCGACCGCAAATGTTTACAAAGAATCATAAAATCTACACTAAAGGTATAATGCCGTGTGGTCGTATAACGGGCTATTAACTCGGGGCGCTGACGCACTCAAGAGTGACAATACCACGAACCGCAACTTGTCCAAATTTAAGGGCATCCGGAAGTTTTGCCCCTTTTGACATTTTACCGCCAGAATGTTTCGTTCACAGCTCGGACGTTTCGCCTCAGAAACGTTTATCCCCTTGCCCTGTTTCGCCTACCAAACAAAAAGTCCAGCTCTCGCTAAGGTAGACCGACAGTAACGTTTACGTCCAAAGGCCAGCGTGCGACTTCCGGTCGAGGACAGAGAGCGATTTTCCGGAAATGACTACAGTTTCAAACACGCTCTGCTAACGCTGCTATTGAACGCTAGAATCAACGCTAAGATACGGTAATTCAAAGCACGTGTTTTTCATCAATGCGAGCAGCGATTTTGCGTTTAAAACTGCGGCCAAAGCGCTGCATACAGAGATATGGTCATTGGTCACTACTGACAGCCTATAGTAACTCGTCATTGCCATATCTAACGGTACCATCGGCAACCCCTTACAACGTTCCGTTTAGCCACAATACATGTGTCACAGACAGAAAGACAGACATTCGGTTAAAATTGGCGACAACGACGAAAAGAATAAACGGCGAAAACGTAACTGCACTGAACTGACATGGTTTAGTTTTTGACGAACTGGCCAATAGGCAAGCAGTAATGCATTACAGTACGAACCGTTTAACGGCGTCGGTGGCTTACGTGATTACGCTCCCGTACGCGTCAACCAATGACTGGTAGGCTCACCCTGCTTGCCTTAACGTGCCTTAAAGTCTAGGCAAGGGGCGAAACGTCGTGGGGGCGAAACGCCCGTAATTCGGTTTCAGTATATACACGGTTCATCGTCTGTCCCCTAGGGTCACGGGGTCTCAGGCTGCTTTCAGAAGTGCTATTACAATAGCCACGAGCAGGAGGCCCATACGTAGTGTCAATAACTGACGTGGCCACCGGTATTGACGGCAAGCGCACACGACAAAAGCACGCTAAAAGTTTTCTGGCCATCAGTGTGTCGTGACAGAGCAGTGGAAAAGCGAGGGGGCGGACAGGTGCTCCTCCCCTGTCGGGAAATTTTCTTCTCGATTGAAGTTATCTTGCAAAATACAAAATTCAGGGCCAGAAATAAAATTCTGAGCACCAATAATCTCTTGTATCGCAAATGTACAACATTCTGTCAAAAAACTGCAACTTTCTACCTCAAGCTTTTCAACGCACGACGGCGCTAGTGGGCCTGGTCGCAGTGACCCATCCGTGGTGCCACGCCTGCCATGAACGTTCGTGGTAGGCCTACGTTTGTCAAATTACACTGTGTCCGGAAAAAAGTAACCCCCTAAACATCGTACGATAAAATGTCAAATCTAAACGAATTCAAATGAAACTTCGCAGGATTAATCCACAATAAATTACAAAAAAGATCACCAAATTTCCTTCAAAAATATCATTTCTGAGCGGAGTTACGAATTGTTAAATATCGATAACAAAATATCACCGTTACCAATATGGCGTTACATAAGTAAACCCTGCGGTTAATGTACATTTTCGTAACTCCAACAAAAAAACACCCGATTTTTGGCAACATTCCGTATCAACAATGCATTATTTATTAGCAATCAAAGTGCAAAATTTTAAATAAATCTGCCAAAGCAAACAATAGTTACAGCAACTTTTGTGAGGTCACCCCGAAACACTTCAGTTTCAGGTCTTTTGTGCCTGACATAATCCACAAGTACCTGAAACTAAAGTGTTTGGGGGTTACCTCACATAAACCACTGTAACTAATGTTTGCTTCAGCGGATCTAACTGAAATTTGGCGCTTTGATTGCCAATAGATGGTGCATTATTGACGCATAATCTCGCTAAAATCGGGTGTTTTTGTTAAAGTTACAAAATTGTATAGTAACCGCGGAGTTTTCTTATGTAACGCTATTTTTGTAACCGAGATATTTTGTTATCGATATTCAACAATTAATAACTCCACTCTAAAATAATATTTTTGAACAAAATTCAGTGGTCTTTTCAGTAATTTATTGGGGGAATAATCATACAAATTTTTTTAAAAATTAGCTTAGATTTAACATTTATTGTACGATGTCTACTTTTTTATGGACACGGTGTAAATCACTATCACACAATTGTAAGAAACGTTAGGGAAAAACGTTTAAAAACGAAAGTAAAAGAATGTTACGTTTTACGTGATTTGATATCATAAAAACGTTGGCTAAATAGGCTGTTGTGATGCTGTTTTGAATAACCTTACAGAATACTATTATCTGATCAACAACACTTTAATTTTTGTAAGAAATGTTTTCATTTACCACTATTTTGACGCTTTCCTTTCAACGCTTTTTTAAACAAATAACGTTAAAAAATATAAATAAAGAAAAATAGAAATGAAGAAAACTCACCCCATCACAAGCAGACGTAGCGGGCGTCTGTGACTGGTGAACTGCACTCAGTGGCCTGCGAAATTATAATCACAACAAAGGCCAAAGTAATTTGCTAAAACGCAGAATCTTACTTGCTAAGACTGATGGTTTGAGTGCAATTTGCAATAATGCATGTTTTGACGAGGGGAGGGGGGTTCAACCCCTAAATCTCTCTTTCTTATGGACGGTCGCACCTCATCTAACTCAATGTGTCACTGGACCCCCCACAAGTGTGTAGATCTGCTAAACGGCATCGAAATCAGTCAAACGGTTTAAGCAGGGAGCACAAATATGACAGACGACAGACACACAGATGACAGGCGGACAGACCACGCTACGGAGAAATGAGTAGGAATAGGCGTAGAACAGCAAGTGCGTTACAAATTATGTTGGTTCCTAAGCTGAATTCAAAGCTGTTGAGCTAATTTGCATAAACAAAATGGCGGCCAAACGTTCGTCGATGAGCTCTGTCTTTGAAAAAGTATATATGATTCAAAAGTATATATGATGTTGCAGATATAGTTCTAAAAAAGTGTATGCCACTTCCTATTAATGATTAATAGTAACACCGTTTCCGAGATATGGCCACTTACTGCTTGAAACATTCCAATCCGTAGTGCGTTATGACCCTTTAAGGTCATCCAAGGCCCTATCTTGCACCGTTTAGCCACAGTACATTCGTAACAGACGGACGAACGGACGGACAGACTGACGACAATCACGACAAAGGACCGACCATTAAGCTTACAGCTTAGCGGTCGGCCCAAAAATCAAAGGTCAGTGTCCCCGATCTCAGACATGAAACGCAATAGAGCACAGCTGACTGAACATTATGACTGTGAAAAATTCAGGCATGCGCAGCGTTAGCATTGTTTGCAGCTGCTACCACGCTTCCAGCAACATTACAACTATTCTACGGCACAGAAAGTGCTATAGACCCTAGACGTGAATAATACTTTACAAAAAGGGACGCCACGCCATGACGTCTTTTCAATTCGCTGAATTTCATTTTGCCGGATCTTGTGTGGCTGTGGTGCACGTTCAACGGGTGGCGCTAGTTAGGTTAGGGTTAGGGTTACGATCAGTGTTAGGGTTATTTACGGAAATGTGTGTAAAAGTAATGCTAAAAACTTAGAAAAATGCTGTTAAATTTTTAGTGCGCCGATATACATATAATTTTCAGAAATACGTGGCGACACATGACACCGAAAGTCAGACTGCACAATTTGTTACGTCTAAAGGCACCTACAGAGCGACGAAACTAAAATGAACTGAACTAATCTGACACGGTTTAGTTTTTGACGAATTGACCAATGAGCAAGCAAAGCGAGCCAATGGTCATTGGCTGACGCGTACGTGAGCGTAGTCAGTAGTCACGTAGACCAGCGACGCCGTTAGAAGGTGCCTAATGTACACTGTGTCTCAAAAAAACCGGACCCCTATTACGTTTTGAAATAACTTCAACAAACTGTGCCTAATAATAATAATGATTAGCTGAGAAAATCGTCAAAAGGTACTCAATATCGTAGTGTGTTACGGGCTTACGA
>Ga0209367_1007430_pt1 | contig 15109 bp, 5 predicted proteins | sample WorMetLIZISLAND2_FD_187412 | JGI IMG/M metagenome (GOLD analysis project Ga0209367, IMG submission 187412) | Marine gutless worms symbiont microbial communities from Max Planck institute for Marine Microbiology, Germany - Olavius geniculatus... ... | reverse complement strand
GTCCTGTACCCCACTCACCGCCCCTCGCTGTGCCCTGAGTCTGACTGAGGTGTCCACGGCCTTCATGAGTTCGCGGAAGAGAGCGACGACTCGCCAGTTGAAGCGAGCCGAACACTCCACATAGCTGCACTTCCACTGCTTGCGTACGACGTTGGCGACCGTGTCACGTGACCGCGACCATGCCGCTGATACCGATGTCGAACCCGCCTACAACCATAGATGTTAAAAACATTAATTTGCCGATAAAAAAAACATTAAAACATGTTTTTTTCCCTATTGTAAAAACATTATTAAATACATGCATAAAAAACATTAAACTGCAGATGTTTCCAATTGCTACTTTTTTTCGCTATTACACACGCAAAGAATATTTAACTCAGATAATTAAAAAACAAAAACCTACCATTTGTAAAAACTAAAAAATGGAATGTACTAAATGTACAGATCAAAAACAGCTTAACGCAATTTGCCAATGAGAAATAGATCATATTTGTACGTTTGTACGTTTATGTTTTAACAAGAACAAAAAACACGACGTTAAAAATAACAAAAAAACATTTTTTTAAATTTAAAAAAACAGAAAAAAAACATTTAAATATATAAAAAAAACATAAAAACATGGTTTTTAAACTTTTATAAAAAAACATTTAAAAAGTTTTTACATCTATGCATACAACAGTGTCAGTGTATCATCGTGATCATCATCATTAACAGCAGCAGCAGCAACAAAAACAGGGCATGATTTAAACCTGATTCGGCGTGTTCGATAAAATGCGTAATCTCCTCGCATAGATTTTTTTCTGACAGCTGAAGTGGCGTCGTGGAAAAAGGGAAGGGCTGAAGAGGGAGGGAGCAATTGCCCCTTCTCCTTCCCACATTTTTTGGTTGCCGGAAAATTCTAAACTCCACCACTCAACAACACAAAATAATAATAATAACGTCGCCAGCATGTGAACGACGTCGAAAACACTGACGATTCGACATTACTGTTGCCGCAGTAATAAGCCATAGCTGTTGGCGTTGATCGGCCATCGGTCGCTGGACGAATTGCTAATACATGTATTAAATGGTGACATTATACGCTTCCCGCAAACTCCAGTAAAGCCTATGCCAGCAATTACGTAGGCTATAGCCCGTATATAGGCTACAGCAACGTTCGCGCACTGGTTGGTAAGCATACAATAGAGCAGTGTATAGCGTAGGCTATATAACTTCGTGAAAAATCATCGGTTTGAGAAAAAAATATTCGATTAGTAGCGGCGTAAGATCCAGTATGTTACGTTGAGATGACGTGTTCACAGCAACAGAAATAAACTGAACTAAAATGAAATGAACTCAGTCAACTGCCCAATGTATTTCATTTAATTATATTTCTGTCCCTTCGAACAAGTCCTTAATAGGGTGTTTACACGATCCAGCAAACGTCCAGCATTAGCACGTGTATTTTGAATACATTAGAAGTTTGCTGGACCTTTAATTGCTAGATCGTGTAGACACCCCATAATAAGTCAACAGATTTTGTAACTGTAGGGGGGAGGCTATCCACAATGGTAAAAGTAAGCCAAAGCTCCCTTTCAGATACTGACGGGGACTTTTTATCAGGTGCCCTCACTAACAAAATATTGGAAGTCACGTGTCCCTTGTACGCTTCCAAGTTTACCCCCCCCCTCTGGCTAGGTAAAATTTACGAAAAAAACTGAAGTTGTTCTCGATTTTATCCGTCCGTCGTTTTTACGTTTTTTAACGTTTATACCTATGGTTATTCTGTCTGTCTGTCCGTCTGTCTGTCCGTCCGTCCTGGTGTCACGACCCGATACCGTTCTAAGATCAGGTGAGATAGAGACTTCGGGTTTTCACCATATGATCGCTTTATGTCTCTAGTATTTCGTGACAAAATTTCATGCCGCTGGGTGAGGAGGTCCCCCGAACGAAAGATCGAAATATGAGCAAACACAAGCCTAACTCGTACACCCGGCGTAAGCGTAACTCTATTCGCAAGATAACGCTACACAACTAACTCGTTATGCGATCTAGATTGGAGATTTCGGTATTTGTATATTATCTTAGCGTGAACACCCCAATTTTTAGCTAAAATACTGAACGGATTTGAAAACGGTTTGAACAGCTGAAATCTTTATCCAGTGCACTTTCTAACGGTACCGGACTCGCATATCCATACTTAGTGGAAAATGTGAATTTTGACTAAGTAGGTCAAAAAAGGGTGTGGCCCCCGTACACGACGTCGGACGAATATCGCACATTTCGACAAAGTACGTGAATTAGAACAAACGGCTAGAAATACCAAATATCGCATTCGTTAATGCAGCAAATAGAAATTTTTGGGATGTCCTAATGTTTTATGGAAACTTAATGAAAAATATGAGATCGATCATCTGCGATCGTTATACGGGGCACCTTTACGTAATTGGGAGACTCGCTGTAGACCTAGTTATAGAAAAGGGGATAAAAAAGTTAGGGTTCCTTTTTGGCTATATCTTATAACAACCGCGCCGATTACTACGATGTTGACGGCTACTGAAAGAGCCTCAAAGAGGAAAGGATTGGGTATTTTTAGTATAGCCCTAATAGGTGTTAGAATTTATAAAAATGGAACTTAGACTTTATACGAAGGTTTAAAGTTGCGGATACCCTATCTTAGCGGTAACTTAAGGTAAGATGGCGTTGAATGGCCTGGTTTTTTGGCAAAATTTGGCTATATTATCATAACAAGCAATGGTGTCGTGCTTCTTAATGGTATTAACATCGATGACCTTGCATGACCTTGAACCTAGAAAATGGAGAATTTTAGTGATTTTGTGCGATTCTGACTGCAGAAGAGTGAAGTGCGACGCAATGGATGGAGATAAGCCGGAACAGCTTTCGCGCGTCTCATGAGCATTAGCTCAGATTTTTTGTCTGAATCACGTACGTGAATTACAGCGCCGCGCTGCAGTTGTGTTCAGCTTGTGCTGTCTGCTGTCTGTTTAGGCTGACAGAGGAATCAAGCTGAAATCAGAACATATGGACCAGCCAGCGCCTTCTTATGACGACGTTGTAGTGTTAGCAATGACCGAATACCCCAGGAAACCTAACCCAGAACGCAGTACACCAGAACCAGACCCTAAGCAGTCAGTTCCTGCAACGGCGCCGCAGCCAACGGTTGAACCTGCAGTTGCAGCTGTACACCCGGCATCCATGGATACAGCGTCAGCGTTACCACGGCAACCGTATCAACAAACACAGGTAATAAAATTGTCGATGCTATTCTCAGCCGACGACGTATAAGTTTGCACAGCAATGTAAACCATTTTCTCCTTAACTGAATAGTATGCAACCGCTACAGCTTTTTTGTTGCGTGAAGGAAATTTGCAAATGATTTGTGTTTTTGGTTACGCTGTTCCTGGTGCAGTCCGTTGTTTTTCATTGTTGTTTTGGGTGTTTAAAATGCTGTAATCTCGGCGAATAAAGATTTGTATATGAGAAAAACCGGTCTTTGCGGGCGAAAAAAGACGCCGAAAAAAGACGAAAAAGAAAGTAACGACAAGGACGGACAGACGGACCGGCAAGAGACGTAGGCTGCAGCTTAACGCTTATCAGGGGAGAACGAGGAGCTTTCCAAAATATTTTTAGAGGGAACGTTTTTCCCGCAAATAATATCGGCACAAAAGAAAACGGTGACACAGTAGCGTTACCCAAAATAGGCCTGCAAAAAAATTAAAAGCGTAGCCTCTCGCTTTGGACATCTAAAAATAAAAAAAAATAAAAACTTTGTGTCACCAGATGCGGTTTCCTGGGTGTAGCAGCGTTCCCCAGGCTCCATAGTTTGATTTAACTAGTGACCTTGGGACAGCCCACAGTAAAGATTTCGTGATCCAAGCTTGCACCGTTTTGATACAGATCACGAGTGTGACAGACGGACAGACGGATGGACAGACAGACGCCGAGACGATGGCTAAGACGCGCGAAACATTCTGCTTTCGCGCGTAAAAAGCCTATACTTTGGGGAGGTAAGGGGAAAGAAGAGAAGACTTCCCAAAACAAAAAAAATACCAATTCACTATATTCAGACCACTGTCGCACAACAATGCTATGGGTAAGTTAATACTGTGGTTGTTTTTAACAGGTTGTCAGAAGGCGGCAGTCGTTCAGACGTCAAAATTTCGAGTGTTTTTCAGGCATCATGCTCTTATTAACCGTATGTCTCAACCCGCTGCTTGGGCTGCCGGCTTTTATTGTGGCAGGTGAGCCGATTACCTCTAATACCCCGCTTACACGATCAAGCTGGCTAGACAAGCTGCTATAGGTTAGATGGACGAGCCAGCTCGATGTTTGCTCGATCGTGTAAACGGGTTATAACTCAACTTACAGACTGACATCGGTATAGGCCTAATTAAGTGATTTGGATGTCCAGAAACAGAACAATATTAAACTCAACATTTTGCGTGTACTGGTGTTAAGTCGTGTAACGAATATTGTAGATTCTTTTGTTTATTATTGCGATTCCTGTAGACAGATACTTATTTACTTAATCCCGGCTAAAGGTTTAATATTATATTAAACTCTCGTATTGCTTTCTTTCTTGTTGACAACTTAATAGTAGCTACATCGAACGTAAAACGTAAGCTGAATGAATTTTCAAGTATTGAGCGTTATTTTTCTTATTTTATCACTGAGACGACAACGTGCGTTGACACTTTCTGTCAGAGTCCGTTAAGATGCTAATTTTAAGAAATCCCATATAACAGGTTAAAGATCGTGTATTACCTCTTCATGAAAAACCTATAGCAAAGATGTGGAGCGCCACCTGCCATATGGGATCACACAGTTTTATTTACCACCCGACACGAATGAACGCGCCCTGCCTTAATGTTAACCAGACAGGACGGTGGAACTCGAATTACTTACTCCTCAGGGATGGAAGACTGAGTTGACTTTGGTTTCGGTTGTATGCTGAAATGGTTTAACTGACCGTAGACCGAGTAGTAACCACTTGATAGCGACCCGAAAGGAAGTCCAACCCGCGACCTGACTATCGCAAGTCCGACACTTCACCGTTACGCCATCAAGTCACTGAACGGCGCTGCGATCAAGTAGCGCAACGGAATGTTTGTATACGTTTAATTATAGATGATTTATCGAAGACAACGCGCAAAAGTGAAAATTTGGCCGCCATCTTGCTTATGCAAATTAGAAAGTCAGAAACTAAAAATTCGGTTTGTGAACCCGGATGATCCGATCCAGCATGTTCAAACGGTGTTTAAAAATCAGGTATGCGGCCTTCACTTAAAATGCCCTTAGAAGTCACACTTTTTACTCCCCAAAAATCGCCCTGGCTGTGTATGCTGCAGTTATGGCGGGCAAGAAAGCGGTGTCCGACCCAGAGCAAAAGAGAAAACTCGGCTGCATCTCAATTGGTCTGTCAATCACAGGCATCATAGGCAGCGTTATAACCCTGATCACCGTGGTAGCTATCGTCAGCAATCCCTGCAGATACCGCCGCTATCAGGACAGGTGCTACAAATACCGAATCTACGTTGGAACTAGTTCGGGAGTATCTTGCGACGAAGGGGTGAAATCGCCGGAGGGCTACTGTTACTCCGATACGTGCCCCTATAACTACGAGCAGTCCGGAGGCTGCTACAGATATCGAATGTTTGTCGGACAGACGGGATCGTGTATGGAGATAGGTACGCGCGGGGCTGTGGGATCCGACGGTTTCTGCTACTCCAACTACTGCCCGACCTTCGTGTATTCCGACGTCTGCTATAATTACAAGACCTACGTGGGACGTTTGGGGGAATGCGTACTGGGCACAAGGTCGCCGGACGCCTACTGTTACCGCAACACGTGCTTTCGTCGCGAGCACGTGTTTTCGGGATCCTGTTATAAGCACCGACAGTATGTCGGAGCTACGGGTGCGTGTATCGAGGGCGTCGGTAAAAAATCGCCGGTCGGCTTCTGCTATTACATCTGTCCCGAATATGACTACGATGGTTCGTGCTTCAAGTACAGGGAATACGTCGGTAGGTGGGGTAAATGCAGTGGGTTTACGCGCGACAATTTCTGCTATTACAACACGTGCTCGGGACACACCTATCGCGACACGTGCTACAAATACCGACACTTCGTCGGAATTTCCGGCAACTGCACCGGTGTTATGTCATCAGCGGGCTACTGCTATTCCAATAATTAGAGGCAAGCGGAATTTGGTTCCCAATTTCCATTCTCTCTTACCCCCACACTAACGTTCCCATTTTTCATTATTTTCCCAGCATGGCTCAGGGTGTTCAAAAAATTGACGGTGGCTGTCACAGTTATAACATGAAATTTGAGCTAATGCTCACGAGACGCGTAAAAGCCTATAGCAGTTCCTGTTCACGCTAAGTTAATATACAAATACCAAGTTCTCTATCTGGATCGTATAACGATAGTAGCGTGGCGTTACCTTGTGAATAATGTAGACTTGTGTCGCAGCCCGAAATCGCCAAAAAATCCATAAAACCCCCTATTTTGGTGTTCAAGGTCATTCAAGGTCACTGAATTCGGCGTTAATCGAGCGGAAGTGTACGACTTCTTATCAGTGACTAATAGTAACCTAGACCTTATTTCGCATCGTTTCTGAGATACAGAGACTTATTGGCCAAAAATCGCAAATTTTGCCCACCCCCTCTCATATAGCGCCCTCGTTCGGGGTGACTCCCTTCGAATTTATGAAAAAGCTTTACGGTTTCTGAAACTAGATCTTCCAGGCACCCGAAGGTGAAAATTTGGTGATCCTAGCTTGCACTGTTTTTGACCGATCTACCCGTGTGACAGACGGACAGACAGACAGACGGACGGACAGACGGACAAAATTGCGATGGCTAAAACGCGCTGAAAGCAGTAGCTGCTTTCGCGCGTAAAAACTAAACACATACAGCGCTCGCCAGGCTGGTTGATATTTAAAGGTGCGTTCTCACTGTGCGCATCAACGTGCGTCACGCTTCTTGCTTTTATTGGAAAGCCCGTTGAGTTAACGCGTTTGACGCGCGTCACGCGCCGTATGGCGTTTGACGTGAGAACGCACCTTAAGAGAAAGGCTCACGGAAAAAGAAACGCTAAAGAGTGCGGACACTCGGAAAAGAAAAAACGGGAAAAAATTGGGGATAGGAAACTTAATTCAGCGTTCAAGGAAGATAGACGTTTGTGGTAAAATCTTATTTGCACGTATGTTGTGTAGACATTCACAAGAATTTATAAAGTTGTGTCTTAAATACTCTGTTAGTGCTGTCTTGTGCTTATTAAGCGTTATTTGTTCCGCAGTTATTGACAAATTTGGCTTGGCTGTCAGTGGTGTCTGATGTTTACTGATAGGACGTTAGTGTTTAATTTTTGACGCGCTACAGCTATGCTGTAGGCGTCTATGGCACGATTGTCGTCTGTCCATCTTCCATCTGTCCGTAACAAATGTATTGTGGCTAAGCGTTAGATTGTGAGAAAAAATTTTTTTGCACGAATAATCAGCAATGTGTCTTAAATCTAGGTGTACAAATTTTCAGCGATTTAATGCTAGGGAAACATTTTCAAAATTGAGGTTGGACAGAAGGGTGTATAAAAATGTGCGTTTTTAACATAAAACTGGCCATATCTCAGAAACGGTAAAAATAGGACCAAAGTTACTATTATCATTAATAAAAAAGTGACATTTTAAGATTACATAAAAAAATTATTGACCTTGAATGACTTTGAAGGTCGGTACGTACTTTCGGATAAGATGAAATTCATCGACCTTGGATGACCTTAAAGGTCAGGGTAGTAGTCTAGTAGGCGTCCTGCTTTAGTATTTTGGCCCCGCCATATGTACTGGTCAGTACTGCAACAAAAACTGTTACGCTGTAGCGCGTCTTCCCTAGCGACAGCTGGGCTTTCTTGTTTAATCTTAATTACGTCTGTCATTTTGTTATCTGTCTGTTTGTTGCTCTGATTTGTGTGGTTATGACCTGGACTTTTTAACCGTTCAATAGTAGGTTTGTTTGCGTTTGTCTTTTTCTGCTTGTCTCTTTATCTGTCTTTGTATGTTGACTTGATTGGCGAATAAACTTACACAAATTTATACATCGTGTTTCAGAAATACTGTGCCGGTGTTATCTTTTGTATAACTCCGTAAAACATTGACCAAACCACGACTTCTGCAGTTCACGAGGTAGCGCAGCAATAGTATTAAGGTGAGGTGGGCAAAACTACAGTCACTTAAGTCAATTTTCTGCATGATATTGCGTGCCAAAAATTATCAAAATTGGCCAAAGTTTTTCGGAGTTATTTAAAAAATTCAAGTCGTACGTTGATTTTTAGACATGCTGTACATTATTGCGTCAGAAAACTAATACTGGCCTGCAGGTCTGCTTTGTTGGCGGCGACAATGATGGGCGGTAAGTCGTGCTGGGAATGCGCCCCGCGATGGGTCAGTATCTGTTCCCGCATGAATCGCACATAGGAAAAGCTCTCAGTGTCACTCATATCGTACACCTGTATGCATGATCATATCATATCATATTCAAATCACATTAAAAATTTTCTAGTGCCCCCTTTACACGATAAATGACCATGGGTGCATTATAGAGTTCAAAGTTAAAATATACCGCTGGATAGTGACAAAAACGCAGTAACGCCTAAAACGTTCTTGTGTTTTCGGTTGTAGCCGGCGAAAAAAGGGAAGACGGGGTAAAACTTTAAAAAAATTTTTAAATTTTCATATTATAGCATGCGATCAAATATTACAGAACAATTCATAAAAAGTTGGCATACTAAATCATAAAAATTGAAGCGAAGATACGGCAGCATAACAGACTAGATGCAATCGGTTATTTTGTTTCAGAAAAATCGAAAAAAAAACGAACTAAAAACTGCAAAATTTTTTTTGCAAGTCAAAAATTTTTGGGATGCAATGTGTTTTAAAGACCAACGGCAACCAAAACACAATTTGTTTAGGTTTAATCACCGATTAATCTGAAAACAACTACATTGAGTGTAGCCTACCGTGTTAAACCGCGGTGGGTCTGAGGTAGGCTAAACTTGAAAAGTGCTAAAAAAGGGAATCTCAGACCAAACTCAAACTGAACTAGAACTCCAGAGCAAACATTACGCGTAAAACTCGAACCAAACTGAATACGTTGTCACAAAGAAACCAAACGAAACAAAAACCCCGATGCTTGCGTTGAAAGGGTTCCAAAGTTTTGACAATTGTAAGAAACTGTTTTATAATTATACCAAACTGTGAAAGTAGCATGACATTGTCAGTGGCTTGGAAGGGTAACGGTATGATGTTGGACTTACGATTGCGAGGTCGCTGGTTCAACCCTCGGACGGGTCGCTATGAATGACTGTCTGCGGACAAGTGAAATATACTGGTATATAACCAACACCAAGGTCAACTCAGCCTTCTGTCCCTCAGAGGTAGGTCAATCGAGTACTGACGTGATCCCGTACGGCAGGTGAAGCTTCGTAGCTCTGAAATTGGTTTTCAATGAAAAGTAATATAAAATTTAAACGTGTAAACAGACCAGGATGTAAGCGGCGGCCTGACGCAGTCCGTATCCGCGGTACTCGGCCCACTCCTGTAGCGAAGTGGCGGGAAAATGACTGATGGTCGGACAGTCTGCCAGCTGGAGGTCATAGAGCCGGTTGTCCACTACGACTGGCACGTGATGGTAGCGCTGGCGACGAGATGATGCCTGCTGATGATGACCCCTAAAATGCAAAAAGGTAAAGTTCGATACGTGCTTGCTATAGCGCTTCTTACATGAGACAGACTCAAGACCCTCTAAGCGCTTTACAATCTCGGAAGTGGCAGCTGATTGGCATGAGCTAGTGATACCGCAGCGCACTATGCGGTCATCCATTGCCCGCGTCAGCGAACGACTGGAATTGCGGTTTGCAGCTAGCAGACATACCACCGCCCCAATCAGCCACACTAAGCCTTCATCCCGTAACCCGTAAGCTCCTACGCATTTTCCATCCCACGGAGGGTAGGAGGCTGAGTTGGCCCCTGCTAATAACGATCATACCAATCAACCAATTAATTATTCAGAAAATGACGGATGGTTTACGTGTTGTTTACAGCACTGCTGTAGTGGCCCTAGTGGGTAAGCCAGTACGCAGTACAAAATTATACCACTCTAAACAGTACTGTACCATACTTAATCTCACTCAGACGGGGAAACTGTCGCACCGATTTTTTTGTTCGAACTGACGCACCAATAGCCAAAGGGGTATTTTGTGGTGTCGTAGCAGCTCGCTTTAAATTTTGGGTTGTCGGAAAATTTTTAGTAGGCTAAATGTTGTCTTTTTGGTGAAAAATATTCGTCCGAAAATGCGAATTGTTGGGTTGAAAACTGACAATTAACGGGCACAATTTAACATTTTTAGCACCTGTAAGTTGGGCCATAATCCTCTCCGTCGGAAATTTGCAGTCGTCTGTCGAAAAATTACAACTTTCTGTTTCGACAAGTTTTTTTCACAACGCAAGATGCCGCTGCGCGTATTGCGGGCCTATTAGAACAAAAGTGCCGCACGAAAATTTAAACCGCGCTCAGCTCGCACTGGCATTGTTTTCATAAAATTTCAGCTGCATTCGTGCATCATAAAGCAAACGACGGCGTACTAGATACTGCACTGTCTGGAGTGGTATACTGCGTACTCGCTTATCCACTTTAGCAGTATCTAGTACAGAAATGTGCTTAGAACAAAAAGCCCAGTTGACGCTAGGATAGCCGACGGTACTGGTTGTTAATGACTTTTAAAATCATCCCAGATCGATAATTTTCATTTTATCTGAAAGGGCGTATGCTACTTCCTATTAGTGATTAATTACTATGAAGGTTACTACCTTGGCCCTATCTCTCACCTTTTTCGAGATATGACCAAAAAACACATTTTCTACCCCCTTCCATTTAACCCACAATTTGAAAATGTTCCCCTTGCATTGAACGGCTGAAATTTTGCACGCCCGAGTTAAACGCACATGGCTAATTATTCGCGTAAAAAGTTTTCTCTTACGATTTACCCGTTAGCCAGGGTACACCCGTTACAGACGAACAGACGACAACCATGCCAATAGCTCGACCGTTATCTAAGTACGGTCGGCTAAATAAGCTTACCTGGTGCGGTGGTTGAGATCGGGCGGCTGTAGATCGTGGTAGACGAACTGCGAGACGAGCGAAGTTTTGCCGACACCTCGAGCGCCGAGCACGGCGACGCCGACCCGCTGTAGAGGCATCAGTTCTTCACCGGTCAATTTCTCGTCATCATCATCATCATCAGTGAAGTGCGATTGAGAAAACGGCATCGACGAGCGAGATGCGTTACTACGATGATACACACGCGTCATACATGCTGTGCGATAAATTAGTATTACCGTAAGCCCCTACTGCTGAAGTACATGTAGTTAGCGGGGGGTACGCAATATGAGCTTATACCACTCCAGACAGTGCGGTGTCGTACTTAAACCAAGTCAAGTAATAAGAGGGCAACGTTTTTTTTCATTTAACTTTTACTGAGTTTTCAAAAACTTATTTGCGACGAAATTAAAAGCTAAGCGTGACTTCAGCTGTAATTAATCCGTCAAGCTTGCAGCTGATGTTAATTGACGTCGAACTAATAGGCTACTGACAACTACAGACTAAAGAACGAAGCTTTAATAAGCCGTTCACACATGGTTCTCACATCACTGACGCACGATATCGTAGCAATCGCGAAAATCACTTCTTATTATAAAAGACAGACTTGTTTCCCAAGGTCCACGTTCATAGTAGGCTATTTTCACTGTTAACCTGCTTAACACAAAACACACGCCATATTTTTAAGTTGTTATTTAACTGTGAGTGGAACGAAAAACTTTTCAAGGTCACAGTTAGTCGTTAGGTCTACCAGACTCCCATTGGTTTCAGTAACTGTACAGCGTCAAAGAATATCGAAAGCAGCACACGACCAAATTTATACAGGAATTTGACATGTCAATCGAGATCTTGCGGAGCGAAGTTTGGGTCCAATCGACCAATAGCAAAATACAGGTAAGACTAATACGACGACAAAGGTACAATGGACTAAATATCGCGTGATTTCTCAAAATATTTATATAGATTTTGCTTGATATCTGGTTCAATTAAGCCAGTTGGTTATTATCAATGGCTACTCATTCGCCAAGTCAACGGCATCCAATTTTCGGCGGTTGAAATCGATGCGTAGCCTAATTGGCGTTCATTGATTTTTCAGCCAAATCAACTAGGCTTACTTTATGTAAAACAACAATGTACAATATGAATTGCATATTGAAATTCAAGGAAGATAAAAATACTACTGGAAATCTTTAATAAAATATGGTTTAAGAAGAAGACATATTTCTTTTATAGTTAATCGCTCTAGCGGCGTCTTGGGAAGAAGAAGGCGGAACAGGAATTTAAAAATTCGCAACAGACACTGCAAATATCCGACAAAGAAGACAGCGGGTGCTCAAAATTTCAATTTCGTTTTTAAATTTGGGCAAAATGGGAAGGTCATAACCCAAGATTGTGCACGTTTGTAGGCAAATTTATGCTCAAAAACATTTTCCGACAATAAATTTTGACCATGCGCGGCGCTAGGAATCTGAAGCTAAAGGGGGCAGCGGGTGCGGGGGAGCAAGGGCCAGGGCACAGAAGGCAATAATTTTTTGTGTAGGCTAAATGTCGACTTTATTCAGTTGTTGTGTGCATAAAAAATGTAGCGGTGTCTATGGGCAGAGCCTCTGGTCAGGGGGGGGGCGAAGCCGTCCTGAAGCTGAAACACTTTTAGCTTTTGGACGTGCAATGGAAGCCGCAAATTTGCCTGCTTTATAATATTTGGAAACGCAAAAGAAACAAATATCTGTGTTTTCTAGCTAAAAGGACGTTTAGTAATTCACATCTTGGCATGATAAAGTGCTCTGGGCACTTTATCACCATGAACATTTTTCCTGCTCCATCTGCCCCCTTCTGGCGCCGCCCATGTTTTTGACAGCCAAAAATTTAAAAGGAAAAAAGGTATACGACAATACGACGATATTAGATTGTTTACTGACCGTCGCCTTGAGATTGACCGCCGATTCGACGCCGAAGGTTCTGACGAGGTAGATCTCTGCTGCTGAGGCAACAGCATCTGCTGCTGCTGCTGGTGATGATGATGATGTTGACGGTTTGTGTTGCGGGCTTGTCGCAGCGCGGAAGGTAGAAGGCTTCGTCGTCGTCTGTCGCGTGTACCAGTGCCCCCTGTACTCGACGCCATTAGCCTATGTGTCAGGACGACTGTTCATCAATGTCGTTGATCGTTTAAAGTCGTCCAGAATTAATCCTGGCACTGGCCGCCCAGGTCCAGCCTGCACATACCACGCGCATTGTGACACAAACGCCCTCATTTTTCTGTGCAACGAAAACATTATACTAATAGTGACTGGCATCGAGATCATCATTAGAAATTTTTGACCCGAAGTTCGTCATATGTTGCCCACGATCGTCGATCTCGGGAAACATTCTACGAACTGGGAAAAATATTTCAATGACGATCGGCAGGCCATTTTGTTTTGTTATATTTCAAAATCAAACAATTTTACAAGTCAATAAGTAAACAATTACGAAAAAGCTGTGACGACTTACATCGTCGCTGTAGGATACAACTGTCGTAACTCGATTTTTTTTTATCAAAAATGACTTTTTATAGGCTACCATATGAATCATCGTGTACGTTGTCCCGCATCTGATGGTGCGATTTTTACACTTTAGCGTTCATTATTTTTCATTTAAGTAATTAGAATACAAAAAAACCGTAAAATAAAATGCCTGCTAAATTGTAGAATACAACTGTTGTAAATCGAATAACATCACTTATAACTTCTACAGAGCTCAAAATTGGCAGTGACTGTTCGGATACAATTGTCGTATGTGCGTTTTACGACATAATGCTGTAAAAAGAACCGCGATATTGACGCCAAAATTGAGAATACAGGTATCGTAACATGATTTTTGTCAAATGTTTTAATTTGTATTAACTGAAACATAAAAATATTTATACCAGCATACTTGCTATTAGATCTGCTTGCCAGTGGTATAAATATTACAGCTGTAATCGATACCAAATTGATTCAAATACGTTTTTTCGCTCTCCTGTAAAATTTGGAAAAACTCAGTTACGACAGTTGTATCTTACAGCGACGACATGTTGCCCGGGCAACAGTGCGCAGGCAACAGTGTGCTGGCAACAGTGTTAACGTCACGTGACGCCATATCGACCAATCGCGTGCAGATATTTTGCGTGCAAATATAACAAAATGTTTTTGTATGCGCATCAACGCCAGGAGCGTAGCCAGATATTTTTCGGGACGATATAAAATTTACTTGGGTTGATGTTGGAAATATGCATATACTGGGTGAAGTAAAAAAAACTGAAGTTGTAAGTTGTGTCGGAAATGTCTGTACCAAAAACTATTAAAATCTGTTAATTAGTTTTCAAGTTACAGTCGAAAATGTGGGGAATATTTTTTTGAGACACAACGTACATCAGTCGAATTCTTCGCAGATTCTTCTCATTGTCGTAAGCCTGAGCTGTTGACTTATTTGTGTTAAAAAACTCAGTCGGCAGTGGAACGCATAAAAAATAGTGCTGAGACTACAATGCAAAGCGCCACAACATGTCCGCACATATAACACAGTAACACAGTATTTAATAAAATATGTGACAAACGCACATAATGCAATAGCAAAACAGAAGAGAAATGTAATTTAGACAAGGTAACATAGCATAAAATAATTGGACACAGTCAAAAAGTGATCTAACTAAAAAAGACTGTTTATGCAATTTTTTACTACAAACAGGCAACACATAATCATGTCCACGAGGGTGTAATCTGTCTGGACGCTCGGCGTAACATGACAACAGTTCATGAAGACAGTGACCAGATTTCGTAATACTGTGAAAAAGATCACGTGAGCAAGATTTCGCAATATCATTAAAAGACATAATCTGAGCAGTGTAACCAAACCTATAGAGACGTTTCAAGGTAGACTGTAATTTATTCATTAGTTCCACCGTTAAAAATCCTGACCAGGCCGGGAGGGCATATCTA
>Ga0209367_1007429_pt1 | contig 15110 bp, 9 predicted proteins | sample WorMetLIZISLAND2_FD_187412 | JGI IMG/M metagenome (GOLD analysis project Ga0209367, IMG submission 187412) | Marine gutless worms symbiont microbial communities from Max Planck institute for Marine Microbiology, Germany - Olavius geniculatus... ... | reverse complement strand
ACCGTCATGGTTTATTAATAGATCAACTAACATCTGAACTGCACAAACGGACATTTATCAATAGAATTTTATTTAGCAACTGTTATTAGTTTGTTTATTTGTAGTCTGTTTATCGTGTATTTTCTGTATTTCTTTTGTTTCCCTTAGTAATGTTTCTAGTTTTTTTCTTTCGTTTTTTCCTATGTTTAGCATGTATTTTCTGTGTTCCTTTTGTTTACCTTAGTAATGTTTGTAGTTTTTCTTTACTGTTTTCCTATGTTACTGTTCTTGCACGTTTGTTGCAAGTGTTTATCACATATTAAAATGAAAAAATAAATAAATAAATAAATATGTATATAGTGCAATAAGTGGCACTAGACAATATCCACTGCTGTAGCTGTAGCATGAAACTTGGTGCCATTTGCTTACATCATTTGCTAGTATCGGTCATGCATGTGGGTGCCTTAAGTGCTTTGTCATTTTCACGATGGCAACAGAAGGGCATCCGGCATGTAAATATCCTGTTTTAAGCAGTTTTCATAACACGCCATTTTGTGGGACTGAGCCCAAACTATGAGTAAATGTTCCCGAACCATAGGTGCATTGGGCGGTGCTGAGCTCTGTTTCCTTAGCCCTCAGCCACACTAGTTTACACTGCGAGACCACAGATACAGGGCAGCCAGTGATATTACGAACTAAAGCAAATCGCTAGCATTGGCTAGCTGGCAAAAACAAGTAGTTATTAAAACAACGTACGGGTTTAATGCAATATTTATTTACTGCTGCTTGTGAGGGTTAATCACAACATGTCTGAGAAACATTCTGCAAAGGAACTGAACAGTTAATAGTGAAACCTATTACATTAATATTAACATTAATAACGGAGCGTGCTGAGCTATTTGGCTTGACTGAGTATTAACTCCTTGTGCGTGTGTGTTTAGTTTTCAGCCGTGTCGACAGTGGTGAACGTCCCTCGGGTGCAGAATTTCCTCTTTCGTAATTACAGTCTGCCGTCGACGCGGCAGTCACACTACGCTGGCAGCACCCAGCACCTGGTGCGTGAAGCGATCCGTGCTTCTTCTGCTGCTCCGGGTTACTACGAGGAATGTCAGCTGGGTGACTGGGTGCACCAGGACGGTGGCCTGCTCACCAATAACCCAACGGCAATTGCCATTCACGAGTGTCGACTGCTGTGGCCCGACACGCCACTCCAGTGCGTCATCTCAGTCGGCACGGGGCAGTTTGAACCGACATCGCGAGATGACTCCGCGTCACGCAGTAGCTTCAAACGGAAGGTTGCTAAACTCGTCGAGAGTGCCACGGACACTGAAGGTAAATACCGTTAGGTAAATACCATTAGATGTTTGTATACATATTGAAGTAATTGCATCTTTTGATCAGCTCTATTTGAGCTCTGTACGCTAGCAGTATAATTAGCGGCTTGGCATTTATCGACAATTGCTGCACAGCATGACTGATTAGTGGGTAAATTAAATGTAAAGACCTCATACACAATTTATGCTCTTTTTCAGTCTTGGAAGAGGCATGGGCTGGTAATACCTGGTGCATTATGCTGTGTGACCATCCATTTCCCCAGTCCTTGCTACTGAAGAATTGGATCTGCAGTAAGAGTTATACCCTGTTTACATGATCAAGCAACCATCAAGCAACCATCAAACAAATGTATTCAAAATACACATGCATGATGTGTGCTCTAATTGCTTGATGTTTGCTCGATGTTTGTTTGACGTTTGCTTGATGATTGCTTCGTGTAGGCTATGCTTTATGCATGCTTCATATTTGCTTGATGTTTGCTCGATGTTTGCTTAATGTTTGCTTGATCGTGTAAAGGGGGTATTACGCTGCCACAAACTCCAGTAAGCCACACCAGGAGTTGCATTACAGGTTTTTGACATGTGTGCTATACAAAGTTAGGTTTTACTTACTCAGTTGCTAGGACTTCACCCCATAGCTGTTACTTATTTCTTATCTTGCTAAGGTTAAGAGGCTGTGTTAGCATATGGCTGCATCCTAAAGTGCCTTGATGATGTTGGAGCATCAGAAAGGACATTTGGCCTGTAATAAGTTCTACCACATTAGTTCCGAAAAGTTTACGGAATTACAGAAAAAAATGAACCATCTATACAGAGATCATGTGCGTTTTTTGTGTAGCCGTGCACACAATCCTGCAGGACCTGCTTCCGGCGTCGACTTATTTCCGCTTCAATCCGTACACTTCAGAGCATTTTCTGCTGGATGAGGTGCGTGCTGAGAAGTGGGAGCAGATGCGACAGGATACCGAGATGTACTGCCGTAAGAACGCTCAGCAGCTGGAACGTGCTGCCAATCTACTATCACAGCCAAAGCCACTCATTCGCCGCATCACTGATCGGATCAGGCTTAAACTGGACTCCATCGGATAGTCTGCCTCTGGTTTATCCAACTGGATAACTGAATCTGCACATTTTGTGTTTTTTTCTGTGACTTACGTACATTCGGTGGCCACGAACCTGGAAACCTGGAATACTCACTTTGCTCAGGGAATTCTCTGAATCTAGAAAACTCGTGGAAAACTCATGAAATTGTGTGCAGCCTTGAGAATTGTAACAAACAAAATATTATCACCAGATGTGATTTTGGGGTGCAAAAATGGTCTAAAATACATTTGTGGCTGGGGCTTTGCCCTTCTGGGGGAGTTTAGAGTACTCCCCAGATTAACATTTTACATATTACTTTTTGCTGCGATAACTGCGGAAAAGTAAGTTTATGCCTGAAAATCTTGGAGAATTTTTTTCACCTACTTTATGGCCACCCTGTTATAGTAAATAAGTAAAGCATATGCTGCTTGATCCCCATGTTGCAAAATGATTCATTTTGTCACCTAATTACCTTTTTAATGCCTGCATTCAAGATTTTGTAAACATCATTATAGTTTAGCACAGTTATATATTTTTTATGTTGGCCACCACAATGGTGCATGATGCAGATTTTTGCAAGTGAAGAAGGGTTACATTTTTTTGTTACAACTTGTGATGCTGTGATCGAGTGTTAACTGATTAAAGGTTGACCTTTTGTTGACCTGTTCTTTTGCTAGGCTTACTTGGCTACATTACATTGGCCCGTGAGTCAAGATTTCCATCTGTTCACCCAGTAACAACAAAATATTGAGTTATGTTGCAAGAGATGGTTAAACGTAGCTGTTGTTGACATGTTGCACTTTGAATATCATATAATCTAACAGTGTGATAATATCATTGCTGTGTTAAGGATGCAGCCGGAATGGCAGTGATATTTAAAATAAGAATGAGTTTATATACAATGTTTTGGATTCTGTTTTTATTGGATATGTTATATAATTTTGTACATTTTGACAGTTGCAGAAATAGTGCAAGAAATGTTAGTGGAAATTACACTTGAAGTGTTGGTGTTTTGAGTCATAAGCAGCTGTCAAGTGAAACCTCTGCATTGTGAGCTGCTGGTTTAATGTAACAAATATTTATCTCCGCCAAGGTGAGCGTAGTGAACATTGGAGGAGATTAAGAGATTGGTCGTTCTGTCCAGTGTTCTGTGTTTGTTTGTTGTGTTTGTCTGTGTACATGATGACTAAGACTAATAATAGCAATGATGTAATTGCACCAACAGCGCAAGCAGCAACGCCGTTTGTTACATTTTACCCCCTCCCCTGCAGCGAAGCGGCTCTTCCTTCTCTCTCTCCTTTCTTTGTGTGTTTTTTGAAACTTACTTCACTTGGCGGAGATATGCACTCTCACGAGTGCCTTTTATTTACAGTTGCCTATATAATTGCGCTGACTTTTTTTAATTATTGTGAAGGCAACAACTTGATCTTTAGTCTCCTTTCTCTTCTCTCCCTTCCATCCTCTCTCCCATTTTATCTCTTCCTTACTTTTTGCCCCAAAATCCAGCTGGGGTGTCTGCGAGAGGTGTCTGCACTCTCAGCAGGTTTAGAGAGAACCGAACCAGCAAACAATTTTCAGTACGTATTGAAGTTGAAACTGTGAAGTTTTTACGAAAAGCATAAATTTGCTCATTCTGCTATTGCAAAAAAATCGCCAAGAATCTAACTATTGTGTGCACATTAGCCCCACAGGGTTTACAGGGTTTTGGCCAAGGAGCACTTGCCCCATGTACTGGTAGTCATTGCCTACATGTGACTACATGACTCGTAAGGATGAGTGTACTGTGTTTTTTGTATAATGTAATGTAATCTGTACTTGTTTTTCATTTTGAGCTCCGACTTAACAGCTGACTCGCTTGAAGACCTACTAATATCAGTACTGCAGGAATAGTCAGCAAGTTACCTCTGAACTTTCCTAATAAACAGTTACTTAGTAGTTATTTTCGATGTTACATTTGTATATATGTTGTGTAAATTTGTAGAGTGTATTATAGCCCAAATTCCATTACACCGACTTTCACTGAAACTTCCCCGTGGGGAAAGTCGTGGACACAAATCATGAAAGTCGGCAACGTGATTTGTGTCGCAGACTTTCATGATTTGTGTCCACGACAAATCCGCGACTTTGTTGGAAACCTGTCTCGGACTTTGTCGCAAAGTCGGCGTAATAGAATTTGGTCTTAATCGGCTTGGTCATCTAATTGTTGCTTAATAGTGCTTGATCTGTATAGTACCCATGTGCATTGCCTGTGCTGCTGTGATTTGTATCAACATCCCTGTTGTGTCTGTGATGTTGCTCGTTGTAGTCCAAATTAACCCAGTTGCCAAGAGATGCGTGATAATGTGTTCCAGCATAGTCTTCTCATCGACAATTACAGATTGCCACTTATAAAATATTAGCAAAAATTACTCTGCTGTAATGATGTTAGCACACAATGTAACAGAGTAACTTTTTTCGATATAAAACTGGATGAACATGGAGTCATCTGCATTCGCTTGCTGCTGGCGTTGAACGTGTGATAACTCGTATAGGCACAACGTCACAAACTCGATATATTGCTGTCACGTAGCCGCCAAAGAGTTACGCAGAATTATTTATTTGGGGCCTCAGATCCAAGTTGGGGGGTGCATGTTCTGGGGGCACGGCCCCTTGGCGAGTGTGGAGTACAGATTTATACCGGTAACAGGAGTCTGGGGCAGAGCCCCTAGGGGGTCCAAGGACAGAGCCCCTGGTCAGGGCTTCACGGAGCTGAAACACTTGGCTTTTGGACGTTCAATTGATGCCGCAAATTTGACCGCTTCTCAAAAATCTGGAAACGTAAAAAATCAGATATTTGTGTTGTTTTTTTTGCAAACGATGAAGTTTAATAGGCCTCAGTACGTCACAGATTTTTGTGAAGTAATGACAAGTAATAAGAGCGATGCTGGAATAACATAGATTTTGCCAAGTATATTTGGTTTCAACCACATTACCCGCTGGCCATTTTTTTCGTTGGGGGGGTGTCAAGACCTGTGGGCGTGTAAACCTCCACTCCCCCATAGGTCTAATAATTCCCCTTTAGCCGCGACGTAGACGCTTGTGTATTCTGCTGAGCAAGAACTTGTACTTCAGTTCTTTGGCATTGATGATTTCTGGTTACGTGATCATATCAGTGCTCTGCACAACAAAATACAAAAATAGAAATATAGGCCCTACGTCGGTCTATTGTGACAACATATTAAGCGGCCATCTGCTTCGAACTCGCAATTAACCCTGACCTTGACTATAACCCCTAGCTTTCAAAATTTTGAACTTAAAATTGTCACACCTGCCCTGCGAACGTTTGCAACAATTTTGGTTTGTCTATGCCTTTTTGACTTCGAGTTAGGAGTCCATATAGGACCAGTGGTTTCTTCCTCCCCCTAAATCTGGAATCTAAATCGGGCGCAACTTTCCCTCAGTTGTGGGCTGAGGTTCCCCCCCAATTTCTGACTCAAGTTTTCCCTTCCATTTTGGGCTTGTTTCACATCTAGGGAGAAAGTTGTTAAGGGTGTAGTTTGCCCAGTGAAAATAGGCGGGAAGTAAAAAATAGGGGAAAAGTTTTGATCTACAACCTTATCAAACCCTCCCCCCTATTTTCACTGGGCGCAAGCTGAGCCCACCAGGTGCAGGTATAAAAGCCACTGTATGGGACAGACAGACGGACGAATGAACAGACGGACGGGCAAGACCTGCATTGCGGTCTGTTAGGAAGGCCGCACGATTTGACATAATCTTCACAAAGGTAAGGCTACGTGCATTTGTCGACAGTTAATCGTTTTCGGCGCAAGACCCTTTGTTACGAGTAAAATGAAAATGCCGCGCAACTGCGGTGGATAGCTGAAAAAAATTCCTCACCGTTTTATTTTACATGAGATTTGCATACACAGCCATGGCTAGCTGCGATTCTTCAAATTTAGGAAAATCTCTGCTTGATTATTCGAGGCTAGAATATTAATTTGTATTACCCAGTACTATTGCAGATGTGGTTGCATCTAAAATAGAACCCTAAAATATCGTGGCAATAGCTGGCGTGCGACGAACACATTTTGTTTGACAATTATACTAACATCAAATTATTTTTGTTCACACTTTGTGACTTTTTTCTTATACACTGCATGTTTATTTATGTGGTTATTTTAATTTCATTCGTTTTGTCCACCACATTTTGGTGAATAAAGATGAATAGGCCATATGTTCCTGTGTCGTTTCACTGTGAAGTTTCTGCGTTTCACAAGGTAGTGTAGCAGCAGTATTACGGCGAGGTGGGCAAAACTACAGTCACGTCAAGTTTCTTCTTGATGTTGTATACCAAAACTTATTAAAATCGGCCAACGTTTGACGGAGCTATTCAAAAAATAAAAGTGGCTTGGTTTTTTGAGGCAGTTTACAACAAGTCCAGAGTATCGTCGTGTTGTGTTGACCTGCTGAGCTATATAGGCGTTTCTCCGATGACCGGTGCGGCCGATGTCGTCACTCCACTGTTCGTAGACGCTGATCTTGAAATGCTAGCGGACGGACTAGTCAGCTCTGCAGTATACATGCAATGCACAAACGTTAACGTTATACCCCGTTTACACGACCGAGCAAACATCGAGCAAACATTGAAACATCAAGCAGGCCTGCTAGAACCCCGCCCCCTGGCTCAAATGCAGGCCTTGACTTAGCCCACAGCTGATCACGTGTTATATAAGCGTTCCAATTACAACCCGCCCGCCCTTCTAATTAGCATGCTAATTACCATAGCTCGTCGAGCCTGCTGGATGAATGCTGGCAAACATCAAGCAGACGTCGAGCAATTAGCACGTGTATCTTGAATACATTTGCTCGACGTTTGCTCGATCGTGTAAACGGGGTATTAAGGACAGGTGCGTACAGAGCGAGTCACAGAAATGAAATGGAATGGAACGATAGCCGGAGCACACGGCTTTCTTTTCGTTTTATAATCTTATTTCGTCATTTCTGTCGTTCTGTACGCACCTTTAAGCTACAGAATTCGTTAAGCATCGTGCTGCGTAACCAAGTAATTTGAGCAAAGCTCACGAGACGCGCGAAAGCATCGGTGCTGCCACCTGGGGAATCAGTGCACAACGTGCAATAAAATAATGCGTTTTGAAAGATTACCCAAATCGGAGTCTTCCGTACGCAGCACTGTGTGAACACTCTAGGAGGTCAAAACTCAGACGGTTTGAATCTAAGAACTTCATACGCAGGTAGTCCTGGTCTATTGTAGTAATTTTGGTGCATCTAACTGTTGAAATATGCATCGCAGTCAAAAATCGTTGAAAACAGATAAGCTTGAAAACGATAAACATCCCATAGCATGAAGGCAGTCCGCGGGTGGTAATAAAACTCAGTTATTAGTAGTTTTGATTTATTGCCGTTTTTTACTGTCGAGCTATATCAAAGACAATGCAGTTAACGGAATTGGAGTAGGCCTAGCTAATTCATGTCTATTCATACTCCTATACATGCTTGAAATACATGCTGGCAGAGCAGTGAAAAGGAAAAAAAGCAAGAACGAAACGTTTGCGTTACCATTTGACGGCGTCGCCGGTCTGCAACAAAAACATACGGGTAGCATTAGCCATCCTATCAGAGTATAAACAAGAAAACCCAGCTATTGCTAGAGAAGACGCGCTACAGTCTATACAGTTTCTGTTGCAGTACGTGACCTTGAAGGTCATCCAATGTCGATGATTTTCATCTCATCTGAAAGGGCGTATGCCACTTTCTGTTAACATAGTGATTAATAGTAATCCTGATTCTATCTGTCACCGTTGCCGAGATATGGCCAGTTTTCCGTTGAAAAACGCACATTTTACCCCCCCCCTATTCAGCCTCAAATTTAAAAATGCTCCCCTTGCACTGCATCCCCCAAATTTTGTGCGCAGAAAACCTCGACAAAGGTTTAATTATTCGTGTAAAAAGTTTTTTTCCTTAGCATCTACCAGTTAGCCAGAGTAGATCCGTTACGGACGGACAGACGACAGCCGTACGTATAGACGCGCTTTAGGCCTACAGCATAGTTGCAGCGCGTCAATAATAATGAGACACATACTCGTAAAATGCACAATATATCCGGTGGCATATACGTAATAAAGTTGCACTCCGTTCCATTTTTGTCTCCCTTTCCCTCACTCCTTTCCCTTTTCGTTGCAACCCATTCCTCACTTTCTTTGTATCTCCGCTTCACCCCGTGCCCTCCCTTTTTCCAAATTGATTTGGGTTAAACATGAGCTCACCGAAAAACTGCTGAAATTCAGTGAGCGATTCGATTTGCTGCATTTTCATGACCTAACGAACGTGAACAAACAAAGACTACAGCGACCCGCTAGGCTAATCGTATGTCCAACATGGCATGCTTTTTGTAAACTGTTGGTCGTAAATTAGCTTATTAAGTTAGCGTCGACTCTAGATAATTATACGGACATCTCTGACACACATTTAAACCAGGCGCGTCGAGAGCCAGAGCGGACCGGGGAAACATTCTCACGGGGCCCCTCTGCCAATGGGGAAAACATTTTTGAATTTTTCTTTTTAAAATGGCGCATTCTGGTGTACTTTATAATATTATTTTTGAGCAACGGCGGGCCTTCCAAACGTCGCATAACCCGCGGTAACTTACCTTCCGCCAATACTCCTCTTTCTCAAGTTTCGACGGGCCTGATTCAAGCTATTTTCAACATTATGCTGGTAAACTAAATAACGTTGTCGCACATTTCTGTAAATTGAATTTACAGCCTAATAAATGCAAAATGAAAACATCAGTATTAATGTAATTAATGCAAGCTAAAAATTTGCTAAAGCAATTAAGCTATGATGAAAGATAAAAAGTGACGCCTCTTTTAGGGCCACAGTATTTATACTTACTGCGTTAATATGACTGCAGGGTTTGATCCAAAGTGTTTCAGATTTGCTAATAAACAAGCAAAAACAACATATTTTATTGCATTTGCAACAACATCTCCAGTGCAGGTCAATTTGTGAATAATTCAGAACATGCGAAAACCTGCTGTATGTAGCCAATGAAGTTATGAACGCTATTCAATTTAAGTCATTATTAGTAGGCCTATGTCACGGAAATTATGCAACGATTCGGTTTCAGCTTTATTGATAAAAAGTTTTGAAAAAACTTTCGTACATACTTTGAAAAAAACGCAAAAAAACAAAAAGCTTATAGTTTGAAGCTAATAACGTATCAGAAATTGAGAGACTTTTTTAGTTCGTCTGAAGTTCAGAACACTGCATTTTGTAAAACAGAGCAAACCATTTTGAATTTGAAAATTTTATGAAATGCATCCACACAACGGTAAAATTTATAGGCCACATTTTGTGCAGTTTGTGACCATATTTGATTACAGTCGTTACAAAGCATTATTAGCTTCCTGTTTTAAAATGCACGGTGAATTCACCAGTACAATGTCAAATATCGAAAAATATTTGGGCTGACCGCTAAGCTGTGAGCTTAATGAGGTGTTTACACAATGAAGCAAACATGAAGCAAACTTAGAGCACACATCGTGCACGTATATGTTCAGTACATTTGCTTCACGTTTGCTTCATCGTGTAAACGCCCTATAAAGGTTGGCCCTTTGTTGTGGTTGTCGTTTGTCGTCTGTCATGAATGTATTGTGGCTAAACGGTGCAAGATAGGGCCTAGGTTGCTATTGATCACTAATAGGAGGTGGCATACGCCTTTTCAGATAAAATGAAAAAACATCGACCTTGGATGACCTTAAAGGTCATTGACAACCAGTACGGTCGGTCCCACCCTAGCGACAGCTGGGATTCTTGTTTAACTAAACAAAAATCCCAGCTGCGGTTTTCAGTTAAGCCTAATTTCCATTCAACGCAACGAACAAACGCAATGCACGAAAACCGACACTGCTTCAATCCGTGCGTTTTTAGCCGACCGTACTTAAGTAACGGTTGAGCTATTGGTACGGTTGTCGTCCGTCCGTCTATCTGTACGTCCATCCGTCCGTAACGGATGTATAGCGGCTAAATGTTAGGTCGAAGAAAAAAAACTTTTTACGCGAATAATTCGCCATGTGTCTTAAACTAAGACACGCAAAATTTCAGCGATCTAATGCAAGTGAAACATTTTCATATTCGGGGTTGAATGGACGAGGGGTAGGAAAAATATGCATTTTTCAAAGGAAAACTGGCCATATCTCGGAAACGCTAAGGTTACTATTAATCACTAATATAGGAAGTACCATACGTCATGTCAGATGAGATGGAACTCATTGACCTTGGATGACCTTGAAGACCGTTACGCGCTATTGTGACTAAACGGTGCGAGATGGAACAAGGTTACTGTTAATCGCTAATAGGAAGTGGCATAGTCCCTTTCAGATAAAATGAAATCATCGACCTTAGATGACTTTAAAGGTCACCGACAACCATTACGGTCGGCTATCCTAGCGACAGCTAGGTTTCTTGTCGTTCTTACATCGCTTGCGCTTGTTGCGTAACTTGATTGCATATTTTTTGCTCCTCTTGCATCATTTGCGTGAAAAGTACGGAAAGGCCGTGCATTGCCGTGATAGAATGCGAGGGTTATAGGGTGTTTACACGATCGAGCTAACATCGAGCAGCTAGCTCGACGTTGTATGGTAATTAGCATGCTAATTAAGAGGGCGAACGGGTTGTAATTGGAAGGCCTATATAACACGTGATCAGCTGTGGGCTAAGAGCCTAAGCCTAGGCCTACATTTGAGCGGGGTTTCAATAGGTCTGCTTGAGCCAGCTCGATGTTTGCTCGATGTTTGCTCGACGTTTGCTCGATCGTGTAAACACACTATTACTGACGTACGTCGACGAATGGGCGCGGCTTGTCGACGACGTTGCTTCCTGTGTAGAACGCGAAACGTGCCGACGCAGCACACGGCAGCGAGCACCGTCAGCAGAATGGCGCCAACCACGGCGCCCAACAACTCGTACAACTCAGCCGTACGACCTCTACCTTGCGCTCCATCTGAACACCGACGCAACCAAGTCTCACTGTCTTAATACGGCAGCCAATAGGAAAACATCGTACTATACTTCAATACTTCTAATTTCACCACCCGACCCGATCCAACTCATAGATAGGCCTATTGTTTAAAACGTAGGCAGTTTTTTAGGCAATCTACACGACCAGTTGATTGGACCCGACCAACTCTGCAAAGACTTGACTCGATCCAACCTGACCCGACCCTTGAGGATGAATTGAGAGACCAACCGCCGGTGTAGACGGTAACGGTGGCGCTGGGTTGACTGAGCTCGTTCCGTCCGTAGTATCCGATCACTCGAAACTGGTACGTCGTACCGCGTGACGGGGTCGTCCACAGGTACGACTTGCGACTGGCGGGCAGACGACCGATCAGAGGGACCCAGCGGCCGACAGTGCGGTACTCGACGGCGTAGTGGAGAACCGGCTTAGCGGCGTAGTCGATGCGCGGCGCCCGCCACCGGACCAGGATCTGACCATTAGGCAAACGCAGGGCGGACAGATTCACGGGAGGCTTCAGCAGCCAGTCTGAACACACCCACACCTGACAGCTGAGTCAACGGCCTCGTGGAAAAAGAGAAGGCGAAGGAAATTGCTCCCTCCCAACTAAATTTTGGGTTGTCGGAAATTTGTCGAAAATATTTTTGTTGTCGGAAATTTTCGTCCAAAAATGCAAAATTTGGGGCTCAAAAACCCCATTTTAGAAAAATTTAGGAGCAAAATTGAAAACTTGAGCACTGTGTCCAGAAATTTGTTGTTTTGTATCGAAAAAATGCAACTTCCTGCCTTGTCTACTTTTTTCACCCAGGACGCTTTACAGTTGGTGCATTACTGCCCCGTCCTAAGCAAAGTTTAGGAAAACAAGAAAAGAATAGAGGCCGGTCGAGAAAAGAAGGAGTGGAAGGGAAAAAGGGAAGGAAGTTTGGGGGATAAAAAAATGTTAGTTTAATGTTTCTACTTTCTGAAAAATACAACTAGAAAATACGCGGGCCCAGTGCTGACATAACGCGCGGCCGTCCGCCTACAGCTGCGCAACTCCAAACAGTTAAACTTTACCTTGACCTTTTATCTCAGAACTCAGCTGCTTCTAAGAACTTTGTTTAAGTAAGCTCTATGTCTAAAATTGTATACATATTGATTGACAGCACTGGGCAAACATATTATTTTTAGTAAAATATGTTATTAGGCGTCCCGTCGTACCCATCGAATAGAGACGTTGTAACGGATCACTGATATGCAGATACGCCGATGACGACGTCGTAAAAACTGGCGCCAAATCCGTCGATAAACCTTCGCCAAACAAACAACGTGGCCTTTATATTACAGGTTAGAGCGTTGACATCTAGCGAACAAAGCTACAATCTTGCTATACCACTAGCTAAATTACCGCAATAAGAATGAAAGCAAATTCCTAGGTTTAAGAAGTCCTCCGTATAGAGGCCTGAAATTTGCGTACCCTGTCAAAACGCATTCTTATTTTATTGCAGGTTGCGCACTGATTTTACAGATGGCAGCGCCAATTCTGTCGCGCGTAACGTGAGCATTGCTCAGATTATTTGTTTATCGTTTCATCCACAGCGTGCGTTTTTTAATGTTTGTGAACCGGCTTTTAGGTGAGTACACCAGACGATGACGAGGATGATATTTTCCTCGGCGAAGGTAAAAAATAAGTAAGTGATTAAGTTAAAGAGAAGAGCAATTAACGAAGACCTATGGTGGAGGCCGTGACGACGCGGCTGAACTGGCCGGCTGTGCGGTGCGAGCTCGTGGCAGTGCGGGCTAGGACCGTGAACAGATAGGTGCTGCTGGGCTGTAGACCGTGGACACTGACGCTCGATGCGTCGCTTGGAATCACCTCAAACGTACGCCATTGAGAGCTCGAAGACTCCGCCCATTTGTACCTGCCAGCCGGACAACCACCCACAATTAACGCTTGGTAGTGTATCGGTTATAGAGCGTTGGACTGGCGATCGTGAGGTCGTTGGTTCGACTCCTCCCGGCAGCGTCGCTATTAGGTGGTTATTACTTGGATGGGTGACTGCGGATCGGCAAACCGTCTCGGTATATAACCAACACCAAGATCAACGCAGCCTCTTATCCTTCGGGGGTAACTAAATCGAGTACCGGCCTGTCTCTCTGGGATTACGGCGGGGCCGGCGCGTTTACCTGGCAGGTGTGTTTCCATATGGCAGGTGGCGTTTCGTAGCGCTAAGATGGGTTTCCGATAAAGGGCTATACCATTTAACCATTTTAACGCTGTGACATATGACCGCCATCATCCTTCATCCATGTCGTATGCAGTCGAAATGCATTAACGTCCCGTTATTATGCGGCCGTCCTATAAGCCACAATACGCGTCTTGTACGTCCGTCCGTCCGTCCGTCAGTCTGTCTGTCCGTCATTGCCGCACAGGCTACTGATTCAACAACAGAAATGCGCCTACACTTGCGATAGAGCTAGGACAAAAATCAAATAAAATCGCATGCGATATACAACCAGAACTCAGCTAACAGCACTAGTGCTGTTACACAGTGCAGCACTAGTGCTGCCTACACACGCAAAAACGTTGCAAGAAACTGGACAGTCCCTATGTTACGCGAAAATGCAGCTGTCATTGACCTTGACCTTGACCTTAATTTATCCCGCATCCGTCTGAATAGATAGGGCCACACTCCGACGTCATGCGTGTCCGTCAAGAGCTGCCAACTCTGCTTCCTTCCAGGTGAACCCCATCTTTTGTAAGTTTTTGTTGACCATGCTCCTCCAGTTTGCTCTTGGTCGACCTGGTCCTTCCTTGTATCCTGGTTTCTGCCAGTAGGCCTACAGTGCTTGCTGTGGTATGCACCGGTGATCCATACGGATAACATGCCCAAGCCAGCGAAGTCGTTTTTCTCTCAGTATGTTGTCCGTGGTCTGTTGTCCAATTCTGGTTCTGATTTCTACAATTTTGTTATCCTGTGAGCTAAAAACTATTTTACTTCAAATTGTTGTCTTATGCCCAATTCATAGTTTACACAAATCTCTGCCATCGACGTGACTCAACTGTCGGGTTGAGTTGCATCGGCGTAGTAGGTGTTAATTGGGCGTTAGTTACAGTTTCATTCCGGATGTAGACATTGTTGTTTTGAGTTTTCGGTTTTGCATTTTGGTTACGTTTTACCGCACATCTAGACTCAGACAGAAGTGAGAATATGGACGCTACAGTTTGCGTGCAGCCATCAATATTCAACAATAAACCTCGAAGTATCCGTCAACGAACGTATAAGGCGAATGACATAAATGTTACCAAAGAACGTAGTGAATATCATGTCCGTGATCGTAAGCCGGGTTCCACGAGACAGTGACTGAGTCAGAAGTCTTGGCAACGATACTGACGTTGTGCGCCGCGTGAGCACCGGATGCTACAAACACACCGATAACAAGCTTGAAAGCGATCCTTATTATCGCACAGCGTGTCTGTATGTCGGCGCGTCTCTGCGTCCGTCCGTCCGCAAGACAACTATCGCTAGCAGTCGCGAGCTACGTCGTCTACCTACCGGCTTGTTCGAAATGTTGTGACATCTTGCCTTGTTGCGCGGCCGTTCTAATAGGCCGTCACAACTACACTGTGTCTCAAAAAAAAGCATGTGACTACATTTTTTGCAATAACTGGAACAATGAATGTCCGATTATAATAATTTTTGGCACACTTATTAATG
>Ga0209367_1007428_pt1 | contig 15111 bp, 9 predicted proteins | sample WorMetLIZISLAND2_FD_187412 | JGI IMG/M metagenome (GOLD analysis project Ga0209367, IMG submission 187412) | Marine gutless worms symbiont microbial communities from Max Planck institute for Marine Microbiology, Germany - Olavius geniculatus... ... | reverse complement strand
GTTCACCACCAGCTCCAAACAACAATACCAGCCTCCAGTCGCCTTATTTGAGAAATCTTTTACAGCCTTGTCGATCGGTCCCTGTGGCAGGTTGCCCCAGATAACCTGAAGCGCTTCCTTTAGTTTGGTGCTTGTCTTCAGCTTTGTTTTAAGCTTGCAGTAAGCCTCCAACATTGCACACCATACACGATAGTCCATTGGGTTTATATTCGACGGATCTGGAGGCCATTGGTCTAATTTGTGATGATATCTGGACCACTGGCCCGCAGCCAGTTCTGTGTGCTGCGCGGCGTTGCAGTTGCACGCTGTGTCTGCTGACCTGCCGTCCTGCTGGAAGATGAATCCAGTAGGCAGCCAGCGATTGCTTTAAAGGAACGACAATTTAGTGATAATTTATCAACAATATAAATTGCTGTTTATCAAAACGTCACTGTGACGTCATCAACAGTAATGTGTAACCAGTTTTTAAAAAAATTAAATATCATTTTTAGCATGAACATTTTTGAATGCCGAAAAATTGGTAGGCGGTCATGTTAAAAAGTCTACAACTATGCCGTTTTCCAACAGAATCACATTTTACTCGGCAGTTAGATGTAGAAGATTTCAGTAAATAAAGCTGTAAAATTTCATATTTAAATACCAAACGGTTGCTGAGAAAACGGCGAAAAAATTTAGGGGTCCACTTTTTTCTGCCGCACCCTGTATAATCATATCACCAAATAATCATCGATGTTCAAATTTTTTTACTGGCGCACTCTATGGACAATTTGCAACAAAGTTGTTACTGAATACCTCACTACACATTAACTGTGTTGCTACACTACCTTGTCAAATATAGATATTTAAAAATCCCTATAATCAGAATAAATACATCACAAAAACTTATTTTTGAAACAATTTTCGACTAATTTGCATACTAAAATTAAATTACGTTTAGTTTTGATACACTGCCAGCATTTGTCATTAAAACAAATGATGTTATTGTGAATAATGTTTTTTTATGTGGTGATAAAATACTGTAAAATTGTAACATGCCATTCAGCAAAAAGACAAGGCAGTGCTTAAAAATTTATACCAGTTGCAGAGGATACTGACAGAATTTTCGAAGACAAACTGCAAAAGGAAAGGACTGGGCAGTTTACTAATAAAGATTTGGGAAACGCGAAGCACTGACCAAAGGCATGAAGGTGCAGACTGAAACACGTGCATAAATGAAATGAACGGGACCATGTTGTGGATTAACTGCTAGACCCAGTAAGCCAAAAAAGACCAAAAACAAATGTATCTTTCAACACACCAGATACCCGAAGAGATGGTTTTAACACAGTGTAGCATTGTGCAGATCATTCACTGTGATTTTAGTCTGAAGTGTCTTGTTCATTTACCAATGTGATTGTTGCCTATTGCTAGTTTTTCTTACATTTATACTTTACAAGATAGTGTAGCGACACAGTTAAGGTGTGATGGGATATTCAATAACCACTTTATTGCCAATCGTCCAGAGAGTGTGCTAGCGAAAGAATTTTGAAAATCGGTTAATATTTCGTGAAAATATAAAAATAAATGAGACACAGCGTAGTAGCTACAGCAAATACCAACTGTAAACAACATTACAGCATGCTGCAGAGTATGCCATCGTACTATGCTAAAATGTAAAATATTACTAAAAATTATTTAATCTACCATCACTACAACACTGATGTGCATGATCACTACTGTAGCAAGAAAGTACACATATACAACTGGAAGAAGGTATACTATACACTATATGCTATACTAACCATACAAACACTGGCACACTAGACATACCTCATAAGTACCCAGATCAGCAACTCTCCCCGTAGTGGGTGTATCATAAGAACCACCTAAAATTCACATTCTAAGCGTACTTGTAACCAGTAAACTGCACTGCACACTGTCCAAATCAGTGATGTAAACAGGACTATTTTCCCAAAACCAAGATCAAAACGTCACTTTTTTCTCAAGCCAAAGACGAAACGTTTCCTGCAGCATCAAATAATTTAACCAGAGCTGTCAAAGTGTTAATTTTTTCAACATATGTGTTAATGCATTAATAACGCATCATTAATATTGCTGATATTGATGGTGGATTACATCAAAATGGTGACAAAAATGAAGCCCACGAAGTCAGGCCTGTGTCACAGGACTGTGATAGTAGTAATGGAATGACAACAAAACAATTTCTAATTATTTGAATATTATTCGATCGTCAAATAACCGCGGTTTAATGGTATATTAGAACTATTGCTTCACAGAATTTAGTAAATCTACGTATGTGCATTAATCTTTTAATACACATTAATTTATTAAATCATTAAAGCATTAAGTTAACGCATTAATTTGACAGCTCTAAATTTAACATAACATGGAGAAACAAAATATGCCACTCTGTGTGTGTGTGTGTGTGTGATAAAAATAGATGTTCAGGTACCACAAAGACTTTAGTTTTTCTCCTCGAGGTGCCTTGAGACTAAGATCATGGTCTAAGAACTACATCACTGATCTACTATATACTCTTAGTCTAACATATATCATATAACAATTAATGTAACATACTGACTAAGCATGCAACTGCAATAAACATTTCGTAACAAAATATCAGTATTAACAAACACACTACTAAACAATGGTAGTTACAGTAACCACTAATACCTAATTACCAACTCGATCGCGAAACCTGGCAGTATACAATACATGTACCATCAACTGCAATATTTACACCGACTTATATAGGCTATACGCTAATTTGCTAAGAGAATGAAAGTTTTCAAAGTAAATTACTGCACGATAATACCTACTGTTTTGTAAAATAAAAATGTACATGTATTCAGTAGCTATCAGAGTACAAGAACAGAATATTCTGTTGGTTTTCCATACAACATGCTACTAGTCTATCATAAACTGATGTCATAGCTGCAACTGAACACATATTCCAAAAAAAATTTTAAACAACCAATAATAATTCAACTATATATGTCACAAGACTTGAGTAGTACAAGTACATGTACATTAAGTCGTCGTATGTAAACAACGTAAAATCCTGGTTAAAGCGATCATACAGTACATGCATACCACAGCCCAAGTAATAAATATACATAACACGCAACAAAAATATAAACCAAGTAGTAGAAATCATGTAGCAATGGACACTTACCTTTTATTGCCGTTTTGAGCTGAGCAATTTCTCGATCCTTCTTTTCAACATCACTGTGCAGATCCGATATCCGTCGTTCCAAGCTCATGCAAAGCTTCTTGTATTCTTCCAGCTGTTAAACCGACAAATATTCACAAAACTGCACTTTTTAGGTGCTGTCGTTTTCTGTCCCAAAACACTCACTCTGTCCATAAACATTCTATTTCATTCTACAGACCTTCCTTTTCACTCACTTTGTGTTAGGTTTCCTTGCAGTTACGATGTGACATTATGGGACCTTTTCGAAACTCATACTATAGATATAATAATAACAACGGGAATGAGTACCGAGAGCAAAATTTTTTTTAAGAATAATAATAATTAGGGATGTGTTATTCGAATTTTTTCATTATTCGGAATTTGAATTACATTATTCGAATTTTGTTTCAAATTTGATTCTTCAGGGTACCGCTAGAAGTCCGCTAGTTAACAATTACAATAACCAGCATAACGTAGAACCTTCGACGATTGACCATGCATTGTTCTATCAGACGGCCAAATGATGTTTGTAATTATATTTGGTGTTACGTACTACTAATAAGCAAAATAAACAACATGGAGCCATTGTTTGCAGCAACTATGGTTTATTGTACATTCAACATATATCGCCACATAAATTAACAAATAAATCCGAATATCAAACAACCCAAAATCTAATTCGGAATTCGAACAAATCGAACAAATACCGAATAATCGAATATTGGATTACATCCCTAATAATAATAACAATAGAGAAATACACCACATACAGAAAATTGGGGCAAAGCCCACCACCCACCACGAGGCTGCCTGGTGCCATAGGTCTGAGTGGAAGAAAATTTTGGGGGTTTGAAATTTCCCTCGTAGCAATGTCATGTAACACAAATGCAATTGTGTTAGTCTATACAGTATGTGCATTGTCGATAGGGTTAGAACAATACCAAAAAAGCTATCCAGTACTATCCAATACCCAATGTTATTGGGTTCTGCCGATATCAATACCCAATACCAATACCGATATTGGCTTACTGCCACATGTCCTGCTAGAGCTAGATATGAGAAGTGAAGTGTGCTGTGCTAACCGTGCCAGCCAAATGGTGTTAACTAAGCATTAGGATCTGTTTGGTCTGCTTTGCCAGCACCTACAGTAACACTCAGTCCACCATTTAAGGGTGCAATATCTTTTCACTCTCTGTCCACTGCCTCTCGGCTTGTGGCCATGCTGTAGGAGGAATAAGAGACAGCCACGTTTGATCATCACTACAAGACAGCAGCCGATGGCAGGCAGAAGGCGGCTGGTGGGCACTTAGAACTCATTGGGCAGTATTGGTATTGGATACCACAGCTCAGAAAAGTATTGCCCAGTACCCAATACAACCCAGTACTAGCAAATATTGAGCAATACCCAATACCCCAATGCTAGTATCATTCTAACCCTAACTGTCGATGTTCTGATGTATTTATCGACAAACTTTCGTTAAAGGTTTTTTAATTGTTGTGCTGTGTTGTATAGTGCAGTGTTGTTACAATTATTGAAATCGATACCAAAACCACGGTTTTAGGCCCCTCACTGGAAAATTTTGAAGTGTGGCAGCTGCGGTTGGTTACGTTCTCCTTAAATGTAGGATTCACCCGGCCACGCTGTTATCACCCACTGAGATCGCACCGGCAGAGGTGGTCACGACAACTTAATTAGCATCAGCAAAGCCAATGTTGGCCGCCGGCGGAACCAGCGATGTGGTGGCAGTGGTGGCCAGACAGTTACGTATTCATGGCGATGGCGCTGTTGACAACTATACTCACAATGCTTTGATGAAGCCTTTTACAGGTATATTTAGCATGTCAGCAGAGGTTGCTAGTTTGCCAAGGACTGTAACTTAACTCAGTAAACAGTCATCAACAGTTTACGATAGCGGACTATTATAATCAACGAAAGTTATTTTCAGTCCTCACTATTAACATCGTTCTGCATCTCCCCTTGCCGACTGATCGCATGTGTGCCTGCAGCAGTCATCATTCCATCTTTCCATCTCTGTCCCTTCCTCCCTACCTTCCCAAGTCTTTGTCAGTCTCCTTATCTCCTGGAACACTTACCTCTGTAAACGATAAACCCACCCACCACGTGGCTCGCTCCAATTACTGACGTTTCACCCCTTTGACATTTCACCTCCAGGATGTTGTCCCACTACAAAATCACACTCGATCACGAAAACGGACAGACGGAAAATGCAACCTCCAAAGGGAAATGTATGTAGGCGAAAAGTCCAAGCTCAGGGGGGCAAAACATCCTGATACCGCTCACTCGATCCATGCAATTTCGCATTTTGCCATCACCGTCCTTTAGCACATGCTAAAGGACGGTGATGGCTGAGACGTCGGTCACTGTGAACTATGCACACACTCTGTCATGGCTCAAACACGTATGCAACAAATGCAGCTGATACGAGCGATGCAACAGCCAAAATGTAAGGACTGAAGCTGTGTCTATTCTTGCATTGAGTGCATTGTATTGGATGGGAAACAGGCTTTAGTCGGTGCCACAATGGTCTCATCTCATCACAAGCAATGTGTGTGCACCTGTGGAGTTCGCCGCTATCGCTGGACGTTGCTCTATTGTCAGGACGTGCATGCCAGCTGGCGCCACGCTGTTAAACAGTCAAACTTTCTCTCACTCCACACTGTCCAAAAACTTAACCGTATCAAACCAAAAACTGTTTTTTTCCTGCAAAACTGATTCAAAACCGACCAACCACAGCAAATGTGAAACCGTAACAACAGTACTGTTACGCAATTTCTACACAAGTCACTTTAAGTTCACATATTTTAATCGTGATTTTTGTGTTTTGATGTCACGTCATCCACCAAACGACATAACATGGTGACAGGGTGAACAGTGTACAGTATGTTCTACCTAGGTCTTAATTTTGAGTCTAGTCTTTGTACACCAAAACCTAAAAAAATCTTAAAACACAACCCCCCCAAGCAACTAGGTTTTTCAGCCCTGCATGTCATATAACCTCTGCATTCCAATTCCTGACAGACCTACAGTGTGAAACAAGTGCGATAATAAACCTGAGTCTTCAGCTGTTCTGGATCTTCTGCACCATTGTCCTCCATCTTAACCTTCTCAAAAGAAGACACTCACTCTCACACAGGCTGGTTTTGAGTCTGAAATGATATCTTTCATATACAATCTGCATGCACAACACATGCGTTATAGCATCATAATACACTAAGTATTCAAACTATGACAGGTGCAATTTCATGCAAAAAAACGCGTGCACTGGGTAGTTACAGCCTGCTGTAATGATGGGTCACCATAGCAAAATTCTGCCATGGCAAAAGTCCGACATAAGATTAGGATTATGTTTAGGTTTAAGTTTAGATGTCGTTTTTGGTGCCAGTGGGGGTGATAGTAGTAGTAGTAGTGGTTATGGTGATGGCGGAGTTGCAATGTTACGGTGGACCTTCGCTAGTAAGCCTAAATCTTGCAACGGTTTGCATTTTACTTGCAAACAATGTTAAATGACGAACACTAAAACAATTAAACCAAAAAATACAATGCCGAACCATCCAGAAAAACAGGTACATTTCACACTTCAGATGAACAGAATTTCACTAAAATTATCCGCGATGTCACACAGGTTATCGAAAGATAATTGCTATTTTGTCAACCTTCCATACTAATCCTTGTTGCTATACTAAGAAAATCGCTGGTCAACTAAAAACTAGTGTTGTTACGATTTTCGAAACCGACACCAAAACCACGGTTTTTTAGCAATATCAAACCCTACCGAAACCGCCACTGGATATTTTGCCCATTATAAAATCAATAATTCTAGCGACAGATTGGCGATCTTGCTGTTAGCACTGGAAAATTGCTAAAGGTAGATCGGGTAGATACATTATTGATACATTATTGGGAAGATGGTAGAATGTATATGCCTGGTAGACATAGAAGGTCTACAAACCATGCCACGACACTGTCACGTATTTAAATCAGGCTTATTCAGTATTATATCAGAGTTCATCTTAAGCCAAAGCTGTTTTTTTGTAACACGAACTTAGAACTATAGTGCTTGTGAATAAATTTTATTTAATGCTTGGTAATTGATAACATCTCAGTTCCAACCAGTCTTGTAGCAATGCATTGAAGAAGAAATGTGGCTGCATTCTTACATTAACAACGAGATAAATGTAATTAGGTAAATGGCGATCTACCGCTAGTAATTTTCTTCTCTCTAGTGCGAGATCGCCGATCTACCGCTAGCACTGTCCTTATAAAATTGTGCACGACGGCGAAAACAGAAGACCAAGAATACGACATCCAGGAAGCAAAACATCTTAGTGGGTGAAGCGTCCAGGCTAGTGATGAAACTATAGCGCTGAACTATAGCACTACCTAAAGATAAGGGGTTTAGTAATTATCAGTGGAACTTTCGTTCTCGGGAACGAAAGTTCCACGAATCGTCTGCGGCAGTATGATGGGTTCTCGTACTGCCGTAGGCAGTCTCTTTCGACAGTGTACGTCGGCCCTTTAGACACAGCGTATTAAAATTTATTACCTTTCGCCTTTTGTTATTATTACCAGAGATACGATTCACACACGTCACACACTGCCGGTCCAGCTAAAAAATAATAATAATAATAGATTGTGGCCGATCGGTACACCGCCACTTCGGTATAGTGTAAGTGGCAGGCACCAGGGAGCTATGCAAACTTGCCATCAATGTGTCTCAATCTATGTTTGAATACCACAACCGTGACATCTGAGCCGTGTATAACAAGGCTAGGTAATCCTACCCTTTTCTCACTCAGATCCAGGCAAATCACGGTGTTTAGGTAAACCGTCCAGTGGGCGATATGCCTGAAAACCGCAGGACACCGCAGGACTTCATAAAAAGACCGCAGGACACATGAATGATAACCGCAAAACGATTCTTTAGACGTGCAGGGGTGTCTACTCCATTGACCGTTGAAGGCAAATGCCTCCTGGAAAAAGTTGGGGGAAAGTAAAATATTGAAAACTGGAGGGAAGATTTTTTTGATGGCAAATTGCTTAAAATACCGAAATACTCGCATAACACAAAATGCGACAATTCTGCAATACTCAAATTTTTTTCTGCTCGTTTCCCTCGCAGATGTTGTAGCCCCCATTTTTACGCGCGAAAGCAGCAACACTGCTTTAGCGCGTCTTAGCCATCGCAATTCTCTCCGTCCGTCTGTACGTCTGTCTGTCAGATGGATCAGTCAAAAACAATGCAAGCTAAGATAATCAAATCTTCACCATCGGCTGCTTGGAAGACTCTAGTTTTCGAAACCGTAAAACTTTTCCATAAATTCGAAGGCGGTCACCCTGAACGAGGGCGCTAAATGAGAGAGTGGTGGGAAAAATTTGTGATTTTTAGCCAATAAGTTGCTATATCTCAATAACGGTGCGAGATAGGGCCTAGGTTACTATCAATCACTAATTCACCGAATTCACCGAAGCCACCAGAATTACTGGTGGCCTAAGTAAGCACAGGCAAAAGCCATATAACGTTTACTATCCAAATAACTAAGGTTAACTATGTGTTTCCGGTTGCAGTTCCCGTTTCAAACAATTTTTAAATTGATTTATTGTATTACTGGTTACACATACGTCAGATAGGCCTAGTGCATTCCAGTGATCAATAATACTCTGTTGCTAAATACATACTTTCTCAAATCTAATCTACAGCGTTTTTTATATAGTTTCTTTGAATGACTTCTTCTTTGACCTTCATCATATGTAAAAAATAAATCTGATTGCAAATTATAACAACCATTAATAATTTTAAATGCTTCTAGTAAATCACTCCTATGCCTTCTTTTTTTCTAATGTCATTAAATTTAATTTTTTAATACGTTCTTCGTAATGTAAATTTCTTACATGTCAATCAATTTAGTTGCACGACGTTGAACTCCCTCAACTAATTTGATATCATTTCTATAATACGGGCTCCAAATTGGCACACAGTACTCTAAATGCGGTCTTACAAGACTTTTATACAAAGGCATAAATAATAGTTTCCTTAGATCTATCGGTAAAATTTCTTTTCATTATACCAAGCATTCTGTTAGTTTTTTTACTGACTGACTACATTGTTTATCCCACTTCAAATCTTTACTCACAATTACTCCCAAATCCTTTTCTTCATCTAGTGTTTCCAATTTATTGCTACACATATAGTAGCAGAAATGTGCACGAGACCTTCTGAGCCTAGACTGAGACGAGCCCGAGACGTTCAAAATTTTGTCCGAAACGAGACCGAGACGAGATGTTGCAGCTGCCCAGACGCTGGCCGAAACCTTAAAGCTCCATTAATAATTTTAAATGTTTCTAGTAAATCACTCCTATGCCTTCTTTTTTCTAATGTCAACGAGAGTCTCGGAAGCTTCAAGGTCTTGCCGAGACGTTTTCCGTGACGTATAGTGAAACACATTGACAATGAAAAAAAATTATACGGATTAATTAACTCGCATCATGGTAAGCGCTTTCTATTTGTGATATTGTGGGTTTTTGCTCTTTATTTTGACGATTATCACTGAATAATTAACGGCCTGCACCATAAAGAATTGCAACTGCAGTGCTGTTAACATGAGCCATTATGTTTATCGCAATATGCAATCAACTAAAATTAGTAAACTACAGCTGATTATATAGCCTTATACGTCGTCTAGGCCTACATTTGGCTGATAGTATTCATTCTGACATCATAAACTTTATCTTCATTGCGACTAGGTCATTTTATGACGAAAAAAGGCTGACATGACATAATTCTGCTTTATGATAAATAAGTAAATGAAAGAGTAAAAACACTGTAAACGAATATGTCTAAGCCACAAATGTCATGTTGGTTAGTATCGCTTTAACTGCAGCTACAGTATGCACGGCGCGCGCCTGCACAAAACGTCTCGACGAGACGCAATGGCCCGAGACCAGAGACGAGACCTACTAGGCCGAGACCGAGACATATTGCTCCGAGACCGAGAAGAGACCGAGACGAGACGTTAGTACGTCTCGAGACCGTCTCGAGACCGAGACGTCTCGACCGAGACCACATCCCTGTGTGACAGACACACGGACGGGCGAACGAACGGACGCCCAGGCCATGGCTAAGACGTAAAAATGTATAGAACTATGACAATGACAATGAGTTTAGGCTATTTCGCACATTCGCGGATATAGGCTAAAAGTAGCGGAATAGCTGAATAACAATGCAGTGCAGAAGTGCAACGAAATATTGCGCAGTGCAAGTACTAGCCTATAACTAAATGCCAATCATGTCGCTACTGAGTCGACGTTTCTGCTTGTTCCGTACGTCTCAGCAGGGGCGTCCATCTCTCCTCAGCGACACGAGGAAACCTTCCTACCAACTCGTATGTTCTTCCCTTTTCTCCTTCTCTTTCTTAACTTCTTCTTCTTCCCGTTTCTATCTTTTTGTTCCTTTTTCCTCCCTTTCTCAGTGGCGTAGCCAGAAATGTGAATTGGGGGTCTCGTCTCCCCTGTCCATTCCGCTTCCCCTTTTGTCTCTCCTGTCACTTTTTCTACTCTCTTTTTTGCTGTCTTTCTCTCTTTCCCTCCCTGCCCTTGTGTTTTATGTTTCGTATTAGGGTTTTTTTGTAAAGGTTAAATTTTCTGTTCCATTGCTGTAAAGGTTAAACTTGCTGTTTCATTATTATGTGTATGTACGTGCATTTTGTCTGCAAAGGCCGTCCCCGATATGACCTATACTCTGTCGGGTGGGAGTGAGACTTTAAACTCAACACACTCACTCACTCACTTAGAAGAAGGACTCTCTGAAATTCAGCTATGGCGTTTGGGGGAACGCTGTGAACTTTTTCTGCAGAGTCTGGCATGAAGCCCCGGGCGAAATCGAATTTGATGCATTTTAGCTTTAAAAGATGAGATCTGGTGGCAACAGTTTTAATTATTTTCCCGACAAAAACTGACCAAATTGGCAAATTTAGTGCAATAAACCTAAAAATGTAAATAAAAATGTAGAACAAATTTTTACATTTTTTATTCTTTCCACGTTTTTAGGCAACTGGCCACTGAAAAAAACTTCACCGAGTTTTTATTCTTTACGCGCGACAGCAAAACGCTTCGCGCGTCTTAGCCGTCGTCTAGGCGTCTGTCGGTCTGTCTGTCACACCCTGGCACTATATCAAAACGGCGACACCTAGAATCATGAAATCTTCACTATAGCTGCCACAAGGACTATTTTTGTGATAAAATTTCATGCCGCTGGGTGAGGGGGTTCCCTTCGAAAAAAGGCGTTAAAGAGAGGTACCCCCTAAAATGTTCTTATTTTACCGCAATTGGCTAATATAGCGTGAAAACGGTTACAGATAAGCACATAAATGCTGCTTATCATAGCAAGCACTGGCGACGAGCTACATAACGGTATCAACATCGATGACCTTGAACGACCTTGAACCGCCAAAATAAGAGGCTTTAGTACATTTTTCGCTATTGTGGGCTGTGACACACATTTTAAGAGTGAATTGCCGCTGCACCAAAATGGCTGAAGAGAGACTAAAACAATTTGCCTATAAAATTTTTAGCATTAAACGAAGATATAGCGCTGCAAATCCCGACCTTCTAGGTTTAGGTGACCGGCGCACGCAGGCGTCAAAAAAGGGTACCCCCTAAAAAGTGGTTATTTTGCCGCTATTGACTCGTGTAGCGTGTAAACGGTTGCATACAGGCACAGATATGCTGCTTATCGTAACAAGCACTGGTGACAAACTTTTTAGTAATTTAACATCGATGACCTTGAATGACATTGAACCCTCAAAATAGGGGGTTTTAGTGTTTTTGCAATTTTCTGCTGTAAGTAACACATAAATCGTGACGCGACGGAATGCTGGATATAGACCAAAATGACCTGCGAACAGAAACTGCTAAGGCTGTCGCGCTTATCATGAGCTTTGCTCAAATTACTTGTTTGCTTCCCCCAACTTTTTTCAGAAGGCTTATTTGTTTCCACCGGTCAATGGAGTGGACGCCCCTGCGTCTCAGGGCGCGTTGTGTGTTACGTCACGACGTCACGCCGTCCGTGATTTCAAAAGGAGCAGCAGCAGCCGCATGTCATAATGTGGTAGGTAGCCAGGCTGCAGCTAATGCTGCAGGTGCTGGAGCGCCTAACTGTGTCTGCAACTCATGCACAGTCGCTGAGATCTGTAGGCCACACAGCGGACTGACCGACCGACTGATTGTCATTACTGCTCATTTCTACACGAAGGAGACAAGGTGCAAGGCTAAATTTAAACATGGCGACCGACGATGACGTAATCGCAAAGATCTTCGGAGAGATGGACGTGGACAAGAGCGGGTCGATCTGCGAGGCTGAACTCAGCGCAGCTTTCCTTGGATTCGACCGCCACGGTGAGTTGCGTGCGCTGACAATTCCATCGCATCGATCTTTAATGATCTATCCCCTCTTTTGATCGAGGCTCGCGGTCAGTCGCGTCATGCTTCCTTTATATGAATTAAGAATTACGCCTAGTGCACTGCACGCGTCCTGGCTTACCTTGGGCACGCCAATGATAAGATCTTTTACTCTACTTACCGTAGGCTACGTGTAAGCGCTAAGCCACATGTTGCCGGAGACCGACGTCCTATCCTCAAGTCATGCTCAATCGTGCCAAAAAATATTTTAAAACATTTTTGTTCTGGAGTGCACGTGGTTGCATGCAAAATAGCACAAACCGTCTGCAAAAGATTTTTGAAAATGTGTTTTTGTTTTTACGCGTAACCACGACATTGCGTAGGCCTAGGTCTGGTCGCAGACTACCATTATTTGCAACAAATAACATCCAGGTAAAGTTGCAAAATGATCTGTTTAGACCACTGCCGTTTCAGCTATATAACTATACAAGTGTAGGCTTATAGGCAGTGCATTGCAATGCATGAAATATAGGTCTCAGCCAACACTATTCACTATTCACCGGTAATCGATGCGGTACACATTGCTGACGATAAACGATTCAAGTTTACGAGTTAATAAAATAGCTAATAAAACATACTTTGCACTTAGCAGCTACTATATCGGCAACTGGTCAATAACGTATGTTCATAGTCACTAGTGTTGTAATGGCGTAGCCAGAAATTTCAATTTGGAAGGGGCCTCGTGTCCCTTTCCTTACGCTTTCCATTCCCCTTTTGTCCCTTTTCTCCTTTTTCCTCCCTCTTTTACCTTTTCTTTCTTTTCCCCTGTTTTCCCTTCCCCTTTTTTTTCTCTCTTTCCTTAGAAGTAGGACCTCCTAAAATCTAGCTACGGGGTCTTCGGGAGCGCTGTGAGCTCCCCCAGCGAAGTTTGCGGCGGAACCCCAGCCGAAATTGGATTTGATGCATTTTGGCTTTAAAAGATAAAATCTGGTGGCAACAATTTTAATTATTTTCCCGAAAATAAACTGACCAAATTGGCAAATTTAGTACAGTTTAAACATATGCTAATGTTTTTTTTCTGGAGGATTGGGGGCTGGGCCCCCGGACCCCTCTTTCCCCTCCTTGTCGACGCCACTGCACCAGTGCAGCAATTTGTCAACGATCTTCGAGCAGTGGAGTCTTCAAGATTTGGTACACGGGAGACACTAAACTAAATGTGTAGAATAATTTAATAAGGGTGACACATCGTGAAGTCGCATGTCATAGTCTGTGCGGTTCTGCAGTGACAAAAAAAACTTTCAAAGTTGCATAGCTAATGACGCCAGTGACCAACTCTTGAACTCGTGGCGGTTGTAAGTTGTCCGAGTCTACGGTTGGATCTCTCTGTCGTTCGTTGACAGTCATTGCTGTTCCAGCTGTAGCCGGCCAGGCAGCTGGCGTAGCGGCTAACAGAATATAGCGATCAATTAGCTGTCTGCAAACCAATATTAAACGAGACTTGTAGGCTGGTTGGTTGTGTTGCAAGACGCTAGGCATACAAATCAGTGAGCACGAAGTACCAATCGTTTGCAGCAAAAATTACAGACATGTAATATGTATAGCCTGGCTATGCATTATCAATACATGAAACAAGCCAACCACACTGTATGGACTGTTGAGGGTCTTCCGCCGTTCCTTTTCCACACACCTGTCCTGTGCTGAAATGGACGCCGTGCAGCCGGACGGACGGACGGACGGACGGAATTTATGAACGTCGCCGTCGTCCTTCTGCCGTATGAATATTTATCGTTGACCCAAAAACGCACACGACTGAAACGTCTTGCTGGCGATTATGTATGTTCCAGGGAGAGTACCTGAGGAAGGTTCGAAAAATAATGACGTCGACGATGACGCAGCTTTGCTCTGCGTCTAAAACGCTCCAGCAGAATCCATTGTTTTATTGACACACGTGTCGACTTACGAAATTGTAACGCGTTTCCGGTAATGAATCTAAGTAACTCTTGTAAGCAGCGCTATAACAAGTCAGATACATTTTTATAGCATCTTTCACATTTTATTTTTTTATCAGATCTGTAAACTAAAATTCTAAAAATAATATAAAATATAAAAAATACAAAATAAGCAACAATTCTTGACGGCGTTTCGACTGATTTGGTGATTTTGTCGCCGGACTTAAGTCACAGACTCACTTCGATCAGCTCTGGTTTTAGTTGTTTTTTCGTTCTCCAAATGGTTATTTCTGACTTTTTACATGTTAAACGCGGGCACAGGCTTACTTGAGTAAGTAAGTAAGTAAGACGACTTAGAAGGCGCAAATTTAGCAGTTAGCCACTGTTATTTTTGTGAAAGACGACAGCTTATGAATATGTAGCCACTGTAATACTACAAATAACATCAAATGAAGAAGGCTTTAGACTATGTTAGTGATTACCAACTAAAGTCAGCTTGTAAGGACGCCATATGCATAGCCCCATCTAAGGTTACCCAAATGATTTTTGCTGTT
>Ga0209367_1007426_pt1 | contig 15112 bp, 5 predicted proteins | sample WorMetLIZISLAND2_FD_187412 | JGI IMG/M metagenome (GOLD analysis project Ga0209367, IMG submission 187412) | Marine gutless worms symbiont microbial communities from Max Planck institute for Marine Microbiology, Germany - Olavius geniculatus... ... | reverse complement strand
TAGTGTGTCCAAGGGGGTATAGATGCCCCTATCAAGTTGTAAACAATTCTTTTTTGCAACGTATAAATGCCTTATAAATCTGGGACCAAACTTAATACTCACTAACAATACATGTTAATGTATTTTCTTACCCATTATGGTAAATATGTAGTTATGTAATGTAGTTTTCGGGCTTTCGGCCGAAAAAAATCGGTCTATCATTCTCAGCCGACAAAACATCATTGCGCTACTTATTTTTTTATTTCGTTGGTATGATTCATCGATTATGCCCTTAGTGGGCGTGTCTTCTTTTGTGAACGAGGCAAATTATTTCTGATAGTTTTTAGCTTTATTTGTTGAGGTAGTACTATTTAGTGTAGCATTTAACTAACCATATTTTATAGTAGTTGTTTGCCTTACGTTCTGCTGATACGGTCATATTATGTTGCGGCATTTCTTTTTAGTTATACTGCATTATACTGCAACTGTTGGGAAGGTGTACTTTGCGGAATGCGGAATGCGAACATTTGAAAAGGCGTATTTTGCGGAATTTCACCTGCGGAACGTTCCGCAAACTACATCTTTGATTTCTTTCCGCATTCCGCATTTCGCAAAACTCAAATAAAATCAAATAATCAACTTCGCGTAGGTTTAGGCTTACATTTGAGTCTCGAATAGACATCTGCACATCACAAACGGCGCGGTCATGCAGTCGGCAAAGTAATGACATATTGTCGTCTTCAACTTAACTCTTAAACCGCCTTGAAGTCCGTTAACTCACGAGCGTAAGCCGGCACATCACACGCGAATGCAAGGTCAACTCAAGTAGCCTAGGTCATTAAGAAGGCTTAACTGCGATATTTCACCTGACGGACTACCGTAAGACAGCTAAAGAATTCAGCTGAAATAGGCCTACTCACAAAACGGTTGTTGCCGCGGCGCAAGACGTCTTCTCAGGTAGGCCTAATTAAGAAAGTCTCGCATTGTATCGCACGATCAAAGACAATTGCCATGGCCATGCAGATAGTTAGACCTATAGGTCTACCTGAGCAGACAGAGACACTACGAGGGTCATCCCAAAAGTTTCCGGCCTTGACATATTAGACAACAATATTTTCCACAATATATACATCAGTGAAACATACATCCTTTACGAACTCTAATGAGTCTGTTGACGTAATTGTAATTTATGACATCACAGAGCATTAAGTAGAACCAATTTTCAGCGTCAACGAAAGAGGCTTGAGTCGTTCATCATTATGGAGAGCGGACATCATCATTATCAGATTTCAGATTTTAAAACAGATAATATTCACTGGGAGTAAGATTGTTGCTGTATGCAGAGTGGTCTTGGTGTAGAAAGTCATAGTCATGAACAGCCAGCTGGGTAACTGTAGACTTTGGACTGGACTGCATTACTGAAATTTAGGGAAATTGTGCAGGGTTTGCTCCCGGGCTCCTGCCAGCCCCTCTGCCCATCAGGGACCCATGTAACTAGTCACAAATTTTGACTAGCCTTTCATTAACGCAACTGATAAAATTAACAGTTAAATTTTAAATAAATTTTTTTTGACACCACCAAATATTGGCATTGTGTCATATTTTGGCTTATGTGTTTTGATTTGCAGCTACCACAGATTAGACTATAGAATATTCACAGACGCAAATGAGAAATTCATAAACGTAGATGTCAGGGCTTTCGTGGAATCAGATGCCAAGAAGCCCCACTTTGGTAAATCCTGCTATAGACTGAAAAAGTTTCATGCAACAATCAGTCTGATTCAAATGCTGCTTGTGTTAGTGCACCAAATCGTTTCAGCTTAATGCTATGACGTCATAAATTACAATGACGTCACTTCCACAGTCTGCTCACATGAATACAAATACTGATATATAGACAATAAAAATTTAATCCAATATATTGAGGCTCAAAACTTTTTGAATGTCTCTCGTATTTGCATGAAGTCATAATTGACTCAAATGCTATTATTTGTGGCTAGCGCAAATGTAGGCTGTTCTATATTCACATATTCAAATGAGAAATTCACAAATGTATTTGTTAGGGCTTTCACAAAATCAGATGCCATGGGGCTCCACTTTGGTAGACCTACCTACAGACTGGAAAATTGTCATACAACAGTGAGCCTGATTTTATGCTGTTTGCATTAGTGCTCCAAATTGTTTCGGTTTAGAGCTATATGATGTCATAAATTACAACAACATCATATCAGCAACCAACTCATTAAAGTTTGTAAAGGATATACGTTTCACTGATGTATAGATTGTAGAAAATATTATTGTCTAATATGTCGAGGCTGGAAACTTTTAGGATGGCTCTCGTATAATAGAGTCGTTCATCGCAACGACAAACGTACAGTATTTGCGTTGCACGTTTGGCACATGGAAATGCCAGTTGATAGGTCTATAATACAGTTATTCTATGCGGGTCACTCATTAGCCTGATACTGAATCAAGGTAACGTAGGCCTACCAAAACTTTGGTAAAAATTAGCCTGCTATATCTTCCTGCAAGACACAACAAGGCTTGTGAGCTCTGTAGAATTGTGCACTTATTTAATTGACATAACTCAACAACAAGAACATTTAACGCAATTTTAATTCCGCAAAATACACCTTTTTGAAATTCTGCATTTCGCAGTCCGCAAAGTACACTTTCTCGCAACTGTTGCTAGTAGTAGCTACTAGCTTACTGCTGTCACACACTAACACAGGATGGGCCCAAAATCTGACATTTTTTTAGCGTTGATAACATTGCGCCAGTTAGGAGTAGAAAGCATGATGTCATTTTCCTCCGGTGCTTGACTTTTTTGCTTTTTTCTTCAACTTTTACCATCCCATAGAGTGTGAAAGGCGGAGTTGACCTAGTGGCTAGTTACGTATGAAAATGGTTTACCTTCCGCAGACAGTCGGCCTTCGCCAAATACTAATCAGGCCACGTGTAGAGTAACTTTGTTGATTGAACAGAGTACCCCATTTCACCTAATTTTGTTTTACCTAATCCCTAAACCTAAGCCTAAAACTAACCCTAACCCTAATGTAAACTTATCCCTCACCCTTACCACTAACCCTATCCCTAGCCGTAGCCATATGCAAAGTCGTATTAGACTTAAGTGAATGGGATTAGGTGAAATCATAGGACACGTAGTATAATTATTATAATAATACATAATACATGCACATTGTGTAATACATGCACATTGTGTGTCATGGTTATGGCGGCTGTTTTGCAGGGAAGGTAGCCACTGAGCGTCATGAGCAAGTTCCAGGAAGGTCTACAAGCTCAGCGCCAGCTTGTTGAACAGCTTCGGGTCGAGGCCGGCATACATCGCATGACAGTGTCCGAGTCGGTGGCAGAGATTATGAAGTACATGCAGCAGCATGCTGACAGTGACGTCCTGATGAAGGGATTTGCCAAGCAGAGTGACAACCCGTTCAAGGAGAAAGGCGGATGTCTCATACTCTGATAGCTGTTGGACCATGTGCCATACATGGATGTCTGATTTAAACTATATATACAGACAATTTTGATGTTGCTGCTATTTGGATCATGTCACAATCTTGTGCTCTGGAAACTTGCTCTCATAACAGTGATAGGAATTAATTGCCTTTCATTATTATTACTCCTCTACTATGTATGAGTACACGTCGTTGTGTTTGTCTGTTAACATCTGCAACAGTGGATTAAAAAATGCCTGAGAAGTTATCGATAACATTAGCAGCACTCTATGTGCATTTAATGTATGCAAATTGCATTGTTATGTATAATACATAATCATGTCAGTTGCTAGAAGTTTGAATTTTAAATTGGCTAATCATGCAAAGTTGGTGTAAGTGTGCTGTGCTTTTGTCATTGTCACCTGCTTTTGCACTAATGGCAGCAAGTGCACTGTAAAATGGAATATGACTGTATATCTGAAAGTTAATTGTGGCACTGATGTGGTAGAAATGGTATAAAATTTGTGTCTTGTGGTTTTGTGTGTTATTGTTGTAGTCACTATGATAATGGAACTAGACTAAGGTATGACACTCTAGTAAACTAGCATAGCTGCAACCCCTATGTATTAGAAACCAATACCCATAGCAACACTAGTTGAACAATATTGTTGTACCTATTTGTACATGCAAAAAATGAGAGCAGATTTTAGTCCCTGCATATGCTATTATGAAGCATTTTCAGACATCTGTGGGTCCCTGGTGGTGAGTTTTTCACAGACAGCAACCTGGCCAGCATGAAGCTTGCTGACATATCTGAGATCAACATATGCAGTGAAAACAATATTGCAGTTGAAACACCTGCTTGAAACTACTAAAGTAGTGCCTGCCTCGGAAGTCTTAAAACAGTACTGCCAGCTTCGAGCATTGACGGCACTATCGGTATATGCATTGTGATTTCTAGTAGCTGCCATTGCTTTGGAGTGTCCTGTCTTATTGTTAGTTTTGTTAATATTGTCATAGTGTGTGGTTCTGTGCTGGTTGCTGTACAATGTGTTCAATGTTTCCTTCTCTGTCACTGTTTGACTTGCTAGTCACTGTAGCTGATTTAATGGTGTTGTAGTTCAGTATTTTAACATTATCATGTAAATGATGCATTCTAACCATCCCAAGATTTTTACATGCTTGGTAATATTTTCTACTTCTTGCCTATTATATTCATGTCACCTGCAAGCTGAGAAGCCGACCGCCGCTGACACTCCCATCTTGCCGCTTCGACTGTCGCTGGCGGCGGTGTTGCCGCTTTGTCTAGCGGCCGTCTCCCTGTCAAAGTGCAGTTGACAGTATTATTAAAGGTCCATGGCCACGGTCAAAGTCATTTGCGCAATTCCTGTAGATTTAAATTAGACATTTAACCTCGCATATATAATATGTCGATTTGAGCTTCATAAATATATGAAATTAATGCGTGAATTCAAACGAAATGTGGCATTACATTACGTTATGCAAAATATTCTAATCTATCAGTGCCCGCGGTGACGTCATGACCCTAGCCCATATAGATCATGAATATTAATGGCCTAGCCGACGACGTCATCATCGTAGGCTAGGCCATTAATATTCATGACGTCTATAGGCTAAACTCATGACATCACCTTGGATCATCATGGCGGCGCGTTTTCTGCGTCGTTTTCGTAGATCGTCAACTTCAAAGGTAAATTTTTCCATGTTGACAAAATGCTGGGCGCCGATATTACTGTCAAAGTTATCAGAAAATTCTGCGCTTTCAGGAAAATGTATAAAATGTATATGTTAATTTTGGTGACCACGGACCCTTAACTTACATGTCAGTGGCACCCAGGCAGGTCGACCGCCATCAGAACTCTAATTCACCGCCTCCAGAGTCGCTGCCGTGTTATAATTTTGAAACTGTAACTGAGAAATTTTGTTTTTTTATCCTGCTTAGTTATGACTGTGTGGTTGGAAATTTGTCTCCCTCAATTTTTTCCTCCCTAATTTTCTATGGAGCGCTGAAAATCCACCAGGTATTAGCCCTTATAATTATAGTTAGGGGGGGTTATCTGGCTGCGGAAGTAACGAGTTATAGAAGATTTGGGGAAACTGTTATTAGACACGTTTGACACTATATACAGTCCGGGTATCTCCCTATGTATTCAACGATAAAGATAAAGCGAGATGTGCTCGCTTCAACGACACAGCAGCGAATGAATCACAGCGAGCTGTTGCCGAGTTGCTGCCCGAGTCAATTAGCTAGATCTGCTCGATATTAGACTACATCATCTCTCACTAGCAACATAACGTAGTCCTACCAGTATTGTTTTGTTTTTACTTAGCTCCAAAGTGGATAAATTTTAGCTGCATTTTACACCAACACATTTTGATTGGCCTTGAGAACCATAAATCATAAGATATTTTTGTCATCTTGTACTTCATTTTTATTGCAAAATGGGCAAAATCTAGTCATGGTTTTTCCCTTTGTTTAATATCTGTATTCTGTTGACTTATTTGATATTTGCATCCAACAGATATGGAACATTCTGTTAGAAGTTTAGGCTGTCATCTGTTGCTTGCTGCATTGTCATGTATTTACTGTTCTCAGACCAATGGCTTGTGGTAATTACCAAGTACGTTCATCGATTACTAACCTATTGTCACTTATTTATTGATGTTCCTGCCTCCAGACTGGTTCGTGTCATATAATTAATCTGAAATAATTGCCATTGTGACACAAAAATGGAGTTTAATTTTCTTTATTAAATTTTTTGTTTATTTTGCCACATAAGGCACCTTATTGGCTGCAGAGGGTGGGCCAAACAGTAAATCCATGACGTTTCTCCATATCATTGCCAAATATTGACCAGAAGTGTGTAAAACTAAACACAGTACATCACTAGGTAGTGTAGTGATGCAGTTTAAGTGCGGTGAGAAATTTAATAATCACACATTTGCAATTTTTTTTCTGTAGAATGTGCCCGTGAAATAATTTTGAAAATCTGTCTGTTTTATGGACAAAAGTTTAAAGGCTTACATTGTTGGCCCGATAGGAAGTTTGATGCTTATAATGGAGATTCTGATGATAATGTGATGGCAGGTTTTCTTGTTTTAGCAACTAAACACAATTAGAGCTGTCAAGGCGTTAATTTTTTTAACGCATTAACGCAGTGCGTTAATTAACGCGTAAATTAACGCACCCAGTCCCATCAAGATGGAGAGTAGGAGATAAATTACCCAGGGCCCGAGACGTTTATGGGACCCGCCTGTAGAATATAGAAAGTTAGAAAATTTTTCTAACTCTCCATATTCTACGCAAGCTTTTAGCTCAGATGACTGTCGCACTCTACGCATGTCGTGATAGTTATTGCGACTTACCGTGTATGCTGTCCACTCAAATCGAACTCCACTCGATTCGGGCGGATCCGCCGAGCTGAGCGGACTGCGGACCAGGGGCGGCGATTATAGGGGGGACGGGGGGGACGCGTCCCCCCCAAAAATTTTGGTTGGGGGGACGCAAATGCAAGCATCCCCCCAACAATTGCCACTTTTAGCCATGTCGTCCCCCCCACTGTCTAGAAGAAATCGCCGCCACTGCTGCGGACACGCGCGTATCCGTATTTAAACCTGCATGTACCACTGCGTATCTGCGGCGGATACGCAGTGCTGTGCAGATACGCCGCAGATACGCCGTGGATCCGCTCTCGTCTTCGCCTAGCATTCACACTACGCGTGTAGTATGCGCGGACTTCGTGCGTAGTGTGAATGCCGCTTAATAGCCGGCATTGCTGTTTGTGCTGTTAGTGCAATGACGTCATTGCTATTATGAATCATCACGTACGCAGAATGACGGAACGACGGAAACACGGACAGAACGACCAATCTTTTAATCTCCTCCAATGTTCATTACGTTCACCTTGGCGGAGATGACGATACCGAAGGAATTTGAACGGGTATGCGTTAATTTTTTTAACGCGCGTTAATTTATTAACGCATTAACGCGTTAATTAACACGTCAACTGTGACAGCTCTAAACACAATATAATAAAGCAGATAAAAAGAACAGCAAAGTCATCATGTAACGTTAAGCATCTATTTATAGGATAACCACTATAGTGCAAAACTGCATCCATGGATCAAAAATAATACATATCCATGGAAATCCAGCTCAACAAACTTTGCACGGAAAAGAAATTATATCTAACTACTGTCAACATGAAAACAGAAAAGGTTTTCTCAACAAACATAAAAGCTTTTCTTGTAACATATTAGAATTAACCAATGTATTATAACTTTCTTCTCAGTGGGATATTTTACACATGTACGATGACATATATAATTGGTGCAAGTCCTGCAGTGAAAAACTACAGCATAAATATTCTAATGTCATGTCTCAGCTAATGTGTGAAGCAAATTATATGAGGCATGAAAAACTTCTGTGCATCTGCATCTGGCTGCAGTGTGGCAAAAAAGTAGAGATGGGGGAATTTTAGTTTTATTTCGTGACAACAGCTCATAAAAACAGTATTTTGAACACACCAAAAAGTACCCAAGAAAGAAAAGTTACTGCCACACAAAAACTGTTTTGTTTTTGTACAACTTTGAAACCAAACAAAATTTACAGCAATATTTTGATGTGTCCAATAAAAATTTTAGGTACAAAGGTTGTATAGGGATGGACAAATGGAGGCACAGAAATTTTGTATGCCTCACTCATATAGCATATACCATCAGATAGAGGATACAAGTCAAGTCACAAAACTACACAGTTTTCTCATTCGACGTAATTTATTGGTAGCCCATATAACAAACTAATGCACACAAAATACCCAATTTTCCAGAAAAAAATACCCCAGTTTTCTCGTGACTCACTGGCCATTGGTGCCTGCATATTGTACATGACTATTCAACAACACAGTGCTCAAATAGTGGTCACTGTACCACAGATTCAGTATTATCATTAGCCCATGATGCGTGGTACAGTGTTGGGGTACATAAACACAGGCCCATAGCCAAAAGGGGGACGCAATGGATTTCATCAAACCTCCTTCCACCCCATCAACTGGAACAAGAAAACGTTTGCATGAAGATAACCAAAAATGTCACCAAGAGATGCAATTTTCAAACTCAAAATGCATTTCTGGTTGGGGTTTTGCCCACTGGAGAGGTTAAAGTGCTCCTAGCTGGACCTGACGACCAAAGAGTGGAGCCAAAGCCCCCTTTGGAAACAACAGAGCACTACTAAACGCAACAAACAATAATCAGTGTCGTTATCAACAAAAAAAAATATCAATATCCTTCCTTATCATAACATTGCTTCCATCGTGGAATGTAACTCTACAAAACAGTAACAGAAACTAGAGAATATCATTTTTACACCGCTACACATCTCTTTGGAAACAGTTCGGTAAGCTATACAAGCAGCCAAAGCAAAACCAGCAATAAATAAATGCAAAGAAAAAACACTTCGGATGCATTCCAAGTCAGAAACGACGAGACAAATGGCTATTCCATGAAATGTGTTCACCAGCATGCAATGACATTAAATGTCAGCAACAGTTATCAACGAACTGTAAATGTGAAAATGAATGCATAGGCACCAACTTCACAGTCACATCCCCAGAGTCAAAAAGTTTACAGGGTTAGTGAAACCAACTTTTGTCCAATATTATGCAAGAACATACAGTGTGCTAAAGACTGTAATTGTGCAAACGAAATTCTTAAACTGCCACAATGCTTATATCACATGGTTAAAAGCAGACCTAACAGTATTGTCGAGAAAAGTGCAATTTTTACCTAAAATACAACAAAAATCACGGATGTTGGGCACTGCCTCGAACCAGTGGTGAACTTGAGTGCTCCTCAAAAAACCTCTCAGTTGACTTGAAAGGCCTAGTAACAGGAAAAAAATGGTGGGGAGAAAGGAAGAACACAGGGGGGGCACATACAAATTTGTAAATGTTGGCCGGTGAGTGAGTAAGTAGGGTTTAACGTCCCACCCGACACAGTATAGGTCATTTCGGGGATGGCCTTTCCAGGCGGAATGCACACAAACACATAATAATGGAACAGTTTAACCTTTACAGAAACACAAAACACAAGATACAAAAAACAAGCTAAACCTGAAATTGTAAGAACTCCATTATACACATGAATATGTAATTAACATAATGGTAGTTCTAATAATCTTCCCTGTTATCCTCCAGACAGACATCAATGTGATAATGCTGTCTATTGGAGGACAGGGGGCAATGTTGGTTGGTGCCGATGCATGAATGATAACTGACATAACATATGATGAAATATATATATATTCTATCACTTAATCTTATTACCTTACACTCACTTGAATTGCTTCGTGCGAAACATGTATTCAATCAAACTAAATGTGTCTGACTCCACCCACATTGCCATATTAAGAGTTTTTTTAGACGTTAATCATGTTATGAGAACAGCAGCATATCAATATTTTCAAAGCAAACACAAACAGTATTTGGCACTAGTTATTCAGACAACAGTGGCAGAACTAATGTACAAGTGTTTTATACAACAGAAGATGTGCTGAAAGTGAAACTAGTGCACCAAATACTGTAGAGTTTTATATGTTTTCTCCAAATTATGAAATGTCGTATGATGGAGTGTAGCAGACAAACGTTACATTACAACTACTACACTCACAGAAAGTTGCGCAAAATGTTAACTAGATACAACAAAAAACAGCAATATATGTACAATTTAACCATTCACCCGACATAATTATTCTAACAGACAAAATGCACCACGTAATAACGAAACTACAGCAACAAATATTCACACACGTACAACCTACAGACTTCAGGGTGGTCCAAAAACAGTAAGCTATGGTCCTGACACACTTGATTTAGTGTGCGAGACAAAGAAAAGCAATGTTGGCACGATAAGACCACTCTCTAGCACTTTGAAATTTTCCTGTCACTTCATGGTATAATTGGTATATCAACAATACTAACAGTGTAAGTAACGTATAGCGACAAAAGTACTGTAACACGCACCATAAATTGCATCAACTAAAGCAGCATACTGCTGTTATGTTGCTGGCATTATCCATAGGTAACAAAGTTAACAATACATTATTTTTCTGGCAAAATTTCCCTCAAAAATTCCGTGACACATCCATGACTTTTGGACAATTCCACAATTCCAGAAATGCGATCATCTTACAATGTGTTTCTTAGCAACAAGTAGGGCTTATGATTCACAAAACTACTGCTGTGTCAATTCGGCTTACCGGTATGTTTTCGGAACACCCTGTGTATATTACAGCTTTACTTTACACCACCTTAACACAGTCGAACAACAAAATGTACCTGAAATTGTTGTGTAAAACTGAGAGAAATACAAAACTGTGGAGATAATTTAAAGCAATAGAGCAACTCGTGTGAGTGAAATGGAATTAATTCGCGCAGTCCAACTGAGCACAGGCTGGCTGTAGGGGCAGCTCGATAATCCAAAGGCTTGATAGTACAAAGGTTTGATGGTTGGAAATTTTTAAGGTTCTTTCCTATGCACTTCTACATAGACTGACTCAATCTCCACACTTCTTCTCAATTCTCAGCTGTGCCTTAAGGTGCAGTTAAGGTTAGGGTTAGTGAAAATGCACTTTCAAACTATCGAACCTTCGAATTATAGACACACAACTGCTTGCTGTAAGAGAAAAGGAGTGTTGTAGTCTAAAGTCAAGATGTCTTACTTATGATCAAAATTTACCGAGCGAGAGAGAGACAAAGAGACATAGAAAGACACCAGTACACAAGACTTGAAGTGGGATGGTATGGGCTGGTATGGCATAACAGCACATCCTTGACAACCTAGAAAGCACGCCGCAAATTCTTTCACGAGACAAGTACAGACTAATACAGCGAGTGCACAACCACGCTGCGACAGATTCTACACCCACACTTCATGTTTTTGGTGAGGGCCAAATGAGGGGGTAATAAACTGCAAAAGATCCGGCAAGATTGCTTCCAGAAACATAAGAAGAGTTTTGACCTATCCTGTGAAGCTATTCAGTTTAGAAACGGACAGACAAAGCAAATGTGAGGGTAAAGCTGCTAACTATGGTTCACATGGAGAGTGATCATGTCACCATCGTGTATTTGTGTTTATCGGTGTGTCTGCCTGAGCCCAAGGTCTATCTGCATTTCTGTCAATGAGGAATGTTTGCTTGACATAAGAAAACAAACGACAGAGGAAAATAAGCAAAAACCAAGAAAAAAAATGAATGTGGAATAATGCTTCAAAAGCTGGTCTTATGCTATTTCACTTCAACTAGTAAGCCATACTTGGCTGATGAACTCAAATCTCTCTAATCATCAACGCAATGGATTGTTGGCAACAGCTAAACAAACTGTAAAGAGACAATGTTAGCATTGACATGAAATGACTAAGGGTCAGTTTCTGATTCTTAGCCAGTAAGTCAAGCCAGCTCATTAATATTCATGGTGTCTGGGCCTGCCCTCAGCGACATCCACATAATCACTGTTGTCAAATAAATTAATGTAAACTGGTAACTGGCTAACAAAACAATCAGCCAAAATAAGAAACTGGCCCTAAATGACTTTCATTTGACACGTGACAACAAATATTTACATGGTCGAATAGCTGCAGTGAAAGAGTTGCATGGTGAACGAAACTGGTCGAAAATTTTCTCAGTTACACTTCCGACCTGAAATTAAAAAATCTACCAAAAAAGAGAACCGCAACATGGCACAATGCAGAGACAAAAACATGGATCTCAAAGACATGAAAGACTTGAAAGAGACTACACCATCTACAGCTCGACTCGCTTTCTAATTTGTGCCAACATTACACCAGTGACACACTGGCAGATTTTAACACGGAAACAAGAGCATCGAAAAATCCACCACCAACACTTTATTTGATCAGGCCTTTGTACAAGCCACCAGAAAAAAATAAGCCAATGTGGTGAAGGATGTAAATAAACTAATGGTATATACATTTTTATTGCCATTTTTGTACCACTGGTCTATAGATGCCATCAACACATCAAAAATATGTAACAATACGTGCACAATTGACTCGTGGCTGTACTAAAACCAGGTATTTTTCAACAACGAACACAGGTCTAGAAAAGCCTAACATGTGAATATCAGCAGTGAGATATATGGTGAAGGGATCAACTAGCTGCAATACAGCTTCCAGACATTAAATAAATAAAAAATACAAAATAACAAAAATTCACAAAACATTCTCTAATATCTCACAACCGTCAATCAATCTTCTACAACAGAAACTTGATAACACTTCAGTGTATTTTCATTATTCCACCTACATTCTACCTTGGTGGCTGCTGACATTTTTGGAATTTTTTTCAGACTCTTTAAATAAGAATCTTTAAAGTGTCACATCACCGTTAAACAGACAGCTATATGCAACCGGTTCATCATGGCATAATGCCAGCATCAACATCATATTGCAGCACTTAGGCTATTACTGTAACAACAAATAGCAGAACTTAACATAACTACAGGGTAGACCATAAACGGGGCCACTCTGTTTTACGACTTCTTTTTTGGCTTTATTTTCCAAAGTTAATTCAAATAAATACAAGAAAATGTTAAAAATAAAATGAGTGATTTGTGCCAAATTTGGTGGTAATATGATCAATATTATAAAGTTCCAAGATGTAAAGCAGAGTGGCTTCACTTTTTTGGCCTACCCAATATATGATGGGAACAAGCCAGATGGCTGTGCCATACTACAGCAATGAAATGGTTAACACCTGCCACAAACAGAACTGTTGATACATAACTGACAAGAAGAGATGCAAAAGAAAGTTAACGGAGGTGTCAGAAAAGCAGGTCGGAGCTGGCGTTCTTGGACCAGCTGCTGGTGGATTCGGAAACGGTGGAAGAAGCAGAGGAAGATGGAGATGGTTTTTCTGTCACTGCGGCTGGGACGGATTTTCTCTCCGTGTCTTTCAGGTGCATTCCAAACTGGTAGTCAACCTGGGTTCGTGACTGGTATGATGACAGTGCACCTGTGTTCATAATTACACAAGTAAAATGTGAATAACTGGCCCAGTGCTGACATATTGTACACTTGATCCACTTGACTAGTGACTACACTACACGTAACCCTATTTCTAACCCCAGCACTAAACTTTTGACCTACTGGAGTGTAAATTGGCACAGTTACTTCTGCTGTGGTGATGTTAATGCTAACTGTGGTTTTTCTATGCCTTTCTGTTTTCAAATGATGAGCCAATATGCAGCAGACAGACAAGCAATGGACAAACCTGTCATAACCTATTAAAACCTTCTTAAATGGCAACACAGTAATTCTTCAAGCAAATGTAAACTGTATAAAAATACGCACATCAGATGCCTTGTCACTAACGTACAAACGTTCAGAAAGGCCTGAATATCTCCACTTCATGAGAACACATCTCAGACAGCCTATCATATGGGATCACACAGTGTTACCAACCACCCACTAAATGTAAATGCACCCCCACCTTAAGCCAAGCCAGAAGGCTGATTCACCTAATCTAGAGAGACAGAAGGCTGAGATGACCCAAGTGCTTGACTGTACATCAAGAACAGACCTGCAGCAACAATGCTTGGAGTGACAAGAAGTCCTGACGTATGTATATGATCTCCCTCGTAGTCAACATCTCCCGGCTGAGCAGGTGTCTCCGACATTAGACTCTGCTCCGACGGATACTCAAAGGTCTCTGTCAGCGAGTCGTCAAACAGAATCTGCAGCTGCAACCACAATGCATCACTCTCAACAGTCATCAGTCAACAATAACACCCAACATAATTCACATAAAAAAGTGCAAATTACGCAGACATTTCGGGAGCATGCAAAATGTACTAATTGCATGAAGAGCTAAAACGGTCTAAAATTTTGATATTATTGTAATTTTCCTTGTTACACATGCACAAAGTGAAATATTGATGCCAGGGTATGTGCACGTTGCAAAGCAGATACAGTGGTGGTTTAACAAGCATACTCGATATCATTATTAATCATCATTATTAAGCAAGAACGCAACTAGCCGAATGTAGTGCGTGTCTTGTGCGAACAACTAAAAATTGTGCACTAAACATCAAGAAAAAACCGTAAAACACCGGAAAAGTACAAAATTGCATGCAATATCAAAACATATTCAATTACACAGAAACACTCCAATAACATGGATCATGTCCATTGTCCAAGTAATGTACATTTGGTTGGGTCTTAGTCATCATATTATGACCACGACCAACAATTAGTAGAACTTTAGGGGCCTAATCATCTTCATCATCACTTCATCATAAATTATCACTGAAATACGACTATTGGCACATTTTGCTACAAGCATAGTGAAATCAGCAAGTTTAAACCTGCGATACATGAAGTGTACAGGGTGGGCTAAAAAAACCGGACCTGTTTGAGCGTTATCACTCAGCGATGGTTAGTGGTAGAAAAACCTGTAATACGTCAAAAGTTTCAGAATGCTGCAAAGAATAAACGACAAATTTGCATAGTGAAGCATTTAAATATTCTTTGCCTGATTTACACAAATCTGCCCCACCCCTAATATCATGCTAAATTGGCAGTAACACATAAATTTAAGTTGATTTTCATTCAGCATACAGTGAAATATCAACAACCATTAACAC
>Ga0209367_1007425_pt1 | contig 15114 bp, 9 predicted proteins | sample WorMetLIZISLAND2_FD_187412 | JGI IMG/M metagenome (GOLD analysis project Ga0209367, IMG submission 187412) | Marine gutless worms symbiont microbial communities from Max Planck institute for Marine Microbiology, Germany - Olavius geniculatus... ... | reverse complement strand
TTCTAATACCTGTAAGCATACTGATTGCTGAAAGTAAAGTCTGCCAAAACAACATGAGCAATTAACAAGAGTCAAGGCCGAGCAATTGGCGATGTTAACTTTGGTAAAATGTAGCAGGTTAAGCTAATTTATCAGCTCAGATGTAACCAAATATTAATATAGTCAGCAAAATAAATAGAGTTAGCAAGCACTACAGTGCACTGAATACCAATAATAGATTGCATACTGAGAACAGGTATCACATTTACACAAAAATTTGTAGTTTTATATTCAGTGATTTAAATCGAGATTTTTGTTGTTGATTTAAATCATGGTTTAAATCGATTTAAATCAATGATTTAAATCACTTGATTTGCATCAACCCTGGTGCCTGTATTTTGCTCTTTGTTTTAAAGGTTCATGGACACCAAAATTAACTTACCATTTTCCTAAAAGAGCACAATCTTCTAAAAATTTCGACAGTAATATTGGCACCCAGCGTTTTGTCAGCGCGGAGAGATTTGCATTAGAAATTGACTATCTACGAAAATGACGCAGAAAACATGCCGCCATGATGGCCCTCGGTGACGTCACTAGCCTAGCCTAACGACATCATGAATATTAATGGCCTAGCCTAGGTTGATGACGTCACCAGCTAAGCCATTAATATTCATGACGCTTATGAATTAGGCTGATGGCGTCACCGGGGAACTGATAAATTAAAAATTTTTTGCACAACATAATATAATGCTACATTTCGTTTGAAATTGCACATTAATTTCATATATTTATGAAACTTAAATTGACATATTACATATGCGAGGTTAAATGTCTAATTTACATCTACATAAATTGCTCCAGTGAGTTTGACCATGGCCATGGACCATTAAATCTGTGGCATTACTTGCTGTTGTCTGCCATACAGAAAGGGATATAGTTTGCTTTTTCAGTGAAGTATTAAAAAATTGAGTATTTTGTCTTTTATAGGTCAACTTCTATCGTCTGTGTCGACTGACAGAGAAGGCTCGGAGGGCATACTCGGACATGGTGAGCAGTCTGGAACACGAAATGGTTGCAGCACTGGCAAGCGCCAGCAGTGCAACCGGTGAGAAAGATATGTCTTCTGTGGTCACGTCTGCATCAGCCCGCGGCCCTCTGACTGGGAATCTTGGTGGATTTGAGAAGCTCTTTCCACACCTTGGGCACTCACGCACACCGTCTGCATGCAGCGCCATTTCCATCATCAGCAGCGTGCTGTCCGAACCGATCTCTGAGAATTATCCAGCATCGGAGCCCGAAGCTGAGCCAAGTGCCAAGGACACGGCGGCCACCGGTCCGAAGTTGACCAACCTGGACACAGTGGGAGAAAGTCGGGAGGAGACGGTTGAAGCACAGCCAGAGGCGGAGAAACTTGGAACAGTTGGTGACATCGACGCCGGTCACGAAGCCGATACAGAAGACGACAGTGCTTCCGTCGAAGGTCGTACCCGGCGCACAAGGTCCACATCTCACACCGACTCCGGGACCACTGATAAACCGCCAAAGTCAGATGGCAGTGAGCGACCGCGGTCCGCTACTGCAGCTAAACAACCGGTGGAGTGTCCAACAGACACGACCGACCACGTGCCTGCGAAGCCTGTCTCCCGCTCACCGGCGATTGACAGCAAGCGCATTGCATCGTGGGTCGAGGAGTCGCAGCGTGCTATCGAGAGCATGCGCGTGTCGGCGAGCAGCGACGGTGTCATCCTGCCTGATGACGAAGACGAGGTAGAGCAAGAAATGCAGGATGCAATCATTGAAGAGGAAGTGGAAGCTGATGACGAAGAAGCCGACGACGAACCAGTCATCAACGAGAGTGGTAATGACAATGATGACGATGACAACGATGATGGTGATTCGTTGTCGATGAAGACCGTGGATGAGGAACGTTCTTCTGTATCGTCCACAAGTCATTACGTTGAGGCGTTTGAAGATGTGGCCCTGCAGCAGTAGTGCACTGCACGGTGTGTGCTTTGATGCAAAACGTTGCTCCAGTTGAATTCTTTTGTTGTTTGTTTGTTTGTTGTTTCTTTGTAATCAGATTTGTTGGAATTCCTGTAAAGTGTACTTTTGTTGCGGTCTTGTTATTGTCGCTGCTGCGCTCGTTTCTTTGAGCGTGATATTTTTTATTGCTGGTTTGGTTTCTGTGCTGCTACTTGCATATCCTGTCTTGATTTTCATTTCTGGCAGATTTTTGTGTGTACTTGTTAGCATCTTTGGTCGCATTAGCGAGTTAGTACTTGGACGGGTGAGCGATCTGCAGATGGGTAAACCATTTTGGTATGTAACCAGTCACCCATGGCAACTCAGCCTGGCCATCCCTATATGGGTAGGCGCAATGAGTACCAGCAAAAGCTGGGACATATACACAGACACACCATGCAATGCACTAGTTCCATATCCGTGTCTGGCAGTGGAAACTGGTGTCTGGCTGAGAGCTAAGGAAAGGAGATAAGTACCGCCCTGTTGGCCTTATGGTCTGGGAAGGGAAGGAAGGACGCTTTTTTGGTCTAAATGTTTATTTTAATATGTTGGTCACATATTTCCTGGCATGTGGCTTAAAGGCCAAGTCGCACCAAAAAAACGATATTGGCTAAATATGTGTAGAATGTAACACTAATTAATAATACGCTGATCCAGTTGAATGAAAACATTGCTTTGAAGTAATTTTCAAAGAAATATGTTGTGCCAGCCGAACGCACCCAAACGTGCCACAGTACTGATGACATCACTCACAGGACGCTTTGTTGCCAAACTGGCATTTGCATTGGAAACATAGTATACCCGTCAGTTTTACTCAAAATAATGTCCGATTCATCGTACAAGTAATGATGCATATGTGACATCAGAAATTACGTCATTGTTTATTTGTTCACTACTAGAGGTGTGCGTTTACTAAAATTAACGAAGTGCTGGAATATTGCGCTTATTAATGGGTTAACTACTCATGAAAAATTTGGCTTTTTGAGGCTATTTGGCTGTAAATAAAGCTGCATTTGCCCTCAAGGCAACAAAGCTAGTTAGCAACCCTCTTGCAGATTACGTCACAGTTTCGAACATGGTCGAAGTCTTGAAAAGGAAAAAGTGAGTACTTTGTACATTATTTTAAAGGTATTAAGATGTATTAGCAACCAGAAAACTAACGAATATTGACAATTAGCATTTGATAAAGCCAACTAGCACTTTATAAGAGTTACGTAAACTGGTGCGACTTGGCCTTTAATTTGCATCAGACTTCTTTGAAGACAATAGTCTGATGCACAGACTGGGCAAATATACCCCAATGAAGATGGAAAAATGTCAAAAATTTGCCAAAATACATTATTTTCAGGAAAAAAATGATTTTATTCATCTGGAGCAAACACTGATCTACCTTTATTCGACATTTTGAAAAATTTTAGCGATGCGACAGCTAGTAATGAAGGAATAAGTTAATATATGTTTAAAGCATTTGTGGAAGAAAGTATTATGAAAAATTTTAGTGCGATGTGAGAAATTGTAAGCCATAATAATCTGTTTTGTATTTTTAGTTTGTGACAGTGGATTCAGTGCAGTATTTGCTGAAAGTGTACAACATGAAATTGTATATTATTGTTTTTTTTTGCTTTCACTTTCAGCATTTTTAAACAGCCAGTGAGTGTCCACCAAACATTACTAAGCTGACAGTTGACGTATTTAACATTTCTACGCTGCTTGTCGTGTTTTCATGCGTTGTCATTGCATAAATGTTGATACTGATGTTTTTGTCTGCTTATTGGCTGCAGGAAAAATTTAGAATTTTGATATGGCTGTTAAGTATTTTTAACATGGAGAGCATGTTGCTGCACTGTTAACACTTGGCTTCTTTGTGTACGGTTTTGCATTGTTTTAAACTGAAGAGTTTGTGAACATTTTCAGCCTAGATCAGCAGCTAGGTAATTGCTGAGAATTTTAGATGTGTGTATCTTTTATCTTGAATGCTAATTATTTTGTATCTGATAACAGTGAGTGTGTCGTTAGATTGCACAGTGTTGCTTTTTGTACACTCCGTGCAATGTCTATAAACTTTTCGGATGTCTGTCACAGATTTTCTGTGCAGCTTATTCTGCACTTTTTATGTCAATTTATTGAAATTCCCTGTTAAAAATTTCGTATTTAAATTGTCTAAAAGTGAACAATTTGGCATCGGTTTGCATTAGAGTTCTTGTGGGCAGTGTAGAGTTTCTTCTTTATCAAGTTTCACATGCTTTGAAATGGTATTGCTGTTTGAACACGGGGCTAATAAATGCATCTTATGGTGTTCATGTACTTTCAGAATTTTGCTAGAACTAATTACACCATGTCTCTGTGGGATGGACATCGGCAGAGCTGAAGTTGAGATGGTGACTGGTTTACATTTGCAGAGAGAGATGAAAAATGCTTAGCTACCTCATAAAACATCTGCACGATGTTTTACAAAAGGCACCCTTTTCTTTCTTTCATAATTTGGCCAAATGGCGATAAATTTGTAGAAAAAATTTAGTAGCTGTACTGATAGAATACTACTTCAAACTTTTTAAGCAAAATTTGACGAAATAACATGGTCACTTACTCGTAAATCTTGCAGTAATCATACCTTGTTGCACATTTCGTGAATCTCTGTCGTCAGAGGTTTCGTTTGAGTTTCGGACACACTAACTTTCTGGAACAGTAAGACAGACTTTTTAACAACTTCAACATGAACTTTGCACAAAATCAAAAAATCGCACTGACTGTCATGGCAGTCGACGTCGTAAACACCCGCTAATATAACGTAAAAAACATTATGTACATCAGATGTGCATGCATCTAAAAAACCAAGAACGACCAGTGTTTAGATCTTCAGACTTAGGTGTAGAATTAGGGTTAGTTTTAAGGTTACGGTTATTAATAGGGTTAGGTTTAGGGTTAGATTTAGGGTTTGTAGTCGCATTTAATTGCAATTAAAATAACTAAAATCCAGTACAGTCGGTGTCATAATCGTACTCGGTCGATAGACGCTTGAAGTAAACAGCTGTGACTTAGAGATCGCATTGCATGCACATGTATGATTTGTTGCGAAATAGTTAGAAAAGCGTGAAACGAACGTAAATATTTCTTTATTTTCGGACTTTAGACATCTTTGGCAGTTGACTGAAGTAAGTGAAATCGGAAATTTGCGAGTAAGTGATCGTGTGATTTCGCCCAAAATTTGACTATTAGTTTACTACTTTTTGCCAGTCATGACGTAACACTGACATCGTGAAATGCCACAGCGTAGTGACAACAAGCTTGCTAGTCTCAAGCGTTGCTGTCAGTTGCTGCATTGCTACCCTGCTTTGATGGTGAACTTACCTGGTTCATTGATGACAAACTGTTGAAGTTTTATGATTGCAACGCCATTGAAATTACCATTGGCATTACCATTAACTTCACGTTTCCGGAGTTACTTAGCGCTGACAAGATAAACAGTTTTTCATCAGTGAACAAAATAAAGTTCATTGTAAATGCAGGATAGCATCACAGGTTCACAGCATTACTGACAGCTCCAGTTGAGATGGGCGAATTGTTGTCATGACACATTTCGTTATGTCACGCTTACGTCATGACTGGCAAAGAATATTTAACTAACAATAAAATTTTGTTTATATATTTAGAATTAGTATCGTTTCGGCTACACCTGCTAACACTTATCATGTAAATTTATCCGTTTCAACTGAGTTATGGAAGAAAAGGGGTGTCTTTTTTGAAACGCCTGTGTTGATTGACACTGACTAACAGGTTACGTCTGAGCTGAACTGTCCTGCTTGTAGATAAGATTACCTGTTCTCTGACTCAGTGTTTCATTCTTAAAAAGATCAGTGCATGTATACTACGTATAAAAAGTGTAAAATTTCTTTAAAATCTCATATTTTGGTAACATAGAAGTAACCACATTTGATATAACGGCTTTGTTTGACGGTCTCATTCACATGAATGGTGGGAGTTATCTGGAATATTATCAGTTTAGGTGCACTGCCTTTGCTAACATCATCAGATCTAGGAGGCATTTGAACCGAAGTCCCGATATAAATTTATCCACCGTTTCTACAGTTTCTGTTTCCTGCATTATGTCACAGTTGTTATTCTACAGTGCTGAAATTTGATGACATTCCAGTGATTGTGTTTTGACTGTTAGTTATCCACTGAAAATTGACTCGCTGTTTGATGTGTGATTTGCGATATTTTTATGCTGCAGTTTTTCAGAATGTCACAGATGGATTTTGTTTGGCTAGACCTGGTTTGTTTATATCCTTACTATCTGTGTATCTCGCATTTTTTTATTACATTAACTGCATGTTAATATTGATAGTCGGTGTTACTTACTGCATAGTACTTCGACTCTGAAACTGAGATGTTAGATTTTACAACAGTGTTATTACTCAGCGTTGTAATTGTGTTTGACCGCTGGTGTTATGTTTGTTATTCACTGCACATATACACTGTGTTTCATAAATAAGTACCTTTTTTCTTTCTTTTGTTACTCGATTCAGTGGTGATTAATTTAGATGAAATCTTCAGTAGCTGTGGCGGAAAGATATAATTCAAATTATTTACACACCGTTTAATTGTTAGCTAAATAGTGTTCACAATGTAGTAGGCCTATGTTGTTGCGCATGAATTATTCTGATCGCATTGATTGACCTTCTGTTGCATGTGTGCCTGTGTGTTTATTTTGAATTGTTATTATTATTAGGCCGCTCGGAACGGTAGTTCCAGGAGGGCCTTATGTTTTACTGCTGTTTCTTTATTCTTTTTTTTCATCGCGAGATCTCCGAGGTCTGTGGGCCGATCTCCGCGAAATTTTGCCACACGTTCGGAAGCATGTTCAATTTATAAATGCCGGTCCAAAAATTTGGGGGCCTGCCCTCCCAAAAAAAATTTGGAGGCGAAAAAAACACGCTAAATTTGGCCCGATTTCAGACACCTTCCCACTTTTAGCGCAAATATCTCCGGAACGGATAAAGATATCCAAAATCTGAAACCTGGTGCAAGACAGCGTTCGCTCCCGCGTTCAACGAAAAAGTTAGGTGAACTTTCTTGCACAAACCACAGAGATTCTTAGGTGCAAATGTACCCCGATAATCGACTTTCGGAATACCATATTTCAGCCACTGGGGGTGCTGCGCCCCAAAATTTCTACACGCGCCACAGAATGGCCAAGTCTTGCTAGCCCATACCCCACTGGGGATTGGGGTTCCCCAACAATTTCTTTCAATAGGGGGTCAAAAATTGGCTTAAAATTTAGCGTATGAGCCACTAGATCTTTGGCGCTAAGGGGATTCGCCTAATGAAACTTTACCACCTGATGTGCCGCTGGATGGGGGTGTTAACTCGTGTACAAAATTTGAGGGGCACCGCGCCCTTAAAATTTGAGAAGGCAAAAAACGTCCAAAATTCAGCTCGATTTAGGACAACTTTCGACTTCTGACTGCAAATATCTCTGGAAAGGATTAAGATATCGACAGGCGGTCAACGGCGTTATAAACTACTGTCTCTTCTGCGTTAAACAAACAAATGGATCAGCTTTGGTCCACTAACCATGAAGTTGTTTTTGCTCATTTCGATCTACCTAAAATTGACAGTGCATGCGTTTTCAGACAACTTTAGACTTTGATCGCATATATCTCGAGAACGGATAGAGATATCGATAAAAGGAAAACAGCGTTTACAACTACGATCGATTCCACATCGAACACAGAAAAATTCGTCAGTTTGGGTCCACAAACAACAAAGTTCTGTTGTCTCATTTCGAACCAATCGAGTTTAACATTGCGTTTGCTATACATGTATATGATAATGCAGTTGCGTTCAAGCCACGTGACTTTGCTGCAAACGAAATTGCAACCCCTTAACTGTCCCCCAATCAAACTTACGGCGCCGGGCGGCCTCACGTTGGGCTCTGCCCCATATTTCTAGTTTTTAAAAATATTTTTTACTACCAATATTTGGTGAATAAAGTTGTGTATTATTTGCTAGTTGTGACGTAACGCTGACATCTCAACCATTGCTGTTAGTTGCTGCCTAGATACCCTGTCCTGCAATAGACAGCATTATGAGATTGATAACTGTCTGGGGGATAACAGGGAAGATTATTATTAGAACTGTCATTATCAATACATGTGCACAATTATAATCGGCAGTTCGTACAATTTTAGGTTTACAACATTTTTGTGTTTTGTGTTTCATAACGGTTAAACTTTCTGTAAAGGTTAAGCTTTTTGTTTCGTTATTATGTGTATATGCAATTTTGCCTGCAAAGGCTGTCCCCGAAATACTGTGTCGGGCGGGACGTTAAACCTTACTAGCTCACACTCACTCACTCGATGGTGAACTTATCTGGTTCACTGGTGACACGCTGTTGAAGTTTTACCATTGAAGCCTCCTCCCATTGGCATTACCATTGACTTCATACCTCCAGAGTTGCTTATTGCTGACACAATAAACAAAAAATTATTTTTCATCATTGAATCAAATAAAGTTCATCGACGATGCAGGATAGCGTCACAGGCTCGCAGCATGTCAGGGTTACGTCACGACTAGCAAAGAATATTCAACTAGCAATCAAATTTTGTTTTTACTTTTTGAATTGATATTGTTTCAGCTGCAACTAGTAGAATTTCTGTGTAAATTTATTGCTACTCAACTGAGTTATGAAAGAAAGAAAGGGTGGCTTTATATGAAACACGGTGTATACTCAGAATTGCTAATAGATCTGTTCTGGCAATTTTTTATGCAGTTGTTTTGATTTGATCGGTTGTTTTTGTGAGCAGTTGACAGTGTGTGTAATTTTGCAGTTTGTAAGATTGTTCATGTTTGTCTGCGTTTGGTCGGACTTTGAGCCAAGTATTGAAAATGGTACTGCAGCTGGTGGTTGTTTCTCTATGAACATACAGTAAATTACTGGCTGTTTGTCACCAGATGTTTTGCCATAAATTTGCTCTGTTATTTGTTGCACTTCCCTTGTCTGTAGAATTTTGGCGGTGTCGAAAAGCTTTGTACATGTATACTGACACTTTGGGTCTCATTTTTCCGTCTTTCTTTATTGGAGAGTGACCATCCTGCAGAATATGGAACGATCACGTGATCATGGGATATGAAGAAGATCGGAGATGTCAAGAAATCTGTGATCAGTAGTGGGCATACAAATATTTGTCAGACAGAAGCTGATATTAGCGGAATTTTTTTCAGTTTTTGTGCTACTTCTGCTGTGTGATGAGAGAAATTTATCTCGTGTTCGCACAGAGGCCACCATTTGCGACAGGGTGACTGGAACAGTCGGGCAGCCAGCGTCGGGGAACTTTGCCGTGTCCAGTGGTCAATTGTTACTGTATTGCCAATAGAAATACATTTTATTTGTTTACTTGTCAGTTTAGCACTTGCATACTCACTAGTGATATTTCGGTTTGTTGAGGGTTTGTGAGTGCAGGGTGGGCCAAAAAAATGACCCAGCTTGTTTTTGTCAGAACTTTGTCAAATCTTCATCAAATTTGCTAATTTCGGCATACGAATAGCCAAGACAATAGAATTATGTGCGGTATACTCATTGTCCACCTCACCTAATTTATGTCAACGCACTACCGTGTAAAACGTAGATGCTCTAAACTGTTGCACAATGCTGAGTTGTTTGTCTGTAAAAGTTCAAACCACTTAATTTAGCACACAGTAAACTAAAATGTGATTTATTTAGCAGAATTATAAGTTTGTGTAACAACTTGCATTCAAATTATTAGAATTTATGCCTTATATGTACACAATGGCTTAGACGTGACCACGGCTGATATCGGCATTAACGATCAACTGATCAAACTTCGCAGCACTCATTCATGGACTAGACGTGTTTGGAGCTTACGAGTCAGCTATTTTGTTGTCTGCTATTTTCGGCGTGAAACATGTAATACCACGAAATTATTAAATCACGTGGCACTCTGTCGAATTGACAATGAAACGGTGAGCAATCTGATACTGATAATAGCTGTGTAATGTAACAATATGGAGCATCTGCATTTTCCCTTATAGTGCGTGGACATAAATTAGGTGAGGTGGTAGCTGAGTGTACCTCACATAATTCTATCGTTTTGGCCGTCTGTATGCCAAAAATTTGCAAATTTAGTGAAGATTTGATAAAGTTCTGACAAAAACAAGTTGGTTCATTTTTTTGGCCCACCCTGTACTTTTATTGTTTTTAGTCTGTTCGTGGCGGGTCGTTTTGTCTTTAATGTTTTAACAACTGCTGCAGGTGTCAAGACTTTTTACTGTGCATTTCTACGCGAAATGTGCAGTCTTTTATGAATCTGCAGAGTTCTTCTGAGCGCATATTTCTGGAGCCAAACTAAACGAAATTCGTCTACGACAGATGCGTTTCTGGACTCCATAATACGTTTGCAGCCCCAGACCTAGCTGTTGGGGAGGGGGCAGACCCTCCCAGAAACTCTACCCTCTTTTTCGACCTTCGGTCTTCATTTTAGGTCCCTCTGGCCTCGATCCTTGTGCGGTTCTGTAAAAAGCCGTGGTAGATGTCTCTGTGAGTATGTGTTTGCCATGCGGTCGTCGTTGTGTATGTGTGCTTTTGTCTCTCTCTGTCACATCGCTCCGCACGTTGTGTCTGTAATGCTGTCATGTCCGTGCAGTTGTAACCAGGTCTTGTAATTAATGTACGCATGACACCGGACGTAAGATAGTGTATTTTGCATGATGACATCTGGTTGAGTACATCCGCCATCCCCGGCGTATATATTGATGTAGATTCTATGACATCAGCAACAACCGAACCGAACTGATCGACTGGTCACAACTCGCGTTTACCGTCCGGCGTCATTACCGGACCGTGTGACGGCCGATGTCCGGCTGTCGTGTATTTTCTATCACGTTGTGATGCTTGTTGTGCTGCGAGGCGAATTAATGGACAGGTAGTGATGCATTACAGTAGGCACCGTCTAACGGCGTCTGTGGCCTACGTGACTACGCTCATGTACTTGTCAACCAATGACCAATGAGCTCGCCTTGCTTGACCATTGGTCAGTTCGTCAAAAACTAAACCGTGTCAGTTCAGTTCAGTTACTTCGCTCGCTCTATACGCACTTTACTTGACACGGCTATCGATGAGACGTCAGTTAGAAGAGCTGATCTGATTGTGCTGACAAGTGTCGCTGTGTCTTCGACGCTTCGTCCTTTTGATGCATCGCTCGCGTCTTTGCTCTTTGTGAACGAATTGTGCAACATCGGGTTGATAAACTCTGATCGCGGTGTCACGGTGATAGGTGATACTGAGGCCTAAAGAAAAACCCCTTTGCTTCAGGTTGCAGCCGGCAAAAAAAAACTAGGGACAGGAGGCGGCGGAAAAAATGTATTATTTATTTTTGCATCATGAGGCGTCATATAATATTACCTTACAACTCATAAAAAATTAACTGACTGACACTAAATAGTACTCACGAGAACTTAAACAAAGTTACTGCAACATTTCAGACAAGATGCAAACAGTATTTTTCAGTAAAACTTCAAAAGCATGCTAAAAAATGCACTGATAATTTAAAGTCTAATAAAAAAATTTTAGGGACGCAGGTTTTTTCTACGAACAGACGGCAACCGAAAGCACCGTTTTTATAAATTTTAATTTTAGGCCTAACATCGACGGCTGGTGCGTCTTGTGCCGGTGACAAGTATTAAGTAAGTAAGTGTTAAATACGCGTTAATGGACAAAACGCTTACCTGTGTGCAGTAGTTGAGCATGATCGCTGCTGTTGTTTGGTATTCTGGAATGCTTTGAGTATACGCATACAGTACGAGCTTATACCACTCTAGGCAGTGTGGTATGTTATGAAAACAGACTTAGTACCAGTGCGAGCCGAGTGCTGTTTAGCCGAGCTGATGTCGAAAGGTGTTGCGTGTGTATATATTAATAATTATGAGCGTCTTTTCGTCTCGTCCATGCATGGCCGGGCTGACTGCTGAAGCTTCTCCCTGAAGCGCTTGATGCAGCCAGTCTCTAAAATCATCTCCGTCGGTAGTAGTGATTGCAATCCCGGGATTGAATTCCCAATCTCGGGATCCGGGATTTTAAAAAAATCGTAATTTATCATTTGTAAGGAGTCTACCGCGAACGAAATCATGTGGAGAATTGTTATTTTTATCATTTGATACTCGAGAAAGTGCCATTTTAGCGAATTTGTGTAATACCGAAATCACGGGATTGGGACGCCGCCAATCCTGGGATTCGGGATTGGCGAAAATGGCCGGGATCCAGAGATTCGGGATTCCGAGATTGCAATTACTAGTCGGTAGATTCTGCGTCGAGTCTGTTGATAGACACTGTCCTGGATTACAGATGTGCGTCATCTAGTTTCCCTTTAGTTACCGGTGGTAGTCTATACGTCAGTTTGTTTTCTGCAAGGGTCATATTTCGAGTTTTGCTAATAATGTGTTTAAGCGTGCATTTCCTGGAAAGGCCGTCTCCGAAATACCTATTATGCGTTGAGCGGGACGTTAAATTTCTACTCACTTATGTCAATTCTAATGACCTTACTTACACCAGTGAGCAATTAATTCCAAACCAAATGTTGTTTCTGTCCATTTCCAGTTGGACATGTTAAAGTGGACATATTCTGTTCATTAAGATCTTAAATTTAGAAACGACGTATGGATAGTCTATCGACTTTGGCATTTCACAAGGTAGTGTAGCAACAGTATTAAGGTGAGGTGGGCGAAATTACAGTCAAGTTTCTTTATGACGTTGCACGCCACGATTAAAATTGGCCAATTTTTACGGAGTTGTTAGAAAGATAAAAATAGCACACGTTTTTGAGACACGATACAGATTTAATCTGTGTGAAGCATAACGAGCATTTTTTGCATAATAGCATAATTGGATAGTGAGACATTCCAACGGGGATCCAATTTTCACGCACATTTCTGGTCTGGGTGCATCGATGGAAGCATATTATGTAAACTATGTACAGTTTGTATTCTCGCGTCAGTGTTTGAAGCAACTGCAACAACATGCAGGGCCGGTGTCCCATTACAGGATCGCCCTCCCCAGAAGTCTCCCTCGGCCGACAATTTACCGGCGAAAATCCGCCTCGACCGGCGGCCGCCCGGGCGGGACGGATTTTTACCGGTAAATTGTCGGCCGGAAGAGACTTTTCTGGGGGGGAAACGATCCTATAATGGTGATACTTTTTATGCAGCCGGCGATATTTTAATAAGGGGAGACATATTAAATCCGTGATTATCTCTCCCCAGGCGGATTTTTTATGGGGAGACATTTTAATGTGACAACGGATTAAGCAATTGGCAAAGTGAGCAGTTGCCTAGGCCTCCACAAATGCAGCCTCTAGTCTCTCAACGTAGGCCTATTTCATGACAAATATTATCGTTTTTGTTGTTGAAAGTTGAAACACAACAGAGATACCGTGTTTAAAGTGTGTTTGTTTAACTTGAAAATATTAGTACGGTAGCACTAATTTGCTCCATTTCTTGAAAACTTTTTGAGGCCACATGGTTGAATGACCGCTGCCACTTTTGAGATTTGCATAGAACCGACTATAGGAATTTTGGGGATATCCTCGTTTTTCTGTGGAGATGCTGTTTTTCTTGCGAAATGTACTTTGTATTGTTACTGTTTTTTTTCAGTGGGTGAAGGCTTTACTACTGAGAGCTTCCCAGGTACTCCACAATCCACAATGTATGAATCCGGTCTTTGCAACGTAAGCGTAGTGTCGTTGCTGCACGTAACGCGTGGACTGAACGCTTGCTTCGGTTATTCGTGTTGTGTAGTCTTAACTGTTTTAACTAACTGCCGTTTGTCGTCCGTCGAAACGTGAATGCTGAAGTGAGCCCCAGTGTCAACAAAGTAATAACACGTGTAATGTCAGTTTCAGTATTTTCTATCTTACGCTTTTTCAATCCGTGACAGTACGAGGGTTGATCAGTAAGTAATGAGAATTTTACAGTGACGTCACATCCGCAACAATCTCGTGCGTGTTCGTAGAAAATATACTTTTTACTAATATATAGATTTTGAAAAAGATTAAAGTCCAGTACATTGATACTCATTACTTATTGATCAACCCTCGTATGCTGTTGGAATTTTGAAATTCTGAATTCAAAAAATATCTGCAAACTGTGTGTAACTAAGTGAACGATGTAGACTGTTGAATGCTGATCGAGATTATACAAAATGAAAATAAAATCTGCAAAATTGCTGCCGATTTCTGGATTCTCAGTATAAATTGCTAATTCCAGATCGTGAAGGATGTACATTCTACGACGACATCGTCAAGTGCAATGTTTCCATTTTCGCTGCTGGTATTATAGGCTTATATTATAGGCTTGCATTATTGAAAGAATTGGGACTGCTTCTGGCTTATAGTTTGTATGTTTACTGAAGGGGCTACAAGAGAAAGCTGGGACGGCCGAGGAAAAACTGGAAAGACGTCATCAGACGAGATCTGAAGGATGTGGACACTACCGGTGAAGAAGCCAAAGGAATGGCGACAGACAGCAGAATTGCATCAACGTGTGGCTCAATGCATCCATAAGGATGCGGGTTGAACTAAGGTCTAAGGTAAGGCAAGGTCTACTGAAGAACACCTGATCTGGTCGTGGGCTGAAGCTTCCGTGCATAATGTTACCATCGAGAAAACGCCAACGCCAATGACTTTCGCTTTTTCTGACTAAAAATGCTGAAAATACGACACGTAAGTGGAACGCCAAACGGACAACGCGAAACGCATCAAGAATGATAAACGTCATATATACTTGACGGAGGAGCGATTATTATTATTATTATTATTCTGAAAGTCGCACGAAAAAAATGCAACTTACAGGCTTATACTTCGTTCAAGTGTCAGGAGGGAAAAGATATCCAAACAGACAGACAAGTCATCACTATTCAGAAGCTTTTATCCCTTTACCTGAGGCGCGTTTCGCACTTTTTTCTCTGAGAATCTCAGAAATTCTAACTTAGAATTCGCGTTTCGCACTTCCTTTTCTCTGAGCTTCTCTGAGAAATAGTGAGCAAGATTTTCCTTTGCTACGTTATGCTAGCTCCGCCCACTTGCTTGTGAGTTACGTCATCCA
>Ga0209367_1007424_pt1 | contig 15114 bp, 11 predicted proteins | sample WorMetLIZISLAND2_FD_187412 | JGI IMG/M metagenome (GOLD analysis project Ga0209367, IMG submission 187412) | Marine gutless worms symbiont microbial communities from Max Planck institute for Marine Microbiology, Germany - Olavius geniculatus... ... | reverse complement strand
TCGTATTGAGAATGAAACGACCTTGATTTCTGCAAAAAATCGTGTAGATCTAAGCAGTATTTCTGAAGTTAGAAGCTATATAACAGAGTGGCCCCGTTTTTTTGGGCCACCCTGTACATTCGCAAACAACAGTGACTAGTCATGGTAGCAGTGACATGCATGGTGCTCATATGACACACTGTTAGGACGAGGTCAATGGTGGCGTCTCCCACGCGACGTGACAACATTCAGCGACCTCCAACACGCGCCGGCAGCCGACCAAACTCCGCAAACGATACAAGTATTTATTCACTCACATCTTCTGCTTCTGATAATAATAATATTAATAATAATTGCTACTGCAGCAACTTGGTTTTTGTTTTTAACTTCTGTTTTCAACCCCCGGAAACCTTTACTACTGGGGTTTTAATTTTTTTAAAATAATTATAATAAGTACAAAACTGTTAATGTAATAAACGCTAAGTTTAGTGAGTAAGTAAGGAAACATTTATGGTATGCCTTAAACTCTGCTGAGTTGACTTATATAGTCTACAGTCTGCCGCACTTTGACATCGCCAAAGACTTCTAAGACGAGCTGGTATCCATGAGTTCCGTCCGTGAAAGAGAAAGGGAGGGAGACTAAGAAAAAGAAGATCTGGGAGAAGAAATGAGTCTTGTGTCAAGATTGAAGAACACCATACGCGAGACTAGTTGACAGCAGGTCTAACAGTATCAGAGGATGTGGACTGAGACGAGATAATATGATGCAGCTGAGTGCCGACTGATAATATGAAACACGGAGTGAATAAGCAAGTTTGTTCCTCGCTGTGATTGCTATGAATGTTCATGTTTTGTAAAAACCATTAATTTTGTTTTTTTTCTGTCTTGTACAGGGTGCACAGAAAAAAAATCCTTTACAAAAGGCTTCCGTGTGATATGTTGACAATGGCAGAACGAGATTGAGCCAAACTGTCGCATTTTATTTAAGAGGATTTAAATACAAAATATATCCGGCAAGTTCCTTCAAACAACTGCTGTGGTTTGGTATATACAGAAGTTTAAACATTGAAGTTAACTAGGGCCTAATTAAGTGAACACACAATAACACGCTGGATATTATAGGTGCACCGTGTATGTATGTTTGTGTTTCACGTGTAGTGAGTGAAGCAGGAACTCATGGTGCAAAGAGTCGAGATGGTGGACACACAAACTCACAAAGACTGTCCCACTGGAGCAGCGACGCAACACCAAAGTACGTTACTAACTTACTACTTATACTGCCAAGGTTCTTCTAGGATAGGCGTACATTCAAATAGACTATCCAGTGCGTTAAAATAGGTGTGCATTCTTCAGAAAAATAGAATGCATCACTATAGGTGTAGCATAACGCATACGATATGCAGATCAAACATATGTATTAACAGTCACGCAATGACACTGTGAGCGTGAAATAATGTGAACTTTAAATACATTGGACCTTGGGCTTATACCGTTATGTCTGTATAAATTATTAGCCTATTGACCAGCATTTTGTCCACTGTTAACACAAAGCTGCATCAGGGAAAATTTTAGACTTTGCTCGAGAGATGCAAAAATGTCATAACATTTTGTTTTTGTTTTCTGTCATCTCAGAACATGGCTCTTCAGAAAGTCATATATCCGGTGGACATCATTATCTAAACATACTGTTTGTGTTTTAACCTTAAAGTAGCTCTGCTAATGCTGTAAGACAACTCCGATTGATCTGAGAAAATGTGGATATCAGATTGCGTTTGATCGACTGTTTGCACGGCAGCGTCGCTGATTCTATATCGGCGTTCAACGCGCGTCCGAAGATTCTGCGAACGCCGGATGGAGTGCAGGGGAGACCACGTAGTAGAGGTTCACCTGGTGATGGGTCACATCCACAACCCAAGTACTCGAATTCGCTACCTACTTCCCGTCCCAGCTCTGCAGGACACATCTCTACTGGTCAGTCAGTATAGTTGTAGTATCACACATTAGAACACCTAAAACAAGAAGCCGAGCTGTCGGTAGGACAGCCAATCGTACTGGTTGTCGGTGACCTTCAAGTTCGTCCAAGGTCGATGATTTTCATTTCATTTGAAAGTCAGTATGCGACTTCCTATAAGTGATCAATAGCAACCTAGGCCCTATCTTGCACTGTTTAGCCACAGTACATCCGTGACGGACAGACGGACGGATGACAACCATGACAACAGCTCGACCGTTACTAAAGTACGGTCAGCTAAAGATGAAAAAAGAAAAATGTATTTATTACTAGAAACATGTTGGCCTCACGCCAATATATTATGTAGCTGTCCACTTAGAAATAACCTCAACACTGCCGCTACCCCTGCCCTTTGATCTTTGGAAATCAAATTTGGTGTGGTGGTTTCTCCTGTATTTTTGGGTCTTTTCTGCACCCTTTTGTTTTCGATTTAGGTACAGATGGAAGGGCAAGACCTGTAATGCAGTCTACTAGCTATAAAATATTACAACCCAAAAAGTACATATTAAAGAGAAAGTAGAAAATTGCGAATTTGAGTGAAATCCAGCTCAGTACATTAAGGAATTTGAGATGCAATAATTTCTTCAATTAGTGATGTCTTACATTTTGAGTTCTGCTTGAGATTCGTAGACTAACTTCGCACCAAAACGGATTCATCTGTGAAGTAAAGAAATTATCAGCTGTAATGTCTGAGAAAAGTTTCATGGTCAGCAAAGTGTAAAATTATGAAATAACTGACGTTAAATGTTAACGTTTTGATGATGAACTGAAGCCTGCATTTTACTTTTTATTTCCAGATTAACATACATGTAGTTGCATCACTGAAGATTGCTAGTATGTGTAGAAAGCTGGTTTAAACAGGCTACTTGCATGCCCTATCAGTATTTGATATTTATTGCTGTATATTAGTGGCGATATGCTGCATGATGGTTTAACCAGATAATTATTTTACAATGATTAACTGGAAACTGTTGGGATGCTGAACATGTTTGACAGGTCAGGCAGCAGACAGAAAGCCGTTGCAGCAGAATGGTTCTCGAGGCAAATAAACCAGATGCACCATCTCACTGGTTCAGTCAGTCAAACAAGATGTGAAGAACAATTTCTGTCGTCATCGGTTCTTGAGAAGCAGTGTGCATTTTTACTCGCGTCTTACATCTCCAGTGCCAAAACCAACTCATCACAAGTTGCTGACTTAGGACAATTAGAAAAATCTTAACATGTAAGTTATTTCCCTCAATACAATCGTAAAATTACTGCAGTATTGTCATTTTTGCATAAGCAAGTGCATGGCTGCCTGGAAAACCCAAACAAAACATTCACATAACAAAACCGATGCAATTAATGGATATTGCATTGAATACAGAAATGTACTGTGTTGCTTCCTGCGACAAATATCTGCAAGGCAACGAGGATTCTTGGAACGTGTTACATTAGGCCTTTTTGTTCTCAAAACAAGCTTTGTTTTATGTTTTTTGCATGTTGTTACTTGTTATCTGAAGTATTTTGTTGCTGCTTGTGTATATCTGTATAATGAATGTTGCGTTCACCATAATATATCAAGAGATCTGCTATAATGTCTTTTAACATTCACTGATTCTACCAGCATCTGAGTTGATACATTTGCTCTGACACCAGTTTCTTCTGGGAAGAATTGGCAGCTCTTAACGGACAAAATGATCTCTGTCAAGTCGTTGTCGATTGTGCAGTTTTTGTGCTCTTCCATTTTGTTCTCAGTTGACACAACTTCGTGATCTCATTCAATGAATAGTGCATGCATTCGGTGATCCATTCATAGTGCAAGTCCAGGCTAATTAACTTAAAACTAATACTAGACTAAAACTTGTACGTAATTTCGTTGTGGGCAGGCCCTCCTAAAACAAAATTGAATGTATCCGAGTATACTGTCTGGACTTTGTTGTCCTTTTCTAGCTTTAGCTGGTTCATTTTTTTATATTCCATCTATCTGGGAATAGACGTATATACTCATTATACTGTACCGATACATATAAGCCTATGCATGTATAATACTCCTTATGTATCGCTGATGAGTTTGTCTAGTCTTTTGATTGATCTCGCCGTTAATCTTGATCAAAATATACTAAAGCTAATTCAGGAAATGAGTAAATATTTGTTTCGTGCTAACTATGCCACTTGATTTCATTAAGCTGTGAAGACTACACCTACACTGACTTGTACTTGATGCAACTTACAGTAATAGTTAGTTGTTAACAAAACTGTGTTTGCAGACAGACTGTGTATTGCAACCAAGATTGTTGTTGTTGTTGTTGTTTCACCGTTTATTAGTTCTTTCACCGTTTTCTCTCGAGTTTCGTGTACAGAATAAAAAATAAACACACTGACACTACAGTGCTTTTAGTTATGTCCACAGAGTTTTGAGTTATTATTATTCCATATTTTCCGTCACATGAGAATACATACACTGCAAACGCAGACGCTTAATAGTTAAAACTTAAAGCAGAAAAATCAAGCTCACAATGCTTTCTACCATTAGTACCTTCACTTTGGACTTCCGAAAACAAAACTAATCAGTACTCAGTTCCAAGATGTACTGCTGTGTGCCAGTTAACAAAACAAGTTATTTACAACAACTAGCTGGAAATAGTTGTGACGCTGAACATATTAAGGGGTAAAGCAGCAGAGAGAAACCCGTCATAAAATTAAAACGAAACTGGAAATATTCAATAAACTAAGCTTACAGCGCTCCCCTATACTCACTGGCTGCGTTAATGGGGGTCGAGAAGTGGTGTCCAGGGAGATGGAGACAAATCGCTCTTTGTAGAAAGTCTGACTGCAGGCCGGAACAAGATTAGTCACGCAGCCCTTCAATTACCGACGCACACACACACACAGTATTCCATCTTAACTGCTGCAGTTGACTTTTGGCATCAACCGCATCATGGGTTAAAAATCAGGTGGAACAGGAAGTTGAGATTTTCTGACAGACACTGCAAATTTGGAAATTCACAACAGAATTCTCACAGACAGCTGCAAATTTTCAACGTAGAAGATTACGGTATGCTTAAAATGTTAATTCTGCCCCTAAATTTCCCCAAATGGGGGTTTTTCAGTCTGACGAAGGTATCATGACAGTTCTGACAATTTTCCGACAGTCCAAAATTTAGGGAAGGAGCAACTGCCCCCTAGTCCACCCCCATCCACCTCTCCCAACTGCCAGGACGCCACTGTTTGACATGATCAGTGGAACATCACATTCCATTAGATTCAGCCTATGTACGTGCAGCACACATCTAGTGTCATCACGAGTTGTCGCTGGTATCTGTCGACGTGTGAACGGCACAAGACTTATCCTGACGACCTCTGACAGCATCGTTGCAACCTTCTTGATTGCGTGCCACCTCGACAGCCAGAAACTGAATTCTTGGCACTACAGACCACAACACGTAAAACGTAACCTACATAAAGTCCTTCCAACTTACCAAACCACTGATCCCTGTTCTCGTGGGCCTCAGACAGACACAAGTTCACACTGCGAGACCACGCACATGAAGCTAGTGCATTGCGTGAGTGAGTGAGTGAGTAGGGTTTAACGTCCCGCCCAACACAGTATGGGTCATTTCGGGGACGGCCTTTGCAGGCATAATTGCACATAATGGAACAAAAAGTTTAACCAATGCACAGTGTGCCTATTTACATCTCAGCTTTCACTGGCTCTCATTGCGTTTACCAACGGAAGGATGGCCAGGCTAGTTGACCTGGGCAGCACATTAAAACCGAAAAACCCCACAGTGGCACAGCCAGAACAAATCTGAAAAAATTTTTAACTAAATGATTATCAGAACTAGGAACAAAATGGTGGACTGAGCCATCGATGTCGACGGATCTCTGATCACAGATGACTTCGGCGGTGCTAGTACAGTCGGATCCTTGATGCCCACAGATGTCACATAGAAAGTCTGTGTTGATAGGCATCGATCTGGACTTGCGCAGACTTCTCTTTGCTTTGTACTGGATCCGACTGGCTTCAAACTGTTGTACCGAGTCTTTGCAAAGTAAATGCCACCCAGACCTGTCTGCCGCTAGGTCTTCTAGTTCATTTAGTTCAATATCACACTTCTTCAGATTGGCCTTCAGAAAGTCCTTGAAACGTTTCCTTTGGCCACCACAAGAGCAAGTTCGTTGTTGCAGTTCGCTATAGATGATTATCTTGGGTAGTCTGTGTCATTCATCATGCATACAACATGTCCTGTCCATCGTAACTGTGCCATCAAAAGAAAAGACTCAATACTAGCTATACCACAGATTTGCAGTACTTCTGTGTTCGGCTTCTTCTCCTGCCACCTAACATGAGCGATTCTTCGAAAACAACGCACATGAAACTGTTGCAGCTTGCGTATGTGGCGGCAGTAGAGGACCAAGGATTCCGCTCCATAGAGCAGTGATGTCAGGATGGCAGCCTTATACACATCGACTTTGGTACTCAGACTTATACCAAGATCATTCCACAAATGCTTTGAGTCACCCGAACGACTGACTGGCCTTGGATATGCAGCAGTAACGTCATCATCAATGTTTGCATTGGATGACAGAGTACTTACAAGGTAGCAGAACTTGTCAACTACGGGCAGAGCAGTGTCTCAAGCCATGATGGTTGGAGGTGCACGGATTAGATGTGTGGAGGACTACAACATCACTTCAGTCCTTTTTAGGCTAACAGTGAGCAGCAGTATTGAGAAATAGGCTGAATAAGTGCTGCACATTTGCCTCGGTGGGTGCTAACAGGGCACATTCATCGGCATACAAACTGCAGCGAATTTCTTAGCGCGAGTTTGAACACAACGTAGACTGAAGAGACTGACATCAGTTCTAAAATGAACTGAGACACCTTTATCACAGTCTGATGATGATAGTCTTCATTAAAGCAATCAACAGACACACCGCTGTAGACACAATGCAAGACATACATGCTAAATACATGCTAAAAACAACTAAAAACACTTTTTGTACAATACACGGTACATAAAATTGAACACATCAATATTAAATATTTTTGAGGGAAGTTCGTAGTTATGCGGTTACGGACGCATGGAATATGGTATACTGCGCTCGGGCGGTAAGAGTGGTCAAAGAGGATGAGTAGATACATGTACTTGATAGAGCGAAACAGTTGTTCATCGGCCTGCTCACAGAGTGCAGCAACAGCGGGCAAAGAATCATTGGTATAATAGCCTGATTAGCCAGCTCGTCTCAAGAAAGCCTCTAATCTATTCTTCTTGCAAGCATTAGCAAAGCCCCACCAAACGGGGGAGGCATAGAGCAATTTAGAGAGAGCAGTTGATCGGAAGACTATCTGCAGACAGGCCTGAGGCATACCATGAGCCCGTAGTGTTCGAAGACCGTAGAAAGTACATGCACAGCTGCCATGACGGTATCAATGTGTTTAGTCATGGAGAAGTTATGAGATAATGTGTCACCCAAGGCTGTTATATGCTGCACCCTGTTGATTCCCTTAACAGCAGGTGGAGGAACATCAATGTGTCGGTTGCACTTCGGTCTAACAAAAGGCATTTCGCCAGATTTTTTGTAATTAAGTTTGAGGTTATGCTTGCCAGCCCAACCTTCAACAAGAAAGCTACAAGCAGCATGACTGAGAAAAAGAAACAGAGGAGCAATGATGCAAGGACACATCCTTGTATTGTGCCGTTTGTTACATCAGAAAGTTTAGATGCTTCACTGCCATCAATTACCTGGCCTTGCATGCCATCATGGAGTGATCGAATTACCTGGATGAACTTCTCAGGACAACCAATTTCTCTGAGCACTTGCCAAAATCCTTGTCTGTTTACAGTGTTGCCTTTGTTAGGTCAATGAACACCATACAGACATCATGATATTGCTCACTACATTTCTCTTGAATCTGCTTAGCAGCAAAAATCATGTCTGTGGTGCCTCAAACTAAGATTAACAATAGTGGAAACAAATACACAAATCTACAGACACATATATTATTTGCTTTCATTAAAACGCAAGAGGTTTTCGAGCTAGATTATACTTCACAGACACAATTACAGCCTGATTTCAATTGGTCATTCTAATGATGGTTCATCAAATTACTACAACACTGACTGGCTCACAGGATTGGAATATTGGTGTCCTCAACTAACATGACATAAAATCATTCAAAAGATGTTCTGGTAAAATAAGTCGCATTTTATGTTTGTTTCATCACTAACTGAAAACAGAACTGTTCAACACAGCATACCACTAGCACGCTCTTGTTACAGTGGGAAAATGTTAACTTTACATTTTTATCAGCTCACTAAACCATCATCACTACATGGCATCTGTTCTCCAAATCCTTTAATTCACAATTATTCTCCGGACTGGACTCAATCTCGCCTGTTGCTGGTGAACCTAACAATAGTTTGTATTACTTAGACCACTTTAAAAATCCCGAACTGATTGACTGACATGGACAAGACATACCGATGACAGTGTTCTGTTCTGAAACGTCGCCGCGTGCATCTATCCGCAGCAGTGTTGCCATGTTCCAGTCCTCCACCCGACCCTCAAACAAGTTGCAAAACTCTCGCCAGTGCTGTGCCAGTACAAATGCCAGGCATGCACTGATAGTGTGAGATCTGATCAGTGTTTGAATTGCCGGGGAGGTTGGGGGGTTGAACCCCCTCCCCAACTGTTTTTTCAACCCCCCCAAACACACTGTCAAATTATGTACTGTATACATATGATTTACATCACAATTTTGTTTTGTCTCCGACCGTCGAAAAGTTCAATCCCCAGCTGATTTTTCACAATTCAAACACTGGATCTGATATAATTGTAAGCTAGCTTGCAGTAACTATTTTTTTGTTAATGTTAACGATATTAAGCAAACAATACAAAGCTTAAACAATAATAAACTAAAAACAAACATGAATATGATATTAAGAAACAAAATAGTCACACACAAATGAAAACAGGCACTCAATGTAACTAACAACATTTTACAAAACAAAAAAATGCTTTAGGAATATTAATTGTTTTAATATACAAAAAAACTCACCCCAACTTTAATCCAATTTTAGTTTCTTGTTCCACTAATAACAAAATATTTTATTTCAGCTGTGGTTTATAGAACTTTTTAAACTAACAAATTTGCAAATTCTGATATTTATTTAATGTGGACAGTATCCAGCAGTGCTCATTCTAACAACTGAATGAGCACAAAAATCCCAAAATTGATCATTGTTGAATGTTTTCAAAAATGCCCAAATTTAACCCCAAAAAGCCTAAAACAAATAAAACCCATCGAGTTGGGTTTTAAAAATCAGCTTTTTAAACCCTGATGAATGTGAGATGGCAAAAACTAACTGACAAAACGTGACCGACCAACCTCTTTGCCTTCAGCAGACTTGATCAGTTCAACGTCTAACCGACTGATATCAAGTTGTGGAAAACGAGTTCGGAACGAAGAATACAACTCGCTGTCAATCTTCGTCAGACGCAGCGATGATGATGACGGCACTGAACTCAGCAACTACAAATATGTAACAGCGGTTTGTAAAATGAGACGACAGGATAAGAAAAGACTGTTCTGTGTTTGCAGGCAAATATCAGCTGGATGGACAAAAAGACTAATGAGGAAAGTTTACACAATTATATTTCAAGAAAATAGCAAAATATTGGGCACAATATGTAAATATAAACGTTAAAGGTTGAGTCACAAGCTGAGGCATAATGAAATGTAGTATAATACATCAGAAGGAAGGACGCTAGGAAATAAGACAATGGAAGAAGACAGATACAGAAGTGCCCCATCAGGAGCATAGGCGGGGTGCTCATCTCCCATACGTTGGCTGTTGAGCCCGTAAGTTGATAGACCACTTGAGTCCGTGACGCATGACCAGTGTGACGCCAGGGTCAATAATGTTGCCGATGCTTTTTTCACATTTTTTGTACATTTCAAGGCATATTTTGCTTGTTTTTTCTTTCTCTAGGTAGTGCACAAGCAGACATTGGGCGAGGTGAAAAAATGAGAGGTCATTTGATGGCAAGTTGCATCAGAAATATTCACACCAAAAATTATGAGAATCTGATAATTTTTGTTCACAATAAAATCGAAAATGTCCAGGATGTTTTTTTGAGACACAGTGTATAACAATCCAGTGCCAGACAATTTTGTGACCAATTGTACAGTAGTGAATATACGTGATATCAACAGGACAGCACTATTAAGAAAACAGTACGTTTGCAAGATATTGGGTGTACTCAGCACAAATAAGACGATACATATTATGGCAGGCCTACATAAATATGTAACTTACTACAATATATAAAAATGGTATAAATAGTAAAAATACAGCAAAAAAGCATAAAATAACAAGTCATGGTGTGTGAAATTAACAATGTAATAAAGAAGAATAAATAATAATAAATGTAATAAATAAATAAATAATTAAACAAAAATTGATGTGCAAAAAATGATACCCGTTGGTATGTTTCAGCATGTCGATGAGCCTTAACTGCCCACATTAGTTCCAGCATTGCCTGTACAGACAAAACACTGCATGATCTAACAGTATTAGCATACCAATCAGAACAAATGATCAGGATCTACTCTACATAGTACTGCACCAATACATCAAAAGTCATGAATGACTCTGAGGAGAATATAAACAATGATCTCACATAAGCATGAATTGATACTATTGGACGGGCATTAGAAACATGATAAGGAGGTAAAATTCTGCTCCAAAACCATAAAACTAATCAGGCTGATGAATATAAACGAGGAAAACTGACAATAAAAGTTGTGCTGCTGTGTTTTTATTGTCACTGGTGCAAGACTGCATAAATGTACGAGGGTCGTTCAATAAATAAGTCACAAAACAGCAGCATTCTGTTGCCTAAATATGAAAAATTTGAAATACAGGTTTCGTACGTGTCGAAATTTTTTTGACGATGACATCATTATTGTGATGTTATCTGTTCATAGAACGCAGTCTATACCTGTATTATTTTCTCCACCAGTAATCTATCATAACTTGCAAGTGACAAACAGCACAGGAACGAGGAAAAAATTAATGAACTTGACTAGTTTCACCTCTTCAAATGACAATATTATTGTTTTATTTTTCAACATTATTGTTAGAGTTCGCTAAAACATTTGTCCTGTCGGTCAACAAGCTTTTGAATGCCAAATGCAAAAAAACAATGCTGGCTGCTGAATGCATGCTACTGAAGAACGACTGATTGCACCTTGGTATAGAATGCAAATTTTTGCCCACCAAGCATTTTCTTACATCAGAAGTGTACTGTTCACTTTGTAGAACACACGTCGCCATATACTGGACGCATCTCAGAATGAATCTGATTTGCATTAAGTTTGGTTGCCCATTAACTAACCAACTACTGCATGCTGCTCGTTGCGGGAAGATTTCAGTGGGAACGTCGCCGAATTTAATGCATATAAATGACGTCATAGTATCATCGTAATAAAACTCACAGCTGCTACTCAGTATTAAATTTCCTACAAAACACATATTTTGGATTTTTAATATTTGGAGAACTAACAGAATGACAGTTTTGCAACTTATTTATCAAACGACCTCATACAGGCATAAACTAAACCAGAAAAACATGATTTCTTTGATCTAGACACTTTCTACGAATTTCTTCGATTTTGATACTTTCTACACAGAGTCACCTGAGTTGACAGTGGATAAAAAACTAAAATGAGAGTGAAATGGATATAATTCAACACTTTCTTGTCCAGCATTTTCTTATCAACACTTCAACATTTTCTGTTTCTTCAGTTGTTACCACTGTTTGCTCATGCTTGAGCTTGCCCTAAATAATGCAGTACTATGTTTGATATACATTAAGCCATTCTCTGAAAATTTTCTCCGTTTAGTTATTCACTTGCTATCATTCTTGATAAACAGAGATGATCAGTGAATACATTATTTCATGGTGAAATCGACAAATCAACTAGACGCACATCATTTTCAAACTTGTCGGCTGGCTCCTGCAGAACAGAAGCGACAGCTGCAGCCTGTGACCCAGTCTACAACAAACAAAACAGACGAACATTTTGCACACACACACACACACACTCAACATGTGTGATAGAAGAGGCAGCCATATGTGATGGTTGAATTAATTATTGAACACTTTCACACAAAAGTATAATGTATGTCACAAAATAAAAAAAAAGAAATAAGCAATTTTGTGCCTCTGCATTTTCATATTCATTTGCCATATGTGTTGGGTTTCTTGCCAGAATGTGGTGTGATCTCTTCCGTTATAATCCGACGTCGCAATTAGTAAAACCCACAAAATGCAAGAGTGGAAAATGGAGGACTGGAAAAAATAACAACAAAAATTCAAAAGTGGAAAATGCACTGGTGGCCAGATATGTGATGTCGGGTATGACTAATTACCACAACGGACCACAGCGGACCACAAACTGACCACATAGAGGGCCACAACCTGACCAGAACGCAACACAATGGACCATAACGACAGAGAAAACGACGTAGAAAACAATGTAAAAGACAAATGAATGGCAAAGACAATGGATACGGTAAGACAAAAAGACGGAGATGTTGACGGCCAAGGCCAAGATCGGTGATTGGATAGCAAAAATAAACGAGCGGCGATGTCAAGATGACAACAGCAAATTCGAACAAGACAGAAAGACGACAGGAAAGTGAATGGACAGCGAAGATGACAGCAAAAACGGAGAAATATCTCTTCTCTTTGCCATCTGTGCATCCTGTAGTCTGTCTTCTCCGTCGTTTTCCCTTTTCGTCTTCGCCATCCGTCCAAAATAACTGTGGTTCGCTCTGGTCCGTTGTGGTCAGTTCATAGCCCATTGTGGTCCGGTGTGGTAATCATGGTTCCTACTACTCTGCAGAATTCATTTTCCCTGACTTTTCCCTGACTTTCCAGGAGAAAATAAATCATTTTCCCTGACTAATTTGTTCCGAAGATTATAACTGCCGTGAAAATTCACGGCAGATAGCGATGATCGACTACTTGATTTCCACGCACTTTCATGGAAGCATCTTTTTCATTTTTGGCTATATGTCATGAAAATCTATGAATTAAAACAGATATATTAAAGCTGAGGAGATAAAGGATTAATCACACAATTAGTTACTGACGTGCTACAGCTGTGCTGATGTGACTGTTTGTCTGTCTATTAGTTAGTTTAAAGCAGGTGGAAATTTTAAACCTGTTTTGTTGCAAACTGTCCGCTGTGGGCACGTGTCTGGCAGTAAAAGAATTTTGCAAATCGTGGGGTGAAAGTATAGACAGAGTTTAGCGCCATATTATCGACTCATTGTGCGTACAGTTTATAGGCTTACATTTTAGAAATATAAGATCACGGTCACGCTTTGAGACATCAGCTGAAAACCCATGGCCACTTATCAGTGATGTCGTCAGTTACATAGGCCTACAGGCTACAGCAATTGCTAATTTGCTATTATAGCTTGCATAATCTAACAATACTGAGCTAAATAGCACTGGCAATTACTTTACTGTACTTTGTTTTGATGCAAATTCACAGCAGATAATGATATTCATTCTCTGTAAATTTTCACGGCAGATAACACCTTGCAATTTGTTCAGGCAAAATACTATTGTTGGTTTGCAACCGCTTGCAATTGCACTAGCAAATTATTTTACTACTTTATTTTAAATCTATTAAGTTCGCTAAATTCTTCCTCAAATTATATTTTTTAAACATTCTTCTTTAAATTATTTTTTCATCAAGTTCTTACCATTATTTTAAAATTTAGTCTCTTTCCTAAACCCTAAACCCATTTTTAGTCTTTTAAAAAACTTTTATAGGCTAGCTGTAGCAGGTTCCCTAGCGAGCGACAGCTGGGCTTTCTTGTTTTGGACGTTGAGCATTTACACCGCATGCTGGCGTCCATTGATTTCATCTGCTTATATTAAGCATTTAATTGTGTATGCCTATAATGTTAACTCTGAGTGAGGAGCGAAAGTTCCACCTCATTTTCGCTCGGGAGAGCGAAAGTTCCAGGGAAGGAAAGTTCCTGGGAACGAAAGTTCCAGGGAACGAAAGTACCAGGGAGCGAAAGCGAAAGTACTTTCGCTCCTGGGAGCGAAAGTACGTGTGAACGAAAGTTCCAGTTACCGTAATTAGTCATACCGGCATCTGTCACATTCTCACAGGAATACGCACAGATACGACTAAAGCAAATACAAACCAAAGATGACAACGACATCACTTAAAGCGAAAAAGTTGATAACTGGCAAATCTAAGTCACAACTTATGTAGAAATTACGTTATGCTTAAATTTTTGTTTGTTTACAAATGACGTCACTCAGGCACTCGCTCATCAGTTTCGTTTAATGCTGTGCAAATTGCATAACTTGTTAAACGTTTAAAATATTTATCGTGTTTTTTTATTCTGTCGCGGTTTTAAATTGTTTTTTGCAACAACTAAAACATTTAAAATACGGAAAATTGTAGATAAAATTTGAGTTCTATGAAAAAACAGTCAGACGGTGTTTGAGACTGCTTTTCTTCAGTTTGCGTTTTGCTGTTGTCAGTTTTTAGTATGAGCAATATTGGCTTTAATTGATATTCTATGGGCAATGTTTGTGTTTTTGGTAATGTGATTTATGTTAATTTATATGATATAAGCCCATTTTCGAAGACGCTGAAGAATGGGCGAGCGATATAATATTCACAGTCAGTTAGAGCATTTACAGTCGAAGTACATTGGCACGGGCCACGCCGATACAACGAAGTGGGAATGGTTAACCAATCAACATCGTGATAGGTACAAACGCTACAAAGAATTATAATTCTGGCCTGCCCGGCTGTCTGCATAATATTGCCGATTATGCTTAAGTTTAAGACATTTCATGTATTCCTAATCTGTATATTATTAGGTCGCCATAATCTTAACCCAAATACACCCTGTTTATCTTGTGCGTATATGACGCTTCCCTCTTTTGTGGTCTAAAATACCTTCCTTTACCTTTACCTTCTTCTTCAGCCTTTGAAGTTAGGCCAGGTTGACCTGTTGGCTGTTCACCGGCCGTCGAACAAATATGCCAGGATCCAGACAATAACAACAGTCTTTCCAGTATTTGTCTAA
>Ga0209367_1007422_pt1 | contig 15115 bp, 11 predicted proteins | sample WorMetLIZISLAND2_FD_187412 | JGI IMG/M metagenome (GOLD analysis project Ga0209367, IMG submission 187412) | Marine gutless worms symbiont microbial communities from Max Planck institute for Marine Microbiology, Germany - Olavius geniculatus... ... | reverse complement strand
AAGCAGCATGTCTGTGCCTATCTGCAACCGTGTTCACGCTACACGAGATAATTGCGGTAAAATAACCACTTTTTAGGGGGTAGCTGTCTTTGACGCCCGCCTGCGCCGGCCTCCTTGAACCTAGGGGGTCGGGACTTGAACTGCTAAAATCTACGTTGAATGCTGAAAATTTCATATGCAGTTTGTCTTGGTCTATCTCCAGCCATTTCGTCGCAATTCAGTGTTGAAATGTGCGCTGCACCCAAAAATTGCGAAAAATTCACTAAAAAGCTCTTTTTGAGAGGTTCAAGGTCGTTCAAGGTCATTAAAAAGCTTGACACCAGTACTTGTTATGATAAACAGCATGTATGTACCGATCTGCAACCGTTTTCACATTATTCGAGCCAATAACGGCAAAATGACGTTTTTTAAGGGGGCTACCCCTCTTTGACGCCTTAGTTCGAGGGGAACTTCTGCACCCAGTGGCATGAAATTTTGTCACGATAAACTAGAGACCTTGGGGCAGCCCACAGTAAAGATTTCGTGATCTTAGCTTGCACCGTTTTGATACAGATCACGAGTGTGACAGACAGAGAGAGAGACAGACAGACGGACGGACGCCCAGACGATGGCTAAGACACGCGAAGCATTCTGCTTTCGCGTATAAAAACTGTTTCTTAGTCCGGATGCGCGCGTCCTTAAATGTGGTTTCAACGTCCCATTGTGTAGCTGTGCTCTCAGCTCTTTGACAAACATCGTCGAATTTGCTGAACAACCAAGTAAGTAAGAAGCGTCACTCTTGCATATGGCATATGGAACAATCCTTTACAGTGAATGTCAAAAATCACAACGTTTACGCACTTTATTCAAATTTATTGTTAGTTTTTTCAGAAGTATGCCTATTATTTTTTTGTTTAATTTTTTTGGTGGCCTGGCTCGGGGGCCCCCAGGAGCTCGGGGGCCCCAGTTCATTGAACTGCTTGAACCCCTGGTAGCTACGCCACTGACTGAAATGAATACGTCAACAGCAGCTTGTTTTCCTGGGGCATGTGTTAACTGGAGAATTTGGTGGTGCCGGGAAGGATACATGGGAGGAGAGCGAGATGGCGTCCAGATACTTCAGTCTCTGGACTGAAGTATCTGGACAGCTTGTGCGAATCACGGAAGGACAAAGCGAGCCCAACAGACTTCATCAGGGCTTCAGAGGACCGATTGCTCTGGCAGCGCATGGTCGCCAACGTCGTCGACGACGGCACGGCAACTTGACTCATGTCAAGCACACAGGATCCTAAATCTCCTGCCTCTAAATTCCACAAAAATTAAGTACTTCCAAAATTCCAGCCCTACATTTGTATCTTGGAAAAGCAATTTCAAACAAAAACAAAATTTTCAGAAAAACTAGAATTTAAAGGGAAATGCTCCAGCCACTGCCCTTCCCTGCCTTTTCCAACTGAGGTAAGTTTGGGAGTGCTTTATCCAAAGTGGCATCCCTAGCAGACATGCCGAAAGAAGACCTGGAGGTGAAGAGCACAGACTGGAGCAACAAGACAACTGCTGCCAGAGATTGTGCCAACTGGAGACGAACTGTCGACCAATGGCAGGAACGAAGTCTGAGTAAGGACTGAACCTCCAAACCCCCCTCTTTACATGTCTGTGTAATAATAACACTGTAATGATAAATCATACGTTTAATAAAAATGGTTAGCTGGAAGTGATGGTCAACAGTACACTGCTGATCTAACAGAAACTGCTGCCCAAGCTAACGGTCATGCTACACGCTACATGAATGACACAATTTTCTCTAAATGCAACAGCTCACTGCTGTCAATCGGTTAGAGGTATGAGAAAGATAAGATAGATGGAGCTTACTGTCTGAAGTGGCAGGTCACAGTCAACAACGAACCTTCAGGTAGATCAGTCAAACACAGCTACACACAGACAGACAGACACTCCATCTCAAGCATATTTCTGAAAGACTGAAAATGTGCTGGGTGAGGGGGGGGGAGGTAAAAATTACCTTCTCCTTTCTTTTTCCATTTTGTTCCTTTTCCCTCCTCCTTCACTCCCTTTCTTCCCCTTTCCTCATCTTTCCTTTTCCTCCCCTCCCTTCCCTTTAAAGTAGGACCCCTGAAATCCAGTTATGAGGTCTGAGGGAGTATTGTAAGCTCCCTCAGTGGAACATGAGGCAAACCCCAGTCGAAATCAAATTTGGTGCATTCTAGCCTTTAAAATCTGACACCTGGTAGCAACAATTTCAATGACTTTCTTGAAAATCAGTGGACTGTATGGCTGTTAGCCAGTGGTGAATATCGATGTGATGATCGAGTAAGCTCCAGTTCATGCTATTCATGTTCTGGACTGCGATCGCCTCACGGTTGAGACACTTGGGCACATACCCCCAAAACCTGGTGCGTTATATTTGGTAGATCCACCGATAAACCAACCCCCAAAACCCACTGATAACCCATTACAAATATAACCTAATTTTAATTTCTTGTTCCGCTAATAATGACGTATTTTATCAAGGTTAAGCTTTTAAAAGTTTCAAACCTTGGAAGTTATAACGGTGAAAATAAATGATACCTCTGATGCATTGAAACACGAGATAGAAGTAAAGAACAAAAAAAATCAACCTGCGCCAATAGGACTGGTTCAGTGCTGTCAGGCAGCCGCTGCAGAACGTCCACAAGAGCCGACTTGTCAGACGACGGCAGTGAGATAATCTGTTGCCTTCGGACTGGCACTGGAGTCAGCCGAGGTAGCACAGTGTAACACTGATCCACATCACCATGCAGCTAGACACCAGCAAAGAGTGTTCATTACAGTAGAGCAGACAAAAGACTAGATTGCAACAAAGGATAATACAAAAATATACAACACAATACAAAGTAAGTAAATGAGACAAAAAACATCAGACAAAATGATTATTGGTAATAATAATATGGCTTGAGAGACGGTTCATAAAAATAATTATTGGTAATTACTACAAAACTAACATTACACAGATTATTAACTCTGCGTCAGGATTATATGAAATATAGCATCTGAGTGCAGCATGTTAAACTGTTAGGTCCTAATCTTAATCAACACCACAATTATCACAAAGTAGGTTAACATGGCCTAAGTAATATTTAAGCATTATTTCGATATCGATGTAGATTGTCAAACAAAGCGAACAGTGACGTCACAAAGTTGTCCAAAAAAGGTCGTTCCATCCACAGATTGGTACCAAAGACCAAAAACGCCCATTTGCCAAACGTAGTGCAGCAGATGCTCAGATGGTAGCTTAATGCTCAATTTGTTTTTGTTTTGAGTTATGAGGCATAACTGTACGTGACAGAATGAAGAAAGCAGACGTTGGTGGAATGCTGATAAAAAGCAAAGCATCATCATCAACATCATCATCATCACCTGTACGATGATGTCCACGGGGAGACATGGCAAATCAGAGTTTGAAGCAAACAGATCAGTCTCCCGCTCATCACGACCTTTCAGCACTCCAGCCTACAACCACAGCCACCAGACTATGCATGTTATGTTTAGTCTTCTCCAGCAAATGCAACTAGATTTGGTGGTAAAGGCACTGGATCCATGATCGAAAAGTCGCAATTTCATCTCCCAGCTGGTATGCTCCTAGGTAACAACTCTGAGCAAGTTCTTCACACATGCCTCTGTTCACCAAACAGTATAATTTGCTAAAAGGTGGTGACACTTTGTGGCTGGGAAGGTAACCCTAGGTCTGGCGTCACCCTCGCCATGTGTCACAAACTCGGTGGTCCATCCAAAAATGGTCTCAACGGTCACAGAAATGAAGATGAGCACAGCACCAAACAGGTTAAAGCCCAGTTTACTTTTTTAATTATCTAAACACTGGAATGCAGCATGCTTTCATTACTCTACAGTTACTACACCATGTCCCAAAATTAGCGACCCCCTTCCCTTGCTTCAAACATGCCTAATTCAGTTTGCAGTTCATAGATTTCAACAAAATATTGAACACTGCACTATCTTAACATTACTTAATATCACACCCATTACGACATATGCACTTTACCGTGTGTGCTCAGTGTAACGTCATTATGATGTCAGTTTGTTTACATTAAGCTTATGTTCAATACATTGTTATTGACAAACAAATCAAGCAGCAGCATACCCACTTTAGACTAAGAGCTTGCGTTGAGGCCAAAAGTGGCCACGTTGAGCTCAAATTTCCAATGCTAGTTCAGAATGATTGTCTCCATGACGATTCAAATTTTGTAACTATCTATTAGGTATTAACAATTTTATACTAACTTATCTTTAGAGACGGTCACTAATTTTGGGATAACTTTTAACCTCTTAACCTTGCTCTATAGTGAGAATTTATAAATAGAACAAATTTCACTGTTACTGCAAAGAGTTAGTCAACACCAGGTTGCATTGTATAATGAGTCATAAGTTCATACATAATGATGATCTGCAGTACTTCACCCTGCAAAAACTGGTTACAGTAAAAAAAACTTTGATGAAGAAATGGTTACATATTAATCAAAATAAAAGAAATCAATTACCTCAATGGCACATCCAATAGCTATTGCCTCATCAGTCACGATGCCATTGATAAACTCAGCAGTGGAGAAATAATCCTGTATTTGCTGTCGTAACGCTGGAATACGACAGCAGCCACCTGAGAGAACAACCTGCAAACAGTCTGTCAATTAAATACATAGTAACCACTCTCCAAACATCGTAAAATCCCTCAACGTATTTACAAATCTTTAAAAAACCCTTACCTGTTATGCACAGTTGCATACTTATGGCAAGGTAATAAAATGTGATGTCTTTGAATATGCTCATAGGTTGAAATACGTAAAATTTATCACACACAATACAACCTTTATTTTAATAACTTTGGTGAAGTTTCAGCAACCACTGTTACTTTCTTCACGATGACTCTCAGGACTGTGGCATACAGTAAGTAATCGTAGATATCCTGAAAGAACAAGATAAGTTGAAGAACAGAGATGAGGGGTCCTACCAATTTCCACACATCCATGACTATTAACTGTCCACTGTCATTCCGATCTAAGGCAAATGCAGTTGCAAAAAAGTCAACAAAGATATTAAACTAAATGTTGTATTCGAATGAATTTTATGTATACACCATGTCCGGAACAAAAACATCCTGGACATTTTTGATTGTAGCTTAAAAAGAATTAACAGATTTTAATAATTTTTGACAGGAATATTCCTGATACAACTGGCCATCAAATGACCATTTAATTTCCCACTGCACCCTATGTCTGCTTCTGCACTACCTGGGGAAAACAGAACCAACAAAATATTGTATTTTTGTCCAAGGTAGCATTATTAATTAATCAAAATATGACACAAAACACATTTTTTACATGTCTGCCACCTGGACTGACAGTTCATCCAATTGTCCGTTTTACAACTGCCTACAGTAAAAAAAACTTTAAAGTGTCAGCCTATTACGTGACCACAGGCACAGAGATGGTTTCTCATTTCGTTGACAGCAGTGTCAATGATGTTCTGCTTCAGACCAATCCAGACTTCATCAGTCAATTTTTGAATTCATCAACATTCGTGAAAGTCATCTGGTTAACACAGTGCTGCATGACAGTCAAACAATGTAACTGTCTGGCTGTTAAAGCTTTTGTTCATTTTAATGCACATATCGCTTGTTCTGGTTATTCCACGTAGTGCAGAAGCAGATATTAGGTGAGGTGGGAACTAGAACAGTCGTTTGATGGGCAGTTGTGTCAAAAAATGTTTGCAGCAAAAATTATTAAAATCTATCAATCCTTCTTCAAGTCACAAACACTAATGTTGGGGATGCTTTCAGACGTATTTTTGTTCATTTTAATGCATATTTCGTTGGTTCATTTTCCCCCAGGTAGTGCAGAAGCAGACATTGGGTGAGGTGGTAAATTGGCCGGTCATTTGATGGCCAGTTGTGCCAGAAATATCTGTACCAAAAATTATTAAAATTGATAGACATTTCTTTGAGTGACAATAGATAAATAATGTTCTGAATGTTTTTTTCTGGACACGGTGTAATTAATAAAGTGTGATGTTTGCTGTGCACTCTCTCCATCATAACAGGTATCATCATTTCATCAGCCAGTTTGCATATATGATATACAGCAGACTCGGACTGATTTTGCTTGTGGGTTACTATGTTTTGACGAGAAGCCAGTTCTGGTACATGTCCACTGTGGAAATGTGTGTGAGTTCAACAGCTGTCAAGAAACACTGTTGCAATATCTCTAAACAAATGGTTACGGCCACTCTGCAAATAACTGGAGTAAAAATCAGTCAGACATCAACGATGTCAAATCAGAACAATGTACATTTCTGGACCCAATCAAATTGATCTGAACAATGTACATACTTTATGAATGTCCGAGCGATTCATTTCAGCCTTGATCAGACACTCAGAAACCGTCTGTAAACAGCGCTGCATGAAACTGGAGCAGAGAACTTCAAAACGACCTCTGAAGCCAAAACACATGCAACCTCATCAACTGTACAAGAAAATGTAACAGTGACCAATTTAATGCAAAATGTCATACGGTTAAACATTTATCTCATTACAAGAACGAATATAGCAAATAAAGGTGTATGCTGTTTTACAATAAACTGTAAAGCAGCATGAAAACACTAATAAAAAAAATCATGTAGAAAATTGGTTTAGATTTTCTCGAAATGCCATCAACATCAGACAGGAGGTTTTGCCATTATGTCTTCAATATACGACTTATAATGTTTGCAGGGTTCCGACACTTTTACTGTCAAAAATTTCCAGGAATTTCCAAGACTGTCAAAATGTTTTCCAGCACTTTCTCAGTGCCTGGTAATGGTTGAATATAAAGACAAACAGCAGTTACTTACTGCACATACCGGTACAGAGTGTAATCCAATGGCAGAAGCAAAAACTGTCACAAAATGTATGAATGCCAAATATTTCAAAATTTATCTAATCATTATATTTTGGAAAGTAAGTGCTATGCTGTGCTAGCATTACACATTGTTTACTTTGAACACCCCAAAATTAGACAACTATCCAGGATTATTATTTTCCAGACTTTCCAAGACTTTCTAGGTGCCAAAGAATCAAGCCAAAAAATCCAGGACTTTCCAGGAGATGTGGAAAGCCTGTGTGTGCAGCAGTATTGTCTAGTGGCACATTATCATGCTTGATACTAGTAAAAATTCACCACTTAAAGACACAAATGTCAGACCTGGAGAGTGCGCTGTTGAAGTCGATGCCCTCATGCAGGGAATCAACCGAACACTGGGAGGTGCCGAGCGTGGACAGCACTCGTTTGCATGTCTCTGCAGCCACTTTCAGCTTACTGACGGCACGACTGTTTGTTCTCAAGTCATTCTTGTACTGTCTGTGCAAACCCACCACATGCCAAACACACAAAAAAAACAACCAAAATTTTCACCCCTTCCTTACAACAACCAGCAAGGTTACATCACAGTAGGTTAAAAATATTAAATGGTATAGCTCAGCTCTTCATGGGAAACCCAACTCAGGGCGACAGAGCATTCCAGTGTTACCTGCCACACAATAGAGGTGAATATGCCCAACCTCACGTCTAGCCAGACAGGTCGGTACTCGATTTACCTACCCCAAAGAGATGAAAGGCTGAGTTGACCTCGATGGCTGGTTATATACTTAGATGGTTTACCTGTCCACAGACAGTCACCCATCCAAGTATTAACGACTTGACCAGGAGTCAAATTTGCAAGTCCAACGTTTTGACCATTACATGTCAAACACCAAATAATCAGCTTCACATCATGGAAAAGTGTCACTCACGTTAAAGCTTTCCTACTTGACTCCGACTACGCCGAGCGTTTTGTTACAACATGCTTGTTAGCAATAATGGCACCATGTAAGGGGCTAATAAAAAGTAGATGCTAAGTTATCTTAATCTAGAGGAAAAATTAGGTCAATGACAACAAGGTTATTTACTGACATGGTGACTGGTGCAACGATGCATTTCTAATAATCAACATAAATTCAAATGCACATAAATTCCACGGCCTGAATAAATCTGATAATAACACTGAACTGTAGCTTTTCTGCAATTACTAAAAAATGGTGTAAATAATTTTCTCAGTGTTGCCTACTTCACTTTAGCGTGAACGACATCACCAATTAATACTTCGCTACAATGCTTTGTGTAATTTCATCTTATATAAATGAATCACCAGAATAATTCAGTGCGGCAATAATTCACAAACCGCTGAAATTCGGCTGCAAAGTGTTCAACGAGCAAATCATCAATGATATAACCTCCGAGGTCAGGAATGCTGACACTAGCACAGACTCGATACATGCCACTATTGACTGACATGACCGTAACATCAGCAGTCTGGCCCCCAACACGTAGCACCAACACATTGCTGTATGCAACAAACACAACCAGCGTATGTAGCATTAAATAGTATAGCTCTTCACAGGAAACCCACCTAGAAGCTACGGAGTGTCACCTGCCACATATAGGATTACCTACCAGTCAACACAGGTGAACACACCCCACCATAACCTTAGCCAAACAGACCAGTACTCAATTTACCTACCCTAGAAAAATGGAAGGCTGAGTTGTCCTTAGTGTTGGTTATATACCGAGATGGTTAACCTGTCCCCAGACAGTCACTCATCCATGTAGTAAGTAACAACTTGATAGCAACCCAACCGGGAATCGAACCAACGTCCTACCCATTACACTACCAAGTATTAGCAATGCTTCGTAGTGCCACCATGTGGCATAGTTGCTGTTGCTGCCCACAGTAGCAACGACAGTATTGTTTTCAACATCGCTGCCATGTTTTTGTGTTTCTTTGTTTTTCTCTGTAAACACAATAACTTGTGAACCGCTGCACTTAGCTTAATGAAATTTTGCACAAACAAACTGTACTAAACTTCACGGTCACGAATCAAAGGTCAAAATCACAAGAGTGCATTTTCGAATACATTACCACTGCGAGATAGAACCTTGCTGCTATTGGCTGCTGCTAAGTAGGCCCATATGAAAAGGCATAAACAACTACAAAAGTACCAGTACTGGCACTACTACTTACAAATTTCTGCTGGCATAGTTTTTCAACCCAGGTTTGGCTGAGTTTTCCCGTAATAAACATTTGCAATAGGACTAGAATCCTGCATGGACTGGATGCCTGTCCAGGCCGGGTCAAAACCAAAATTTCATTAAACACAATGGGCCAATAACAGGCCGGGCTGGACCAGGCTGTGATTATTAGGCCCATGCAGGCGTCTTAACAGGACTGTTAGCAGACTGGGTGTCTTTCCTCCCACCAGTCAGTGACAACACATTTAAGCTGTTGGCTACGTAATGCAGGAGAACATTTGCGATTCTTCACTATTGGTAATGACTTGACCTGCATATAATCCCGTATAGTAAATAAATAAACAAACTAGAAATATGGGGGAAAGCCCAACGTGAGGCCGCCCAGGGCCGTAAGTCCAAAGTGTGAAAATGTTTAGGGGATTGAAATTCCCCTCGTAGCAAAGTCACGTTGCCCAAACTCAAATATGTTAGCAAACACAGAACGCCCATTATCGACTTAGGGTGGGTCAACATCCGCACGCTAACAAATTTTGCAAAATGTTTTTTCTTCAACGTGAGGGAAAATGTGGTTGATAATGCCATTTACCGCTTGTCAATATCTGTATCTATTCCGTAGATATTCACGGTCAAATCTGAAGTTAGCACGCACAGAACTCGCCCTGTTGACTGAGAGTGGATCAACATCCGCACGTAACCGTCCCTGTTAGTGGGTCAAAGTTCACCAATTTTTTTTGTTCAACATGGGAGGGACGGTAGTTGATAATGCTGTTTACCACTTGTCAATAGCTCCATCCATTCCAGAGATATTCACGATCAAAGTCGTAAGTTGTCCTAAATCGTGGCAAATTTTGGACGTTTTTTGCCTTAACAAATTTTAAGGGGGCACAGCACCCAAAAAGTTGTACCGGGGTTAACACCCCCACCTAGTGACACATCACGTGGTAAAGTTTCGTGGGCTACTCTCCTTAGCTCCAAAGTTATAGGCGAACATACACTACATCTAAAGCCAATTACTGACCCCCTTTGAAAAAATTGTTGTGGAAACCCCCATCCCCGATGAGGTGTGGAGCTGCAAGCCTTAGCCATTTTTTAGCACATGTAAAAATTTCAGGGCACAGTGACCCCTAGGGGACAAAATATGGTCTTCTGAAAAAGTCGATTTGAGGATACAATTGCAGTTGCACCTCTAAATTTCTGTGGCTAGTGGACCAAAGTTCACACCGAACTTTCTTCGTTAAACGCGAGAGGAAATGCTGTCGATCACCTAGTTTTCCAATTTTGGATACTATATCCGTTCCGGAGATATTCACGCTCAAAGTGGGAAGGGGTCAAAAATCACGCCAAATTTAGCTTGCTTTTGACCCCCAATTTTTTTTGGGGGGGGGCAGGATCACAAATTTTTGGACTGGGATTATAAAATTGAACATGCTTCCGAGCACGTGGCAAAATTTCGCAGCGATCAGCCGAGGGACATCGGAGATCTCGCATTGCAAAAAAAATAAACAGATAATAATAAACAGCTGTAAAACATATGGCCTTCTGACTATCGTTCCGGGTGGCCTAATACACTTGCCAGCATTCGGAGACATCCGTCTGACCGATGCCATAAGCAAGCAGCGTGGCACTTGGTTCACTGATGATCCTCAGCACATTAAATCTGGCCTTTGTGGCTGCTTCTCTGCACTCACAAACCAACACACTTGAACGAGTTCTGCAATCAAACCTCCAGAAACACTGACGATAAACAGAAAAAATACGTGTATTAATAAAACTATCACCACAAAAAGAAACTACGATGGTATGAAATGCAAACTAATACACAGGAACAAAGAACTGAGAGCCCACAATATTAATGAACCTTGACAAACAAGTTTTAAAGTGCTCGTGGCCATCACAGCGTTGTCCGGGAACTCATTCCAGCAGTTTACAACATGACGATGAAACGGGTTAGCATCTCGAGTATTAATGGTATGACAAACTGCTAATTTCTTGCTATTACCTCTTGTGTGGGTGCTATGTGATTAAAAAAACTCTAAAATCAAACAAATGCCATCTCAGTATAAATAGCATTTTTTGAGGCTGAAGGGAAAGCAGATCGTGTACTGTGAAAAGTAAGATTTCACAGAAATCAGTTTGTTCCACAGGAAGTCATCCCCTTTAATAGCACTAAAAGCTAGCAATAGCCTATTTGAACCTAATTAAGTTTATACCCATCTATGGTGGTCAGAGGGTTGGCTTCATCGGCAGCCAATTGACTAACATAACCCACTGTTCTGCAGAATTTGCCACTGTCTTCTCCAGCATTGAAAAGGTAGCCACTGTGAAATGTGAATATCACTGCAACTTCCCAGTGCCCACACAGGATGAGGAGGCTGAGTTGGCTTCAGGAGCCTTTTAGCCGACTGTACTAACAATTGCGCTCATAGTACAAGGTTGTGTCTGCCACTCTGTCTGTCTCTGTCGTTTTTAACACATGTATTGTAGCTAAACGATATGTTTCACTAGAAAACTGTCCGAAGAAGCAAATCTGACCCCCTAAAAACACCCCTATTTCAACCAAACAAAGGTACTGACTGCAGCCTAAGTATATGCATTGCAACATGTGACCAAACCGCTTCAATTAGCAGCATGGTCACTACTGACAGCCTATAGGAACTTATCAATGCCCTATCTGACAGTATCATTGCTGACCCCCTATGGACGACAGCTGTTCTTCCAAAATAAAGATTCAAACCCCCAAAATTTGTATGATGCAATTATGGCCAAACTTGTCGGCACAATGGTTACTATTAACAGGCTACAAACATTTGCAAATGCCATATTTAATGCCTCCATTGTCGACCCTCCCCTACTCTCGAAACGGGTACAGAACTAACCCCTCATTTACATAAATTACAGTGGCCTTTGGACACTGGTATACGGTTGGTCTTTCCTAGCAACAGGTGGGCTTCTTGTTACCACACACCACAGCATTAAATTTATATAGGGGCAGGCTGTACTGAGTAGTCTGTGTACCTGATAGCAGCACGCTGTGTGTCGGTGAATGAAAGCGGAACTGAGAGTACTGCATCGTGACACTGCGCGCTGCCTCCATGACTCTCCGCGATGTCTGCAGCACAATAGTACACCAATCAACTACCTTACATCTTACATTTAAATTACATTGCATTACATACTCCCCCTCTTCCACTGCTTCATCGACAGATAAAATGTCACACACAGCATCTGAAGCAAAATCGCTCTAGCACTGTCAATTTCAGTTATACCTACCCATTTCTACGCAGAATACGTTAAATACACTGAATAACGAGCATAATCAACAATCATAAATCAACGTGCAACAATTCATGACATGAAACTATGTACGTCTGTGATTTGAACAAAAGCAGTAATAAACTAACCCATCATTTTCCTGTACAAAATGGTGGCAATATCCACAGGGCTGAACTGAGTTGGCTTCTGCTTCAATGTTACATTGAACATCAGCTTGCCATCAACATCGGTCACCTGTGCAACAACAAGTAATTTGAGCAAAGCTCATGTGACGCGCAGTCATGCCACTTTGGCCAGTCATGCCACTTTGGCAATCAGTGTAGGCTTACAGCAATAAGATATTGATGCATCTTGAAAGAGTACTTAAATTTGAGGCCTCTGCACGAAAGACTCCCTGAATTTAACAGATCAAATCTTAGTTTCTTAAAAATGTACGTTCTATGCTAAAAATGTCATACGCAGGTTGTCCAGGTCCATCTCCAGCCATTTCAGCGCAATTCACTCTTAAAATGTGTTTCGCAGCCGGAAATCGCAAATAAATTCACTATAAACCCCTTTTTGGGGGTTCAAGGTCATACAAGGTCATCGATGTTGATAAATCTAAAAAGCCTGTCATCAGTGCTTGTTATGGTAAGCAACATGTGTGTACCTATCTGCAACCGTTTTCACACTAGAAGAGCCAATAGGGTCAAAATAACATCTTTTAAAAGGGGTACCCCTCTTTGACGCCCTCGTTCGAGGGGAACCCCCGCACCCAGAGGCACAAAATTTTGTCAGGAAAAACTAGATACCTTGCGGCAGCAAATGGCAAAACTTTGTGATTTTAGCTTGCACCGTTTTGATACAGTGCCAGAGTGTGACAGACAAACGGACAGATAGACAGACGCCTAAACGCGCGAAACAAGAGTCGACAGAACGAACTCGTCCAATATGCTACTTAGAAGAACAACATGATTATCAGTTAACAGTGTCAGCACTCACAATTTTTAGAGACACTTAGATGAGTTTTAGTGTGACCTCGATCGGTAATGCAATTACAAAGCCGACATGCATCACCAGAAGTCACTGGTGCAATAATAACATCAGTTTAGTTTTTGTTGTAATTTGTGCATAAACTGGTTGGTGTTGAATGGAAACAGAGGTGTTTGCCCTGCTTTCGAATATTTAACGATGATGATGAAACTGCAAAGCACAGATGTCAGAAAGTATTAAGACGATGCAAGAGTCATGTTGCGTACCTTCACAGGAACTGAGTTTTCTAATGGTTTGCCATCGTGCACTGTACGACCCATGAATCGTTTGACACCAGAAACAGAATTGGTTGGATCTTTCATCATCTGCTGTTTGGCTGCTAGTCCCACCAGCTGTCCAGCACAAACACACAGTCCAAGACATGACAATACACAGCGACAAAAATCAAACAAACTGAAATAAAATGATTTTAGTTGAACACTTCTGTTCAGTACAGTTCAGTCACTTTGTACGTTTCTTAACAATCAACAGGACTGTATTCAATATTCATCAATGCTCAAAAACATCAAAACAGCAAATGACTGACAAGCCAGTAAATAAACTATTCAAACACTGAATTAAATGAAACATCTTTATTGAACGAAACATTGCTGTTTCTTTTCTTTTTCTTCTATGTCCAGTTAGTTGCAGTGGTGATAAGTACTAGCTGTCACTGAGTTAACAAAATAACCTTAATGACAAAAATTTACATCGAGATTTCAGACTAATGAATCATGGACCTCAACAAATATGTAAGATGCAGGATTCTGACCGTATTCCTATGATTTTTTGGGTGTTTCAAAGACAAATAAAGCTTATAATGAGCAATATGATACTGGCCTGCTATTCCAAAGATCACTATGCCAAAGGTTATAAGCGTTAGTCAACAGTGGACCTTAGTATAGCGTACCCAAATCGGCAATACTACCGGTGTGACAAAACACCGCACCAGCCTCACCGATTGCACCGACCGCACCGGCAGCAATTCCTACCGCACCGGCATCAGATCACCGCACCAGCGCCTAAAACGACCACTTCGTGCATGGCGGCAGCTGCAGACGATTGGCGCTGTCTTAGGGTTAGGGTTAGTGGTCGTTTTAGGCGCCGGTGCGGTAATTTCCTGCCGGTGTGGTCGGTGCAGTCGATGAGGCCGGTGCGGTGTTTCGTCGCACCCCAATACTACCATACCTGTTCTGTGTCAGTAAACGTGACGACTGCTGGCGTCACACGGTCACCGGCATCATTTGCCACGACATCAGTCTTGTCAACCTAAACCATATAAAAAAAGTCACAACATACAGGGTGGTCCAAAAAAACTGCACAAAGTTTATGGCACCATAATTTTGCAACCGTACATCACAGAGTCGAGCGGTTTTCAGCAAAATGTTCCGAAAGAAATTCTTTACATGACTTAAGTCAGTGTTTAAATACAGCAGTTAAATATTCTTTGTTTTTGCAGCTGGCAATTGAACTATTGAAAAACAATGTACCTTGGTCCATAAAAACATGCCACTATAATTTTTTTCAATAACTCTGTGACACATTGGCCAATCTGAATAATTTTTGGCATGCGACATTACAAAGAAACTTGATGCAAAGGTCTGTAGTTTTGGCCACCTCACCTTAATGTTGTCGCTACACTACCGTGTGAAATGCAGAAGTCGCAGTTTGGCCATTGACAACAATGAATTCCTACCGGGTAGCGTATGCGTTGGCTCAGAAATTATTAACTAAATAGCGACAAA
>Ga0209367_1007421_pt1 | contig 15116 bp, 8 predicted proteins | sample WorMetLIZISLAND2_FD_187412 | JGI IMG/M metagenome (GOLD analysis project Ga0209367, IMG submission 187412) | Marine gutless worms symbiont microbial communities from Max Planck institute for Marine Microbiology, Germany - Olavius geniculatus... ... | reverse complement strand
GGGGATAGTAGGCCCTGAGAGAAAGAGTAAGGGAAGGGAAGGAAAAAGGAAAGTGGAATAGGAAAAAGAAGGGAAATGGGAAGGAGAAAAGGAATGGAAGTTAAAGGGAAGGGAAGAGAAATGGAAAGGGGGAAAAAAGGAAAAGGGGGGAAGAAGAAAAGGTAAGGAAAAGGAAAAGGGAAAGGGGAAAGTGAAGGAAAAAGGGAAGGGATAGGGGAAGGAAAAGAGGAAGGGGAAAGGGAAAGGGGAAAAGAAGGTAAAGGAAAGGGTAAGCGGAATGTAAAGAGAAGAGGAAGCGGAAGGGAAAGGGGAAGGGAAAGAAAAAAGTAGAAGAGGAAAGGGTTAGGGAAGGGTAAGGAAAAGGGGATAGAGAAGAGGAAGGGAAAGGGGAAGGAAAATGGGGAAAGGGAAAAGGAAAGGGGAAAAGAGAAGAAGGGGAAAGAGAAGGAAAAGGGGAAGAAAGGGGAGGGAAAGGGAAGGTGGAAGGAAGATAGCTTAAGAAATGTAGGACGCACGCACGGACACTCAGGTGATTTTTTACTCTGTCTAATGCTATGCTATCATTGGACAGACAAAAGCATGCATAGTTATAGACCTAAAGCAATATGGACATCGGCCTAATTAGGCCTACATGTCAGTGTATTCACCCCTGGATTAAATCTGTTCTGAGCCGACGCCAATAAATTGTCTTATTTTTGTAACTTACTTTAAAAATATGTTTTAAATGGCAAAATATTAAATCTCTTGCATAGGCCACTTGTTGTGCATGCAAGCCAGCTAGCCGAATTGCCCTGACTAGCCAGCCGTAAGACGTTAGCTTAAGCTAGCCGACTTTGACTCCAGCCATCGATATGGAGAACTTACGGTCTGCTTTTATCCCCCCAAATTTGAATCGAAATCTGGAGCAACTTTCCCCCATTTTCGGCTTAGGTTCCCCCATATTCTGACTCAAGTTTTCCCTTCCATTTTGGGCTTCTTCCCTTTCTAGGGAGAAAGTTCTGTCAAGGGTGTAGATTGAAAGATAGGGGGAGGGGAAGTTTTTTTGATATACAACCTCAACAAGACTCCTCCTATTTTTCACTGGGCGCAAGCTGCGCCCACCAGGTATAGGCATAGAAGCCACTGATAGACCGGAGAATGGATGAAAGGAGAACAAATGCTGCGAACGCTAGGCCCTATATACTGCTCACTTGACGTGTAATGTGGCTTTCAGTTGGTCGACTGTGCGCAGCACACACTCCGGCTGCAGCAACGTGCGCTCGCACGCAAACCCTAATACAGCACGTGGTCGCGTGTTCTTTAGATCGTATGTGATGACCTGTCTCCAACACTCACGAGTTAACTAAAGAGTTAACACTGTTTTGCTCTGAAAGTCGCCAAAGACTATAGGCTACGCTTCAGTTGAACCATAGCAGGTAGGCTACTTGTTCAATGCGCGAACAATCGAGGTAGGCCTAATATTTTACGTTTTCAGTCCCCGTGTGTTGATTCATGATGCTTTATACACTAGTTGCACAGCTAGTTTGAAGCACTGTATAGCGCTGCTGCCCGCTGCCATGTACAGCAACATCATTCTGTGTAGGCAAAACGTCATAATATCAACATTCATTCAACAATGCTATTAAAATTAAGGCACATGTTCAAGGCAATCGTTAGATATGTATTTCGCTAGCGCTACACGATGCCAAATGCCTACGTTACTCCATTGTTAAAGAAGCCTATACTAGAGACATGCGAACTATACAGACCGATTACAAACTTTAGCGCGATGTCGAAGATATGTACGTAGAGTGGGCCTACTGGAGAAACTGCGACTTCGTAGGTTGAAGCCTCGCGTAATGTCCAGAGGCAACTTTAGCGAGTTTCAGTTTGCGTACGGAGCCGGGTATTCGACTGAAGCAGCATTGCTGAAGGTTACAAACGACGTCGTTACATTTGTTTGTTACCAACTAACGACCGTCATTCTGTCACTGAGCGTTTCAGCTGCGTTCGACACCATTAATCAGAGAACACTCCTTGATCGCATCACTCAAGACACTCACCCAATCACGACCATTGATGACACACTCGGCGCTGCCTCCGTCTCTTCCCGACTGGATTACGCCAACGCACGGCACATCGACGAGCGGCATCAACAAGCAGCAGGTGGCACAGAACTCGCTGGCCAGAGTGGTGTCTCAGACTGTCAGCTGCCAACAAGAAATCTGAGCTAATGCTCATGAGACGCGGAAGAGCCCATAGCATTTCCTGATCGCAAGTTTCTTGGTCTGCGTCCAAGGTTACAATTAATCACTAGTGGAAAGTGACATATGCCTTGTCACCTGAGATGGAAATCATTGACCTTGGATGACCTTGAAGGTCAGTACTGCAACAGGAACTGCATAGGCTGCAGCGCGTCTTCTCTAGCGGCAGGTGGGCTATCTTGTTGTGTTTGTTTAGTGGGCTTATATTTCGCCCAATTTTTGGCGAAACTATGTTGCTGGAACAGGGCATGTCATATTCATTTGTCAAATCTGACAAGTACCGATCGATATTTCTGATTACGTAGGTGAAGAGGCTGTGCGTCTTTTCTTTGAAAGCAACTTTTCGTTTGATTAGCTTTTTTATTCTAATCAGACTGCGCGCGATTCACTTTTTAATGCACGTGTCAGCTCTCATCACTTTCATTCCCAATATTTACACCCGTCATCTAGTTATTAACTGGCGCTCACACCATCCGTCGCTGCTGCTGCAGACTCACCTTTTTCACATCTTTTCTATACAGCAAACTATGCAGTTAGTTGCCAGCCGGATTCAGTGCTTTTAAGGTTTATTGCATTTTTTAATCTCGTCATTTATCGCTAGCTATTGGCAGCGATGTGTAAGAACAAAGTCATCGACGTTTTCTTTTGTTTTAAGCCCACTTTATGTTTTGTGTTGTCGGATCGTAGCTTTTCTGGTTTTTATTCAGCTGTAGGCTTATAAAGTCACTCGTCATAAGGCCTAGCTACTGCGTGTTGTGCTTCAACATGTTATTAGTCCTATACAGAGACTTGACAGATGTAATAGTGATAACACACTGGCCAGTTTTCAGGCGCCTGTTTCTGGTAGGCCTACCAGTCAACTGGTACCAGAAACTGGTCAGTCTGTCGTACTTTTCTGGCGCCAGATATTTCTGGTGCCAGAAACCGGTGCCGGTTAAAGCATGTTCAATTTCGTGCCGGTAACCGGCTGGAAAGCTGAACTGTGAGACGATAGCACTGCTCGTTCGTTTGTAAACAAAAATAAAAGATGAAGTGGAGTGACGAAAGTTTTTTCAACTCATAGAACAATACGAAAAAACGAATTTATGTAAAATCGGAATCCATGTTTGTTTTTTCTGTCGGTATCATTTGCCGGCTAATTAAGTGTCGTGGTTTTTGGCACCAGACAACAGGCGCCTGTTTCTGGCCAATGTGTCATCAACCACGAAGCATGGTCATCAACTAATAGGGTGTTCACACGATCCAGCAAACGTCCAGCATTGGCACGTATATTTTGTATACATTTGCTAGAAGTTTGCTGGACGTTTGCTGGATCGTGTAAACACATTAAGCGTACGCTATAAACTTCACACAAGTCTCTTGAGAAAATGATCTCGGTGTTACTTTTGTCGTATTTTTTTATTTTTTATTGATGTACTTCAGCTATGCTGTAGGCGTCTATGGCGCGATGTGTCTGTCTGTCTTCTGTCGGTTCGTAGGTAACGGATATATTGTGGCTAAGTCTTAGGGGGAAACTTTTTACACAATTAATTAGCCATGTGTCGAGGCTTTTCGCGTACAAAATTTGGGGGATGCAGTGCAAAGAAAGCATTTTCAAATTTGGGGTTGAACGGAGAGGGGTAGGAAAAATGTGCGTTTTCATCGGAAAACTGGCCATATCTTGGAAACGGTGAGACACATTAGGCCTACTATTAGTCACTCATAGGAAGTGGCATGCACCCTTTCAAATCACATAAAAATCATTGATCTTAAATAACCTTGAAGGTTGGTACGCGCTATTGTGGCTAAACGGTAAGAGATAGGGCCAAGGTTACTATTGATCACTGATAGGAAATTGCATACGCTTTTTCAGATGATATGAAAATCATCCACCTTGGATGACTTTGAAAGTCAGTACTGCAACAGAAACTGTAAGGGCTGTAGTGGTCTTTCCCAGCGACAGCTGGGCTTTCTTGTGTAATTTTATACACATAAGTTATTGCTCGTCGCAATAAAGCACTGAAGGCAATGATCGGAACTTGTTTGTAGCATGCACAATGTAAGCTTATCTCGTAGGCCTATTGTGCTACAGGTTAGTTTAGTAAACAAGAAATTTGAGCTAAGGCTCACGAGACGCGCGAAAGCCTATAGCAGTTCCTGTTCGCAAACTGCCAGTCTATACCTCCAGCTGTTTTCACGAAAGACTGGCCAACAACGGTAAAATAACGACTTTTACGGAGGTACCGCTTTTTTATGCCCTCGTGCGCAGGTTTCCTTGAACCTAGAAAATCGAGACTTAATTTACGTTCAATGCTAAAAATTTCACACGCAGCTTGTTTATGTCTATCTCAATTGGTTTCAGCGCAATTCGCTCTTGAAAAGTGTCTCGCAGCCCAAAATCGCCAAAAAAATCCATAAAACCTTTATTTAAGCGTTTAAGGTTATCCAAGGTCATTGAAATCGGTGGCAATCGAGAGCCAGTGTACAACTTCCTGTTAGTGGTTAATAGTAACCTAGGCCCTATCTCGCACCGTTACTGAGATACAGCGACTTATTGGCCAAAAATAGCTAATTTTGCCCACTCCCCTCTCATTTAGCGTCCTCGTTCGGGGTTATCCCTTTCAAATTTATGGAAAAGCTTTACGGTTCCTGAAACTAGAGCCTTCCGGGCAGCCGACAGTGAAGATTTAGTGATTCTATCTTGCACCATTTTTGACTGATCCACCCATGTGACGGACGGACGGACAGACAGAATTGCGATGGCTAAGACGCGCTGAAAGCAGTAGTTGTTTTCGCGCGTAAAAAATAGTATAACAAATTTATAATTTCGTTGGGATAAAATTTAGTGATGGAATTTGTATTTAGACACAATCGGCGATATCAGAACTCCGCCGAGAAGTGTGCTGCTATCTGGCTGTTCTGTCACATAACCTGATTAACCTCTTTCCTCGGCAGACATAAATAAATATAGGCTATGTATACTAAATCACACTCAAGCATTCACGCAATCACTCACTCGATCAGCACTGCATGGAACAACAAAAATGGTCACAGCGATCTTCACAGTGCTCTGCAGTGATTTGCCCGTGACAAAATTTTTACGCGCAAAAGCAGGAACTGATAGCGCGTCTTAGCCATCGCAATTCTGTCTGTCCGTCTGTCTGTTCGTCTGTCCGTCTGTTCACACGGGTGGATCAGTCAAAAAATCGGTGCAAGCTAGGATCACCAAATTTTTACTCTTAGCTGCCTGGAAGACTCAAGTTTCAGGATCCGCAAAGCTTTTCCATAAACTCGAAAAGAGTCACCTCGAGCAAAGGCGCTAAATGAGAGTGAGTAGGGAAAATTTGCGATTTTGGCTAATAAGTCGCTGTATCTCAGAAACGGTGCGAGATAGGGGCCATAGGGCCCATGTTACTATTAATCACTAATAAAAAGTCGTACAAGGGCTTTCGATTTGCACCGACAGCAATGACCTTGTATGACTTCGAACATTAAAATAAGGGTTTTTGTGGATTTTTTGGCGATTTTGGGCTGCGAGACACATTTCAAGAGTGAATTGCGCCGAATTCACTACAGATAGACTAAAACAAGATGCATATGGATTTTTTACCATTAAACGTATAGATTTCAAGGGTTCAAGTCTCGACCCGCTAGGTTCAAGGAAACCTGCATAAGAGGACATAAAAGTTGTTACTTGACCGATGTTGGCCAGTCTACCGTAAAAACGGTTGCAGATAGGCATGGATATGCTGTCTATCACAACAAGCACTAGTGACGAACTTTTTAGTCGTATCAACATCGATGACTCTGAAAGACCCGGAACTCCAGAAATAAGGGGTTTTATTGTTATTTTTGCAATCTTCGGCTGCGCCGCGCACTTCAAGAGTGAATTGCGACGAAATGGCTACAAAGAGTCATTAATGTCTGGAATTGTTTACCACCCACAGTCAGCTTTTCTTCTCTTTCCTTATTCAAGAGATCACTGAAGAATACTGATTTTACGCCCTATATGAAATGTTCTGTATAGGCCTGCTGCTATTTTTGTGTTTTTTTATTGATTTTATGATTTGATTTTATTTTAACTTGTTTCAGTTGCCGTGCTACTCTCGTGTTTGTGTATTTAGCTTAGGAAGGCTACCGTAAGTGCTCTATGGGCCTGGTATGTCTTGCCAACTGTATTTTTGTGTCAACCTTGTGCACTATGTTATGGTTTTGGTGGCAAATAAATGATGATGATGATGATGATGAAATAGACTAAAGCAATTTGCGAACAGGAACTGCTATAGGCTTTCGTGCGTCTCGTGAGCATTAGCTCAAATTTTTTGTTGATATACCGAATACAGCAGTGATATAACAGACAGACGTATTAAACTATAGAATGTGTTAGACTTTGGCATCTACGTCTACATGTACATTGTGTGCATTTGTAGTTTTGTACTTTCTTTCTGAATTCTGCCCTCGCGGTTTTCAGTCGTAACATGTAATAATTATTATGTTTTATGTTATGTTACAGCACACACACACACGGTCCGAATCAGAATGACGACACCGGGAACCCGTTGTTTCCTACTGTTGATGAGTTTGACCTTGGCCGTGACATTGACCGTTGCCAATGACGCGGTGGAGGTTCCGGTGGAACGCAACCGTGTTTCAAGCAGATCGCTGTCAGACATTTGTGACGTAGCGTGCAGGTGCGTTTCAATGAACATTGCTGCGTCGCATTCTCGATAATAGACCTAATATAGGCTAACTTGTGCAGATTTCATGCGCATTGTCATGCGGCTCTCGTAATAAGCTACATTACTGGTCTTGCTCGTTCGTCCGTCTGTCCGTCCGTCTGTCCATCCGCTTATCGAAATTCTTCTCCATAACTTATAATGATCAACTTTCAAAAAATTTGTTTAGTTAGTTACACGTAGCAGCAAAATTGCAAAAAAAACTACTAAGATCCACTGCATAATTTCAACTGCATCGCTCCATACATTACTTTGGGTAGTAAGTAAGTAAGATGACTTAGAAGGCGCAGTTTAACAGTTAGCGACAATGCGCCGCGCTCTCGATGTCAAAATAAAAATGTCTTTTAGCGACCATATTTAAACAGTATTCAAAGTTAGTATCTGCGCCCATAGCGTGTGCTATATGTTAAGACACTGTTTCGCTGAAACTCACTACGATTAAGTGACCTGATGCATGGCAGAGAGCAAATGATCACTGACATTAAGCAAGTATAATAGATTTACTCGTGACTACGCCGGACCGACCGAGGAATATCAGACTGCATTGCACAATAATTATGTCACAGTCTAATTTCAGCACGCCGTCTGTCGCTGTGCGTGAAGAAAACAGCATTTCAAGCCAAGGTTGCTGTAAAAAAATTGACCCGCACAACGCCAGATTGTGCCATTTGGTTTGATGAACGACGAGTTTGTGGCCGGTTCATTGGCTTATTACGAGTGAATGCGCCGATCGGTTAGTGCAGTTTTGAAATATTTTAGGGTAATTAATGGCCAGTTTATACCTAATACGCCGTTGAGTTGACAGTTGAGTGGCGTCGGCGTCGTAGGTGTGAATTGGGCATTAATTACTAACACTTCATCGAAGAACTGAATTGGCTGGTCTGACTGACTGACTGTGTGTTATGACGGCGCTGGGTGTGTTTTATGTCAGAGGAGACTGGTGTCCGATTTACTGCCCGGAACACACGCTTTTTGACTCTAAGAGATCTGACCGACCGTTTGGCAGTCACCTCAGGTACGTTGTTCTGTTGTTGCTACTGCTACGATGTAAACTGATTTGAATTTTCAACTTAATAACTTATTTCTTACTGCTTACTATGTGGTGATAGTGTGCTTCTTAAACGTGTTCTCGTTAATATACACCGTTTCACGAAAAACGATCACTTCGCCAATTGTGGTCAGATTTAAATCTATTTTTTACGTTTTGCATTTAGCGATGAACTGCCGAAGAGGCTAAAATAAATGTTACCACTAAATCGATTGCCACACAACTTTGTGAAATATGAGTATTTAACTTTAGCGCAAGTCATTTGATTCAATCGTTTTTTTGCAGTGAATATATACAAAGTGAGACATTTTTTGATCATATGCCTATCCAAATTAGTTTGCTATATTACAGCGTTATATTATGTTCCTCACATTAGCATGGGCGCATCATGACGCATAAAATGCTCCGAGTCGCTCCGGACGGTTATGACAATGACTTCGTCGATGATGTGATGTTCATTGTACATAAAAATATCGCAGTAAAGTCAGTTATAGACGGAAAAAGTTGGTAAAACAAAAACAACCAAACACAGCAAATATCCTATTTTTCATACAGACATTAACGCCTGAGATCATTCTCGCTACTGTGCGTGAAAAGCCAAATATCGGAATTTTGCACGGTAGTGTGGCAACAGACAAATTTGAGGCGCGGTGGCGGGAAATATTGGTTGTAGTAAGGTGATAAACGTTGCAGGGCAGGCTGTTAATGTTAAGGCTTGTTCAATTGTGCATGCTGTTGTGTATGTTTTTATTGCAGCTTCGATGATTATTTGTTTCTTAAGATGATGGGACGAGCTCCCAAATGACGTCACAACAACTCGATCCTGTGCATCCGATGTGAATCCCACGATTACGTCGTTTAAACCGTCACATCACTGTCGTGATTACGTCTCGTGATGTTTAAAGACTTTTGGTGCAAAAATGGCAAAAATGTGTTGTACTAGTATATTTCAATTTAGTTGGTTTAATTTGCACTTTTTCACATACCGACGATAAGTTTAAATGTTGTTTTACGTTTAATAGTTCTAGTTCAGTTTGTCGTTGTAACTGTTAGGACAGCGAACATACGTTGCAGAAAATAAAATTTTATGTAGGCCTACTGGACATTTTTATATAGCTCAATGTTGTTTTTAATCGACGAATAATTTATCTTGCCATCAGTGTCATCAGTCGATACGGCAGACGGCTAGCTTCCCTTCTGTAAGTCACCGATTGCAATGAGACAAAGCAACGCCTTGGACAATTTTGTAACTCTTAATTTTTTATAACTTTTAGTTTTTTTTAAATTTTTTTTTTATTTTGCACATCACTGTGACATTATTCGGCTGAATCTGCTGCAACGGCGCTAAAATTTCGCAAGTTCAGAGTTGTCTGAGACAAAGTGAGATAAACCTCTGGACAGCTACAATAAAAGACCATTAAACGAAAAAGTGATACAGTAACTAATACACTGGATCTTGATGGATGGCTGTGAAATTAGACGGTTCTTCTATTTACGATAAGCCTACGCACTATGCATTGATTTGCGTCTGTCTTAACAAGAATCTGAAGCAAGAAACGGCTCGACAGATTGCTATCAGATTTTGCACCAGTTGTTTTTTAACGATTTGCGTGGTTATTTGAGTGCAAAGATCAACATTTCGAGTTTTCTGTTTTTGTATTTTTAGCTACAACAAAACAACCACGAAAATCGCAGAAGCCTGCATTTAAAACTGATGAATGTGTCTCGCATATGCCACGCATAACTCGTTTTGATATTAAGCCTGAAGTTACTCATACTGCAGACAAGGCTACATATTGTACGTGTGGATGTCTATTCGACGTGGTCTATTTAATATATAGCAATGATGGCCTGCATTGCGGATCCTCCTGCATATTGGAGACGAAAGCCTGGTCGTCCCGGACAATGATGGCTCAAAACCTGCGCCCACTGAATCTTGGCTTGACGACCGCACAGCATGGCATGGCGGCGACTCTTGACAACGGCAACGTCGACGACAAACTCGATTTTGAAAGAAAAAGAATGATGACTGACTGGTAACGTATAAGGTCTGAGTTAATTGCACATCGTTTCAGTTGCACACTGTACTATAAAGGCCAGCGTACCAACTGTTGTAAAACTGTTTGGTCACGTAAATATTGAAAAAAAATATTTTTAACGTCACCAGAAGAACGCAACTGCGAGTTAAAGGGTTAAGTGACCACGAATTTCATCTCAAGCTTCTCGCAGCACCGGAAAGCATCGACGGATGATGTCAACTGTAACTGTCGACGTTACGGACTATGCACGCCGGATTTATGTGCAGATGAGCCGTCACTTTTAAGGAATTGTTTCTTTTCATCGACTTGTTGCCTGCAAACACGCAGCGTACATGATTTCACTGCCACAGTTGTAATGTGGTATAGAATTTAATAATATTCTAGTTTCGGGAGTCTAAAAGAGGTGCAAAACAGGGGAAACATGTATATTTCGAATAGCTCCACCCCACTTCCCGTCTACTGGGCTCGAAAATCCGATAACCCGAAAATGCGGTAAAATGAACCGAAGCGTCGAAAAGAGCGATCACTGGCTTTCAAACATGAGGCAGGTTGACTGTCACTGTCAGGTATGGAGGTAATACTGCGAAAAAGTTGAATGATAATAACCAAGATATAGCTTATCGTTAATTCTAACTACTACACCATTACAATAGCGGCGCATCAGTTTTTAAGTGTAGGGTGTAAAAAAAATATCCGTCGTCGTACGTCGTAACCGTAACACTTAACGGTACACTAACGCCTCGTTCTCAGTCCGGTATCTCTGTTCAAAGTAGAAACACTTGAAAGTGCCGTTTATACCCCGTTTACCTAACGAGCAAACATCGAGCAAACGTCGAGCAAACGTCGAGCAGACATCCAGCAAGCATCGAGCAAACATCAAGCAGACATTTAGCAAACATCGACCAAACGTTGAGCAAACATCGAGCTGGCTCCTCCAGCTAACATATAGCCAGCTCGTCGAGCCAGCTTGATTGCGTAAACGGGGGATTAATTAACATCGCGGAGTGACCAACCTCGACCACCTGTCTGCCGGCAGTCCGCCGCCGATGTCCGGAAGGTCAAGGTCACGGTTGTCGCGAAGTTGTCGACGGCTGTTGGCTCGGCGGCCAACACGCATCTCGAAGTAGATGCAGCAGCGGCAGCACTTGTTGCAGTCAGTACGACACGCTGCACGGCAGATGGCAGCACCGCAGCTAGCGCACCTGCAGGGGATGCCCTCCGCACTGGCCACCCACAGCATCACGGTCACCATTAGCAGCAGGCCTGCACACCGTCGCACATCACACATACAATGCAGCAAGACATCAACACATTTACACCGTGTCCGGAAGAAAGAGTCTACACTTTTTCCTGAATAACTTCAACAAATTCGAACGTATTATTATAATTTTTGGCACACATTATCACAATAATACGCTTTACTAAGAACATCTAAAACTTCTTTTACAAAATTTAATTCTCACTAAGTATAGCTAATGTAATCGTGACGTCATCGAAAATGCCATTTTTGCGGAAAGATGACGTCTAAATGAACCTCTGCAATACGAAAATAGGAAAACTGATGATAGACAATTGCAGTAAAAAAATTTAGCGATTGTTGGCATAAAAGCAAATTATTTTTATCAAAATTTTTGACCAAGTCTTGCTTTTCGCCGTGTTAACGCGTGGCCGTCGCGTGCAGTATGGGAACGTCGTTGTGCAGCAGCCGTTATCAGCAGGCAGCGTCATTTCTGCAGCATGTGTTAGCGTCGCTGTAGTGTACATTTGTAATAAAGTTGTTGACTCAGAAGTTGGTTAATAGCAAGTTTTGTCACTGTTGATGACAACTAAGGCAGTTACAGGCTAAAAAGCCTACAGTTTTCTGCATTTCTGTCTATTTTGGTGTGGAGTAAAGTAAGAATACGAAGAGTGTTTTATTTTACACGGTAAAGTGGTGTCAGTATTTGGGCGAAGTGGACTATCAGTATACTGTCAGTTGCACGTTCTTTTTTAATGTTGCCTACAAAAAATTCTAAACATTTTTAATTTTGTTAAAGTTATTAACCGAAACACTGTTAGCTTTTTTCACCGTTTTCTCAGCAACCGTTTGGGATTTTAGCGTAAAATTGTACAGCTTTATTTAGTAAAACTACATACATCTAACTGCTGTAAAATTTGATTCTGTTGAAAAACGACGAAGTTATAGACTTTTTAACATGTCCGCCTACCGATTTTGTACACAATCATATTTTACTTGGCAGTTAGATGTAGAAGGTTATACTAAATACAACTGCAAAATTTTAAATTAAACTTCCAAACGGTTGCTGAGAAAATAGCGAAAAATTTTAGAAGGCTACTTTTTGCCGCACCCTGTGTATAGCTGTGTAAAAAATAGTCAAAATTGTTTTTGTCATCACTTTGTCGAATTTCCGCAAGCTGATAATTCTCGGTGCAAAGATGGCCAAGATGACAGAATTATGTAAGGTGATGACGATGACGATGATGATAATGGACGAATAAACTTCAGCGTGGCGTTAAGTCTTGACACTAAAAGGACACGTAACAATAAGCCTAAACAGTGAAGTCACGTAATAGTAGTCAGTGCAATGAGACGTTGTTAGTCATGACTATAAGACCGGGCAAAAAGTTCGGGTTTCAGTGTGTCTGTCTGTCGGTCTCTGTTTTTAACATAAATTAAACTTATTGATCACAAGAAATATATTAATTAGATTGTGACCAATCTAATGTACTCCTCGCGCGCATCATTTTAGTTTGTATTTTAGGAGCTTTTTCGTTCGTTCGGTTTGTATTAGAGACCCGGCGTCTAATTGAAACCCGTTTAATATTATAGTAATAGTGACTGGCGTCGAGATCGTTATTCGAAATTGTCTCCCCGAAGTTCATAAAATATTGCCCGATTTTAGGAACTGAGAGGAAAAAATTTCCAATAACGGTCGATGACGCTAGTTGCCAATGGTCTTGTTATACCTCAACGCATGCGTCTATCTTTCACCGTTACGGAGATATGGCGCCTCAAAGATAGTGGGGTCACGACCTTGACCTTTTGGAGTCACGTGACGTCATCGGTCACGTGACATTCGACTCCCGGGTGTCGACTTTCGATGGGTGGTCTATAGAGACTATGCGTCTATCTGGCACCGTTGGGTGTTTACACGATCCAGCAAACTTCCAGCAAACGTCCAATATTAGCACGTGTATTTTGAACACATTTGCCGGTAGTTTGCTGGACGTTCGCTGGGTCGTGTAAACACCCCGTTATGGAGATACGGTCATTTGAACTTCTTCCAGGAAGGCTCTTCCAGGAACAGAGGTCGGTCGTTGGTCGGTCATCATTATTACACTGATCTCATATACTCCGCTTCGCTACGTTAGGAACTTAACGCGCGATGAGTAAAAAATGCGCTGTGGCGTCAAAATTAACAAAGCAGACAGCGGGGTTTTCAGGTAGCGTTTAGAAAGGCAGTAAATCGATGTTGGATCTCTCATGTAGTCAGACAAATAACTTTTCCAGACACTGGGCCTTGACACCAAAAAGGAACGGACAGAAAAGTAGGTTGATGACTTCAATTGTGAACTACTGAATTTTACAGTCTGACTTTGTGTAGATAAAACACTTTATTCAGAAAATTGTACAACCAGTCACAACGCGGCTCCACTTTATATCTGGCCATGAGTTATCATATCGAGTTATGACATAGCCTACCGAACAGTCTTCAACTTTTCACATTATCCTTGCCTTGTTATCGTTAATGCGCGGACAAGCTTATACACGGTGTTTTATAAAAAGGACCCCTTTTTCTTTCTTTCATAATTTACTCAAATAATGATTAATTTACACGAAATTTTTACTTGTTGTAGCTGAAGAAATACTGATTACCTCCGCCAAGGAGGTTGTGTTTTTGCCAGGGTTTGTTTGTCTGTCTGTGTGTTAGCAAGATAACTCAAAGAGTTATGAAAGGATCTTTCTGAAATTTTCACGGAATGTCGGGAATGGCAAAGACTACAAGTGGTTCAATTTTGGGGGTGATCCGGAAAGAATCCTGGATTTTGGATTACTTTGAAATTTTCGTTAACACTGTGTTAAATGGGGCATAAGAGAAACCGCTGCCAAACCGAATATGGTGCTGCCACCTGGCGAACAACATGGCGTTAACGGAGGTCTGCGGTCTCTGACTGCGTTCTAGTTCAAAATATTTTAACAAAATATGGCAGTTGATTAAATATTTTGCTAGTCGTGACGTAACGTTGACGTCATAACGTCTCACGGATATAAGCTTGCTAGTCTCAACTGGTGCTGTCAGTTGCTACCCTTTTCTGATGGTGAAAAATCTGGTTTCTTCATGACAAATTCTTGGCGTTTTACAGTTGCAGCCATAAAAAAACATGCAAAGCAATCACATTTACGTGATGTGTGGATAGTTGGCCTTTCACATGTTTGAGCAATACATTGCACTAGCACACCGAGCTTGCAAAATGGTTGCGTTTTTGGATCAGGAGACGCCTGATTTCATGCCGCCATGTTACTCAGTGCTGACACGATGAACATTCTTTAGCAGCAAACCAGATTAAGTTTACCATCGAAGCAAAGTAGCAACTGACAGCACCAGTCGAGACAAACAAGAGCTGCGTTTTTCATCAGCGAACGGGGCGGGGCTGTTCACTGCTGACGTCATGTTCATTTACATATTCACGAAAAACGAACTTGGTCTAACGCACAGAGATAATTGAATATTTTAATCTAGTTCAATGTTACAGACGATAAAAACCATTGAACTAAATATTATATGTAATAATTATATAATATTTAGGCTTAGTTCAATGATAAAAACTAAAACAACCACAGACATGCCCACCACAGAGTCACGAGACTACGGTAGAACGACTACGACCACAGTTTTAGCTCGGTAGGCAGATCGCGTTAGTGGTTGACCTACAGGGTGGCCCAAAAAACGGGGCCACTCTGTTATATAGCTTCTAACTTCAGAAATACTGCTTAGATCTACACGATTTTTTGCAGAAATCAAGGTCGTTTCATTCTCAACACGAAAACATAAGTTATTGAAATTAATTA
>Ga0209367_1007420_pt1 | contig 15116 bp, 12 predicted proteins | sample WorMetLIZISLAND2_FD_187412 | JGI IMG/M metagenome (GOLD analysis project Ga0209367, IMG submission 187412) | Marine gutless worms symbiont microbial communities from Max Planck institute for Marine Microbiology, Germany - Olavius geniculatus... ... | reverse complement strand
GGGCATTCAAAAAGTTTTGAGCCTCAGTATATTGGACAAAAATTTTTTATTATCTATATATCAGTAAAAGGTACCTACCTGGCGTATTCGTGTGAGCAGATTGTGCAAGTGACGTCATTGTAATTTAAGACGTCATAGGGCATTAAGCTGAAACGATTTGGTGCGCTAATGCAAGCAGCATTTGAATCAAACTGATTGTTGCATGAAACTTTTTCAGTCTGTACCTGGATTTACCAAAGTGGGGCTCTTTGGCATCTGATTTTATGAAAGCCCTGACGTCTACGTTTATGAATTTTTCATTTGAGTCTGTGAATATACTATAGCCTAATCTGTGGTAGCCGTAAGTCAAAGCACTTTAGGCAGAATACGACGCAATGCCATTATCTGATGGTATCAAAAATTTTTATTAAAAATTAAGCTGTTAATTATATCAGTTGTATTAGTGAAAGGCCAACCAAAATTTGTGACTAGTTACATGGGCCCCTGATGGACAGGGGGGCCGAGAGGGGCCCGGAAGCAAGCCCTGCACAATTTTCCCATATTTCAGCACTGCAGTCCAGTCCAAAGTCTACAGTTACCCGGCTGGCTGTTCATGACTATAGACTTTTACACCAAGACCACCCTGCATACAGCAACGACCTTACCCCCAGTGACTATTATCTGTTATGAAATCTGAAATCTGATAATGATGGTGTTCGCTATCCATGATGATGAATGACTCGAGCCTTTTTTATTGACGCTGGAAATCGCTTCTGTTTAATGCTCTGTGACGTCATAAATTACAACGACGTCATATCCGCAACCAACTCACTAGAGTTCGTAAAGGATGTATGCTTCACTGATGTATAGATTGTAGAAAATATTGTTGTCTGATATGTCGAGGCCGGAAACTTTTGGGATGACCCTCGTAGGTGGTAATTGTTGTCGATTGTACACCTTGTCTCAAAAAAACATCCCCAACATTTTCGATTGTAACTTGAAAAAAATTATCCAATTCTAATAATTTTTAGTGTGAATATTTCTGACAAAGCTTGCCATTAAATGACCATTCAGTTTCCCACCTCACCCAATGTCTGCTTCTGCACTACCTAGGGAAAGGAGACCAAACGAAACATGCATTAAAATATACAAAAACGTGAAAAAACATACCCAATATTATGGATCATAGCTTGAAAAAATTAACAGATTTTAGTAATTTTTGGCACCAATATTCATGACACATTCGGCTATTAAATAATTGTTTATGTTTCCACCTCATCCAATATCTGTATTTGCACTACCTGGGGAAATCTGACCAAGCAAAATACACATAGAATTGAACGCAAAACATTGATAAATTCTATCGATCTACATCTATGGCCCCCAACAACCAGTTAAGTACAAGGTTTGACTGTCATGCAGCAGTGTGTCTACCAGATAGCGTTCAGGAATGTTTATGAATCCAAGAAGCAACTGGCGAAGTCTGGATTAGTTTGGAGCAGAACATTATTGACACTGCTGTCAATGCATGGAGAAATCATCTCCGTGCCTGCGTTTGCACAATGGGCTGGCAGGCAGTTGAAAAAGGAAACACTTAGATGAAATGTCAGCCAGTGTGTCAAAATTGTGAACAATATGTGTTTTGTGCATTATTTTGTTGGTTCTGCATTCGCCAGGTAGTGCAGAAACAGACGATAGGTAAGGTGGGAAACTGAACTGTTATTTGATGGCTAGTTGTCTCAGGAATATTTGTACCAAAAATTATTAAAATCTGATAATTCTTGTTTAAGTTACAGTCAAAAATAATTGGGCTGACTTTTTTGATACACAGTGTATATTAACTGTAATCATGAGTCATGTACTATGTGATCAGAGATAGCACAAAATCTCACTGTTGTGACTGACCATGTATTTAGAAACTACATGTATTTGAAAAACTTATGACATAGTGTGCCCAAACGTCTTAAGAGTTATATCTGTTGGCATCTTTTTATTTAGTTTAATTGCTTGTTGACATTGATATTTGTTGGAGTGTTAGCGCTGTTATTAATGGAAATTGTAACGTCATTATTGTTTACTGAGTTCTGCTGATTTCTTGGAAAACTATGTGCACTTAAGTTGTGCGTTAAAGTGGGTTTTTTTTGTGATGTTTCATTTGTTGAATTGTGAAGTTTGTTAGTTAAATCACAGTTAAAACTGCAGTCGTTCATACTGTCAGTACGGTAATGGTTATAAGTATTATATGTATTAATTTTTTCTCCTCAGGGTTCCCATTGGAGAAAAAGTGACTGATTCTTCAGATGCAGTGAAAGAAAATGAGACAGTGGTAAAAATAACTGATGCAGATCGAAGCGGGTTTGTATGAATTTTTGATTGTGTGAGATAATAGCTTAGAGCTGCAATGTTGACTGTTTGATTTTCAAGAGACAATAAGAGGAGTTTATTCCAGTGAAAATTTTGCTATACATTTTTTGTATTTTTTTTGCATTTATATAAACAGTACATACTGTGAAATTTGAAGGAATGATTTATACTGATGACTAAAAATTTAGCACTATATATGATGAAAAAATTAAACATTCTTATTTGTGATATAAGGAGTGGAAATTATGCGGTAAAAGTGCCCAGGTATTTGGTTCTCAGTTTGCATTAAATCAGTGTAGGCAAGACTTATAAGCTTGATTTTCATTTTTTGTACTGTAATATAATTTGTTTGTCTGTGTTTCCGATGACTGTGGGTGGCTTGGGATGGACCCAATAAATATGCATAGGCTTGGAGAATGAGTAACTTAATTTTTACGCATGAAAGCAGCAACATTGCTCATAGCCATCGCTATTCAGTCCGTCCGTCTGTCTGTCCATCCGCCATCACACTGGTGGATCAGTCAAAAACGGTGCAAGATACGATCACCAAATCTTTACCATCGGTTGCCTGGAAGACTCTAGTTTTAGGAACCTTAAAACTTTTGCATAAATTTGGAGGGGGTCACCCAAACAAGGGTGCTAAATGAGAGGGAGGTAGGAAAAATTTGCGATTTTTAGCCAATAAGTTGCTGTATCTCAATAACAGTGCAAGATAGGGCCTAAATTGCTATTAATCACTAATAGGAAGTCGTACACTGGCTCTTGATTGTTACTGAACTCACTGACCTTGGATGACCTTGAACGCCAAAATAGGGGTTTTTATGGATTTTTTGGCGATTTTGGGCTGCGAGACATTTCATTCGCGGATTGCACCGAAATCAATTGAGATAGACATGGAGAAGCTGCATATGAAATTTTTAGCATTGAACGTCGATTTCGACCGTCCAAATCTCGATTTTCTAGGTTCCAGGAATGAGGGCATCAAAGAGCAGTACCCTCATAAAAGTCATTATTTTACCTTTGTTGTCCAGTCTTTCGTGAAAATGGTTGCAGATAGGCATGGGCATGCTGCCTATCGCAACAAGCACTAGTGACGAGCTTTTCAGTCGTATCAGCATCGATGACTTTGAAAGACCCTGAACTTCCAAAATAAGAATGAACTGCGATGAAATGGCTGGAGATAGACTGACAGTTTGCGAACAGGAACTGCTGTAGGCTTTCGCATGTCTCGTGAGCATTAGCTTAAATTTTACATATATGCAGAGCCCACAATAGCTATGTAATAGTTGCAATAGCAGTTAGCAGCAGGAGTAGTTACTAGCTGCCACTATTTGCTACTGTCTCAAGCATGTCAGCTGCTATGGATTCGTACAGAGGCAGTCATAATCCACTTCGACATTTCCAGTGCTTCTGCAGATATGTTGCATGTTTTGTAGTCGTTCAAAGTACACAGAATGTGACGATGAAGCGATATTGCTTGCACTGTTGGAAGCCAAACGTTATAAGCATTGTGGTGGCAATGCAGTCTGGAAACAGTTGGAACAGCTGAAGGTATTTTAAAATAATAATAACAATAAAATCTGTGTGCCATGCTAACATCTTTGTCACAGGATGCATACATTATACAGGCATCTAACTTTGGCTGACTGCCACCAGTGGCATTGTGGCCGGGGATGGGCGCAATTGCTATCCCCCAAAATTTTCGGCTGTCTGAAAATTGTTGGAAACTCTCCTTTTTGTCAGAAATTTTTGGTTCAAAAGTGCAAAATTCTAGACTGAAAACCTGAATTTCAGGGGGAATTTAGGGGGTAAATTTGCAAAATTTTCAGCACTGCTTTTATAACCCATGATGCTGTCAACTGTTATGTACTGGACAAACATGTTTGCATAATGTTGCTAGGACTGATGCACAGCAAACTGCTAATTAGGAGGCAGCATTGAAATGTAGGGAGCATCTCAGAATCTTTCTAGTACAGTTACTGAAGTGCAGCATTGTACTGACCTGTAAAAATCTGGCTGTCTTGCTACAGAAATGAATGATTTCTTCATAGGTGGTTTCTGTCTTGTTAGTTTGGTGAATAGAGACTTTGGTATTTGCAGTAAAAATTGAGGAGTTGCAGAGTTTTTCATTTGTTACTGTTGTATTAGAATTCATTATGGTAGTCTGTTTGGTAATGTTGTGTTCTTCTGCAGAGTAATTGGTGTGTTATTACAGCTTACTTATGATAAGTATTATTATTTTCTACTAGTTGATAAATATTCAAACAGTAACACAGTAGCTTTTGATATGAAATACCATACTTTATATCCAGCAATTTGGTTGTTTAACACTATAAGTAAATGTATGTTATTAATAAACATAAGAGTGACAAATACAGAGACTCATTTGTAATTACACAAGCTGTTAGGTGGCATGATAATTGTCAGAACTGTTTTTTGATTGAGTTCTCTTTGTTTAACTGGAGTATGCTGTGATATAATTGTGTGTGTGTGTGTGTGTGTGTGTGTGTGTAATAGATAACTAGTCATTCATGGCAGTCAATGCGTGATCGTTATCACAAGTTTATTCTGCCAAACATTGATACGTTTAATGTTGCCGCAAGACAGAAACATCTACTGAGACCTATTGCTGAGGGAACGTCAAAGCAGACTAATGGTATGATGTTTCTATCAGTTGTTAATTATTTAATTATTCAAAGTGTAGGAGAACGAAGACATATCCATCGTACTTATCCGTCATTTTAGCCAGCTGAGAAAAGTATCTTCGGTGTGGAACAGAGTAGGTGCATTCATAGATAATTATCATTACGTTCAGTGCATTCTGTACATCAGTGAGGTCAGCTTTCGCTAAGACTAGTCTAAAACCAGTTTGGTATAAGACCAAAGTCAGGACCAAATTTTTCGTATAAGCAAACATTATGGATCTAAGACTTAGCAAAACTTGACCTCACCCAATGACATAGAAACCACTATTTGTTGTTACATCTTTGCCATTACTGCAAGACTCTGGTGTTAACATTAAGACCAAAGGTGATGATTTTTTCATCAGATGTATAAACTAAATACATATAGACTAAATACAGACAGTGTTAATGTATCGGTTCATCAGCATTTTAGTTGACTTAGGATAGGATGTTTTGTAAAATTTAAACTGGCATTTTTTATGTGTTTTTTGTTGACTGTCAAAGGAGAGCTTGAACAAACCAAAAAGTCTGTGAACGCTGTTACTACAAGATTGCTTCGGTCTAGAGGAAATGAAGTTGGTACAAAGGAATTGCTGCATGGTGGTGTGAAACGCTCGAGCAGAGCAGTAGCAGGCATTTCCTCTGCATTGCCAGCTGGCAGCAGCAGCAGCACAGTGACACTAAGAAGCACAATGTCATTGAGAAGTAGCAAGATCCCAACGCCGCAACAGGTTTCCACGAGGTCTTCCACCAAGCCTCATTCCAACCCAGCAGTGCAGAGCACCACCCCAGTGAAAAGCACTGCACAAGAGATGCATGCGGCCGTAACTAAATCACCCAGTGCAAAATCACCAGCTTCAACAGTTGACGTGCAACAGTCCAGCAGGACACGGATGTTGCGGGCTGGAGAGGACGGCAAGAAAGGTCAAAAGTCACAGAACTTGTCAGACGCTACAAGCGCTTCTCGGATGAGTACCAGAAGCAGCTCTGTCACATCATTGGGTCCAGTGAAGTCCAACGTTCGTACAACAAGCACTTTGCCCTGGGTACCTGCTAGAACATATGGGAGGAAACATGTTGTTGATAAAAGTCAAACACCCGAGAATCTGTGGTCAGTGGCAACTGGCCGAAATTTGTCAACAGCTGCCGATGCTGGCAGCGGTCCGGAAAAACATGGAACACGACGTGAAGCTGACAAGATGCCAGTTAGTCTGAGGTCAGATACTAGTTCTGCATTGTCAAGCGATGAAGAAAGTAAACTTCGAGTCGGCTTGAGGCATAGATCACCACAAAAATGTCACAGTGTAGCAGTTCAGGCCGATATCCAGTCATCTGCCGATTTGTCACATCAACTTAGTCACAGCAGTTTGCAATCTACAGCTTCGTCAGTGACCAGCAGTGTGTCACCATCAAGATGTCGTAGCAACACTGTCATGGAATCTTGCGGAAGTAGAAAAACGGCTCTGATTGCGGCATCGGCGGCATCGCAGTATGACACATGCTTCGAAACGGCAAGTAGTCAGTTGCAGAACTCTGAGGAAATAGACGACAAAGAACTTGACCGACTGGCGAGGTTAGCACATGGCAGTCCGCAGTCCACAGTCATACATTCGTCCACAGATGAAAGTGCCACCAATCTCACTGCGGCTTCAGTGGAACAGCAGCGCACTCATGCATCAACAGTCAGTAGAGACAAACCCAGCACAGTTCATACACAACAGACAGTTTCCGTTGCAAATGACAGGTCAGACGAGTCGTTGGATAGTGGTGATGGTGGTCCGGTCAAGAAGAGACGGACAGAAATTGACAGGACAGAAGAGACTGAGCAGTCACCTAAGCGTAGCCGTGCTCCCAGACAATTGGCTGGCTATAAAAAGCTTGTGAAAAGTGCGTCAGGCTCTAATAGTGTCGCTGCAGTATCACCCCAGCATCACAGTATGTCGAAAAGGTCTGCGAGGGACGTGTCATCACCTGGGGTGAATAGTTCATCCGTGACACCTGTTGTTGGTGCTTCAGGAGGTATAGCACCGAGGACTACACAGAGGCATAATGTATCCAAGCAGCAGTCACCTGGATCAGGTAAGAACTAATACTCACTGTGCTGTGTGTTATTCAGTTGTGCAAACCGAGTTCAGTAGAGACAGGAGAGATGTGACATCTTCACAGCAGCTTGTTAAAACCTGATGTGAACTAGAAGGTTCTCGTGGGAGTGCATGTTTTCGCCAAATAAATTTTTATGAAATAGTAATTTAAATGCATTTTTGTCAATTTCTCAGTTTAAAGAATTACCATAAGTAGATTTCTTTCTTTCCTAGTTATAACTATAACTATAGTTCTGGCCACTCTTGCTGCAGTCGTTAGTGATGTCACTGACAAATCACAGTCTGTCAGCAGCATAGTGATGGCATTATTATTGTGATGTCATGTGCACAGGCACACACAGAATGATAAATTCGATGAACACATAATCTCCGCTATTCACTACGTTCATTTGGTGGAGACAAAAATTGGCTGATTTATATCGCTTGCTACTTGTTGTCACAGTTCATCGTGGCTATTGCTAAGTAAAGTCAACCTTGGCCAGTGAAACAGAAACTGCAGGTAGTACTGGTAATAATAGCAGCAGCAGTTTGTTTCCTGTTGCTTTGTCTCATAGTCTATACTGTTGTGTGCAGGACATCACAACACTCTCAGGAAGTTTGTGTTTGCGGATATGGACGAGACCAGTGATGATGGTATGCTGTTATTTGGTTTTTATTATTAACTAGGCACTACAGAGACTATTTTTCACATGCCACTAGCCAGTATAGATCAGTAGATTTATGTTACCAGTATTCTTTGATGAAAATTTCTAATCGATGAATGACAGTAATATGTTGAAACATTTGATGATTCCTGTAAAGTCTTGTTTACATTATAGTGTCTCATATTTCAGTAAAACTTGCTGCGATGGGCAAATTGTAAATGAGTTAAGATTTGGCAAAAGTACTTGCTACTCGTGATTGCTTGTTATTAGGCATTATGTGGTGCAGTTTTGGTGCAGCTTAGTAGATAGTTTGTATGAAGTATTGCAAAAATGTTATGTGGAACTGTAACAGTTTGTTACATTTTTTGACGTTAGTGTCTTTTGTGTTTTTTTCATTTACACTTCTATGTAGTTTATTTTGAATGCTCTAGTGTCATGCAAAATTGCCAGTGTGTAATCTTGTAGTTTATAGCAATTTTTCCCAGTTGTTTTGACTATTCTGTGTTTTGACAAAGAAAATCAAATTTGAACTATTTGAACTATTGATGAGCTATTCTTGTGATAATTACCTCCGCCAAGGAGGTAGTGTTTTTGCCGGACTTTGTTTGTCTGTTTGTCTGTGTGTCAGCAAGATAACTCAAAAAGTTATGGACGGATCTTTCTGAAATTTTCTGGGAATATCAGGAATGGCAAAAACTACCAGTGATTCAATTTTGGGGGTGATCCAGAAGGAATCCTGGATTCTGGATCACTTTGAAATTTTCGTTACCGTTGCTTTAAAGGGGGCATAAGGGAAACCGCTGTTAAACCGAATATGGTGCTGCCACCTGGCGAATAACATGGCGTTGGCGGAGGTATGCGGGCTATGACTGCTTTCTAGTTAGCACTATCATCGTTGCACAGCTGAATGTCTTTGTATATTGCACTTGATAGATGTAGTCAGCAGTTCACAAGAGGTTTCATCTGCACCAGACAGGACTCGTATTGCCAACTGTGTAAAGATAATCAAAGTATGTCCTGAAGTAACATGTTTGTGTTAATAATAATAATCATAATTAATAAGTCAGCGAGACAGTTTCTGGCTAAACTTGGGCGGGAGATATTCACTCGTTCAGGGGATGACCGAGTACTTTTTTGTTTTAGTCTATTTCAGTTCTGTTGTTTCGTTTCAATTCCATTTTGTTGCATGACAGTTTTGTTTTAGTTGACTGCCCGGATTGATGGTCTATCCACCTGATATAGCTAATTTCTGAGACAGCTTTGGATTTTTCCAAGGTAAATAAACAATAATGATACAATTTCTCTAGTGCCCTAATGTCCTGAAATACAGAGATGTTTCCTTGAGTGCCTTTGTGCTATTGGTTGAATTGGTAAAATGTCCTGTTACAGTTCCACAACATTTTATTTTTGGAGACCTGCTAGACCCACAGTAACTGCAAACAGTAGATAGGCTAAGCAAAAGCAATTATCTAGTGCATTGCTGATTTTTGTGGGCTATTTATTGCCAATTCTGCATGAATCCAATATGCTGGTTTCATTTGCAATGTTCAACTAGGAGTTAGACATTAGCCAACATATTATAAAAATGTTGTACATATTTGCAAAAAATTCTTTGTTTTCAATGATAAAGTATATTGCCTTACAAAAACAAAACAGTGTATGTGGCTGCTGATTGATGATGTATGTAAGTACATGGAAAGCTGCCAGTTAGGCAGCAGATTAACAGGTGATGCAAAAATGTTTAGGCTTGAATCATTGAATTTTGCAAGAATTCAGTCAGTATTGTCTGTGCTGCATGCTGCACGGCATGCTGGATTCTGCACAGAATTTGCAATTCTGCAAACTCCCATTTGAGTTGAGTCCCTAGAATGCCATTTAGGCCGTAAAACTTGTGTGTTGAGGATCTGTGCAATGGTTGAATGTGATTGTGTGACTATCAGGACGCTATGGCTAAGCTCGGTCCATTCCGTCTGACACCACGATGTTTCATGCATGTTGTCTGCGTGATGAATGGTAACGTCGATGACGCTATCTACTGGATTCGGCATGCAAAGACCACATCTGGTTAGACATCTGGTTGTACATTACAATCCAATTAAACCATTGTTTCGTTTAGTGTTAGTTGCACTGCATTGAGCCTCAGTGGGAATACTACCGATTATTGGGCAGGGTGATCATAGAACAGCCAGTGGTGTTGGGGTGGGGGGAGGGACAGTTCCGCAACTTTCCCCTCCCTCTTAATTTTGGGCTGTCAGATAACTGTCGGATAATCTTTTTCGTCAGAAAATTTTCATCTAAAATTGCAAAATTTAGGGCTGAGAACCCATATTTGGAGAAATTTCGGGGCAAAGTTGAAATCTTAAGCACCCGTAATCTCCTCTGTCATAAATTTGCAACCGTCTGTCAGAATTCTGTCCGAAGTTTGCGGTGTCTTGTCAGAAAATAGCAACTACTTCATACCCGCCTACTTTTTCAACCCATGATGACACTGGCGACAGCTGCGAATATCTGGTGGGAGATTATGGCTGCTCATAATTTCAATTTTACTTCTATAGTTGCCAATTTCGGGAGATTTTTAGCCCTAAATTTTGTATTTCTATGACAAAAACTTTTTGTAGCACTTTTCACTCTTATCTGGGTATTTCTATTTTCTGGCTTTTGGCATAAGACATTTAAAACATATGGCACACTGCTGGAACATAGCAAACCAAAGAATATCTTATACCGCATATGTAAAAAGATTTTTATGTTTTTTATGAAAGTTTAAAAAAACTTTTTAAATGTTTATTTTTACTTTGTATGTTTTTTTGGTGCTTTTTAATGTCATGTTTTGTTGTTGTTAAAACATAAACATACAAAATTACAAATATGATGCATTTCTTTCTGGTTTGTGGCCTTGTTAGAGTTAGACATACTCTTTCCTGGACAGAGAGAGTGTTTTGTTGCAGTATTAATGACTTTATTTGATTCGTATTGACAGTGCTTCTTACTTGAATGAATTGTGTAATTTAATGTTTTTATGCATGTTTGTTTCAGTTTTTTTATAAAAGTGAAAAACTTGTTTTTTGGATGTTTTTTATTTGCAAATTAATGTTTTTAACATCTATGTCTTATACAGAACTTTTGCTTGATTAAAATTTCATATAATATAACATTAAGGCTGACTTCCAATATTATACTTCCGTAATACATAACTTGGGTTGTGAGATTTTGCTGCTTGAAACTTGCTAGTATTTAATACATGGATGCACAGCATTAATGCCAGTTGTTTGTGTGGTCCGACTATAGGTTTTCCAGTGTGGGACGCTATTGCTGATGATGCAAAACTGCTGCATGGTGACAACGCTGCGTACATCGAGCTTGTGCTGAAGTATGGTGAGAAAGCTGTGGAAGATCGGCGAAAATTTCTGGCAGAAGCTGAATGTGACTAGCTAATACTTTCGCATTCACTAGGGCTGCAGTCGAATAAAAATGTTTTCATCGATTAATCTCCAAAAATCAATCAGTTGTTTTCGATTAATTTTCGTAGTCAATCAGAATACCGATAACTGCAGAACTCATCTCCTACTTGCTTTTGTCTTTCGTGAACTGAAGCAAAGGTGATGATGATAATGATGCAGTACATTATCAAAAGTAACACAGTGCGGACTGCTAAACTAATACCATAAAAATACAGATTTTTGATCACGCCCTATGTGAAATAAGTGCCTGCTATTGTTGTCTGCTGTAATTTTAAATCGCCTGAAAATGCACAGGTTACAGATTGGCATTTCTGAATACTGACACTCAAAGTAATTTTAGAAAACTATCAAACCATATGCATGGTTACAAGGGTCATTCCATAAATAAGTTACAAAACAGCATCATTCTGTAGGTTTTCCGAATATAAAAAATCAGATGTATACATTTTGTAGGGAATTCAATTTTGGTCACCACCTGTGACTTTTTTTTATGATGACGTCACTGTGACGACGTCATTTATAGGCATGAAATTTTGTAGCGCTGCCACTAAATTTGTCCAGAACGAACAACATGCTGTTGTTCGTTTTTTTTGTGTGTGAGCAAATGAGCTTAATGCAAGTAAGATTCACTCCAGTTGTCCAGTATATGGCGATAAGTGTTTTACAAAACCAGCTAGAAATTTGGGGCAAAGCCCAACGTGAGTCCGCCCGGCGCCCTAAGTCCAACTGGGGGGAAATTAGGGGAGAGGGTAAAATTTCCCAGGCATAAAAGTCACGTCGCCTGAACTCAAATGCATTGGCATACGCCAAACGTGCATTGTCAACTTAGGGTAGGTCAACATGAGCGCTTATAACTTTGTTTGTAGTGGACCGAAGTTCACCAAATTTTTTGTTCAACGCCGGAAAGACCGTCCTCATCAACGTTGTTTATACTTTGTCGCTATCTTCATTGGTTCCAGAGACATTTGCGCTCAAACTCGAAAGTTGTAGTAAATCGCACCGATTTTTGAACGTTTTTTGCCCTTCCAAATTTTAAGGGAGCGGTGCCCCCAAAAGTTGTACTTGTGTTAAGACCCCAACCTACATGCACGTCAAGTGCCAACGTTTCGTCGGGCTACAGGGGATCCCGTCGCTGGTGGGGGGTGCACTAGTAAGATAGCGCGTTTAAAAATTTGGGGGTGCAGCATCCCCTAGGGGCCGAAATATGGTCTTCCGAAAAATGCGCTTTAGGTGGGTATGATCTCACATCGAGATCTCCAAGGTTACTGGACCAAACTTCACCGGACTTGTTTTGCCTAATGCAGGAAGAATCGCGGTAGATAAAATATTTGTCCGATTTTTAATATCTTCATCCGTTCCGGAGATATTCGCTGCTGAACTTTGAAGTAGCCCAAAATTGGGCTAAATTTTGCATGTTTTGGGCCCCTAAAATTTTTTGGGGGAAGGCCGCCCCCCAAAAATTTTGGACCGGCATTATAGAATTGGGCCTAGTACTGACCACCGTGCAAAATTTTACGCCGGTCGGCCCACGCATCTCGGAGATCTCGCGTTGAAAAAACATCTGGGGTAAAACTTAAGTCCGCTCTGCAAGCTATCGCTTCCGGATGGTAATACACGTTTGATGTAAGAAAATGCTAGGTGGCAGAAATTTGCATCAGATACTCAGGTGCAATCAATCAATTGTCAGTGGCTTTGACAGCAGCCAGCATCGTTTTTTGCATCGGGCATTCAGAAGCTTTTTCACAGATGGGACAAAATGTTTGAACAAACTCGGATGATATGTTAAAAAATGAACTAATGTCTAACATTTAAAGAGATGACATTAACTTGTCAGGTTTATTTTTTCTTTTTCTAATGCTATTTGAGTTATGATAGATTACTGGTGGAGGAAATAATACACAGATAGGCTGTGTTCTATGAAATTTCTACATACATTCAGAATATAATAAGTAAGTAAGTACCAATTTATATAGCGCCAAAATCTTGGAAGGGAATCAGGGTGCAATTTCTTACAAAATGTATATTACATATTTTTTTATATTTGGAAAACTAACGGAATGACGCAGTTTTGTAACCTATTTATGGAACAACCCTCGCCGATGGTACCATATTGGTTTTTCTCATCTTGCAGCCAGTTGGCACAGTATTTATTTATTGTGTAAATATTGTTATGTAATGCTTAGATATTATTAGCCTGATGGAACAATTGCCCAGTGGTTGGTCAGCTGATGGCAGACGAACCCACTGTTTATGTTGTTTGTTTGAACTTGCTGATGAGAGGTGACTGGCTGCGTACAAGATATTTGATGAATCTAATAGATGCAGCGAGTTCAGCATATTACAAGATGATTACTGATTGGACATTTCCATTGATAGTCGGCCATATTTATTGAGTTTGTGTCCATTCTCAATGTACCTGGTCTTTCATAAAAAGGACCCCTTTTTCTTTCTTTCATAATTCACTCAAATGTTGATCAATTTACATGAAATTTTTACCAGTTGTAGCTGAAGAAATACTAATTCAAAATATTTCAACAAAATGTGGCAGTTGATTAAACATTCTTTGCTAGTTGTGACGTAACGCTGAAGTCATAATGTGTCATAGTACAAGCTTGCTAGCTAGTCTCAACTGGTGCGATCAGTTGCTATCCTGCTCCAAAGGTGAAAAATCTGGTTAGTTCATGACAAATTTTTGAAGACAAAAAATTTGAGCTGGTGCTCATGAGACGCGCAAAAGCCTATAGCAGTTCCTGTTTGCAAATTGCTTTACTCTATATCTCTAGCCAGTTTGTCGCAATTTACTCTTGATGTGCACTGGCGCAGCCAAAAGTTGCAAAAAAAACAATGAAACCCCTTCTTTTTGGAGTTCAAGGTCTTTTGAAATCATCGATGTTGATACGACTAAAAAGCTCATCACGAGGGCTTGTTGTGATAGGCAGCATATCCATGCCTATCTGCAATCATTCTCACGGCAGACATGCCAACAGTGGTAAAATAACGACTTTTATGGGGTACCGCTATTTGATGCCCTCGCACTCGGGTTTCCTTGAACTTAGAAGGTCAAGACTTGGACTGTTGAAATCTACGTCCAATGCTGAAAATTTCGTACGCAGCTTGTCTTGGTCTATCTGTAGTGAATTCAGCTCAGTTCGCTCTTGAAATGTGTCTCACAGCCCAAAATCGCCAAAAAATCCATAAAAACCCCTATTTTGGCAGTCAAGGCCATCCAAGGTCATTGAATTCGGTGGCAATCAAGAGCCAGTGTACGACTTCCTATTAGTGATTAATAGTAGCCTAGGCCCTACCTCGCACTGTTATTGAGATACAGAGATTTATTGGCTAAAATTGCAAATTTTTTCCACTCCCCTCTCACTTAGCGCCCTCGTTCGGGGTGACTCCCTTCGGAAACTATAGGCCTACCTTGACTAAAGTTCAGATGTGATAGTCACCGCCAGCCTAATGCATAGGCCTCTTTCTTCGACTTGTTTCAACCTATGTAGGCCTAATTATAAGGTTTTTAATAAAGAGAAACAAGTTTTTTTCAAGATTTCGAATAATGTATTACATTAGGCCTACTGCAACTCACATCCAAAGCATGTAGTAACCGACTAAAAAAGAAGAAAAAAAGAGCCTGCACAGCACTTTTACTCATACATAAAAACTACTTGTACATATAGGCCTAGGCCTCAATGAAAAGTCCGTTTATACGCGGATAACGATCAGTCGATCACACCATATGTTTGACTACTGTAGGGTAGGGTGGTCCACACCTGTATGTGAAAAAATCAACTTTACCCTGGAGACCAAGGCACCCTTTAAATTTGTTACATTTGCCTCCAGTAGTAATATGGTGAAATTTCATGCTGCTACACTGGGTATAAA